>Ga0194063_10001948_pt1 | contig 13072 bp, 14 predicted proteins | sample SepL3720m_MetaG_FD_155459 | JGI IMG/M metagenome (GOLD analysis project Ga0194063, IMG submission 155459) | Anoxic zone freshwater microbial communities from boreal shield lake in IISD Experimental Lakes Area, Ontario, Canada - Sep2016-L373-20m | ecosystem: Environmental > Aquatic > Freshwater... | reverse complement strand
AAATCGGCTACATCAGACTTCAAAGCTTTCTTCTGGCCATTTCTTCCTGGTAAAACTTCTGATACAGGGCCTCCCAGTCACGGCTGCCGGGCGCCTTGTTGCGCAGTTTTGCACGAACGGCTTCCTCTATTTCCTCCACCGCACCAAAGAACGCCTCTAAAGATTGTTTGACACAGAGGAGAGCCCTTCTCTCGTCAGTCACGTCAGCCAGGTCATCCCGCCAGATCCGCTCGGTGATCTCGTGGGCAATTGTTGATATGCGGTCTTCCGACAACGACATGCTCAATACCTCATAGAACGATCTTCCGTTCCTTTGCCAGTTTTTCCTTGATCATCTTCAGCATCCTGCGCCGGTCGATATCGGCCGCGCCACGCCCCATGCCCGCTATAGTCTCATCCAAGAGCCGTTCGGCGTCCCGCTCCAGACTCTGCTCATTGGCAAAATTCTGAGAAATAACCCGGGAGATGGCATCCACAACCGCACCGCGCTCACCGCGAGGGGTGATCAGGCCATTTATGGAGAGGTCATTATATACTTTTCCCGCCAGACGTTGAACCTGCTCCTGCTTAAGCTTCATAAAATGCCTCAAATGAAAAGGCCCGCTTTCGGCAGGCCAAATATCGTCCCGTAGAGATTATTTCAAGGTTTTCAGATATTCTAACAGGGCATCCATGTCGGCCTTGGGGAACGATTTAAATGAAGGCATAGAGGTGGACGGATTCTTTTTTTTGGGGGTTTCCAACTGGGACTTTAAATCCATTGCTTTGGAACCAATTTTTGTCAACTCCGGACCGATTTGGCCCCCTTTACCGTTGACGACATGACACATGGCACACTTCTGTTTAAATATCTGCTCACCCCTGCTCTCCGCCTGGGCCGTAGCCGTCATCAGAGCTACGGCAGCAAACAGAGTTAATACCACGTAAGAACGTTTCATGATTAGTCTCCCAAAAATGGTTTAAATGTGCACACATATTACCCTATCCGGTCAGAATTGCAAATTCATAATGCATAAATATAGAATTCTCCGCTGAAACAGGCAGGTATATGTTGTTGACCTGATGACAGCCGGGATGATACTTTGCCGGTGAAATTGTGGTGTGAACAGGATTATCTGATGAGAGACGTCGCAGGCCTGCCTGCGGTGATGGATTACAATGTATGATGATGGACAAGATTGAAGAACTTGAGCGACGTTACCAGGAATTGGAGTCACTTCTTTCCGATCCGATGGTCATCTCAAACCAGCCGGAATTTCGCAAGCTCTCCCGTGAACATTCAGACCTTACCGATCTGGTGGCGGTCTATCGTCGCTACCGTAAGATACTGGACGAAATAAAGGATAACCGCGAACTTCTGGCTGACCCGGATATGAAGGAGATGGCCGAGGACGAACTGAAGTCACTGGACATCGAAAAGGATCAGCTTGAGGCCGACATACGGCTACTGCTCCTGCCAAAGGATCCCAACGACAACAAGAGCGTAATCCTTGAGATCCGCGCCGGCACCGGCGGTGACGAATCGGCCCTCTTCGCCGGCGACCTGTTCCGCATGTACTCCCGTTTTGCTGATACCAACCGCTGGCGTGTAGAGACAATTTCGGCCTCCGAGTCCGAGCGGGGCGGTTTTAAGGAAATTATCGCCTCGGTTGAGGGTGATGGAGTCTTCGCCAAACTGAAGTATGAATCCGGCACCCACCGCGTTCAGCGCGTACCCGAAACCGAAGCTCAGGGGCGCATTCACACCAGCGCCTGCACTGTGGCGATCATGCCCGAGGCTGAGGATGTCGACATAGATATCCGCCCGGATGATCTGAAGATAGACGTGTATCGCTCTTCCGGCGCCGGCGGCCAGCACGTCAACACCACCGATTCGGCCGTACGCATCACCCACCTCCCGACCGGCACGGTGGTGGCCTGTCAGGAGGAACGGAGCCAGATCAAGAACCGCGCGAAAGCGATGAAGGTTTTGAAAACCCGTATCCTCGACACAATCCAGCAGGCTCAGGATTCAAAGCTGGCCGCCGACCGCAAGCAGCAGGTCGGTTCCGGCGACCGCTCGGAACGCATCCGCACCTACAACTTCCCGCAGGGGCGCATGACCGATCATCGCATCGGACTTACGCTCTATCGGCTGGATTCGATCATGGCAGGAGATATAGCAGAGATTGCGGATGCACTGCGGGCGTTTTATCAGATGGAGGCTTTGAAGGCGCAGAGCGAGGGATAAGTCCGCTGAACACTTTTCATCTGCCATGCAGTGTGATAGTTTCATGGCATGTCACATCTTCTAGACAATTACAAACAGTTGATCACCAGAATTGATGCCCTCTGCGGTGCGATTGAATCGGCCCTTGGCGAACAGATTACCTGTACTGCAGGGTGCAGTTTGTGCTGTACAGCCATAACGATTTTCCCTGTGGAGGCGGCGGCTCTACGTGACGCACTTGCAGCCCTGCCCAGGCAGGAGGCGGAATCCATCCGTCAGCACGCAGCTCTCAATACCTCCGGAGAGCGCTGTCCGCTCCTCTCAAACGACCACTGTCTTTTGTACTATGCCAGACCAATCATCTGCCGCACCCACGGTCTCCCCATAACCTACACTGAAGAGCATCAGCAAAAAAGTGATTGCTGTCCGCTCAATATGACCGAAACTGAATCGGTAAGTGGTATAAACGTCGTAGACCTTGACAAGCTGAACTCTCTATTGGTGGCTGTCAATTCACTTTACCTGTCACAGGTTGATGCGGCTGCATTTCCAGAGAGAATGACAATCGCCGCAGCGATCAGTTCTACTTAAGGCTTGTTATATAGCTGCGCACCCCTTCCAGGATGCCTTCGGCGGTCATTTCCAGGTAGGCAGGGTCTTTCAGGCGGGATTCTTCCGTGGCGTTTGAAAGGAAGGCCGTTTCAACCAGGATGCTTGGCATGGTGGCGCCCACCAGGACATAAAAGGGCCCCTGCTTGACACCCAGATTTTTTACATCACTGTAGTGGATCCGGATTTTTTTATGGAGCGACTTTTGGACTTCATCAGCCAGATGGGCGGAATCATTAAGCTTATAGTTTGCCATCAGATCGAACAGGATGGCCTGCAGTACGCTGACCTTTTCGAGTGAGGTGCCATTCTCCTTGGCCGCCAGTTGGGCAACCTTGTCCGTCTTGGCCAGGTTGAGATAGTAGGTCTCGATACCGGACGCCGAACGGTTGTGAGCGGCATTTGCATGCACAGATAGGAACAGGTCGGCATTGACCTTGTTGGCAATGGCGGTACGCTCTTCCAACGGGATAAATACGTCGCTCGAGCGGGTCATTACCACATCCAGTCCCAACTCCTCCCTGAACAACTCCTTCAGCTTGAGACCGATTGCCAGCACTACATCTTTTTCCTGGATACCATTCGGGCCGACCGCCCCCGGATCATGCCCGCCATGACCCGGATCAACAACTACACGGCGGATTTTCGAGATAACCGGCTTTCTGGTTGGTTTGACCTTTTTGTCATCTGCGGCGGCTGGTTCTTCAAGCTTCGGAATCACCATCTTTTCAGGCATGGCACTGATTGATTGTTCCATGCGCGCAATTTCGGTTGTACGTTCCCCTCGCACATCAATAATGAGGCGCGCCGGATCAGAAAGCGGGAATACCTTGTAATCCTTTATGTTCTCGGTATCAAGGACCACCCGAACCACATCCGTCTTGTACTGTCCAACTCGTGCACCTCTAAGCAAACCGTCACCGATTGTTATGTCTTTAACCGATGTACCAAGCCTGGTCCGGTTTAGATCGATATATACCCGACCCGGCTTACTGGGGCTACCCTTGCCAAGTTCGTGAGCCTCCCAGGTAACATCTCGATCGAGTCCCAGCGAAATGCGGGTATAGTCCGGATTGGACCAGTGTTTCATCTCGTTCAGAACAGCAGACGGACGGACGCTGGCCGAGGTCTGCTCGCTGAATGCCGCCTTCTTTTTACTGACCTTTTTCTTCTTGGCCGCTTGGGCAGGCATCGGCAGCAAGAGGAAGAGTATGAGGAGGCAGGTAAGTATTTTAAGGTATCGTTTCATAGGGTCGCTTTGTTGTTAACGGGTCTGGTTGAAAAGTGGCTTGTCCTTTTAGCAGAATTCTCAAAATATTTCAACTCATCGGCAATCAGACGTTAAGCCCGCTGGACAAAAACTCCAGGAATTCCAGCACGCCTATTGCGTCCACACCACGACAGAGTGGTCGCCTCCCATCTGCGCTGCACAGAATTAACCCATCCTTTGGGTTCAAATTTGCGTAAAGAGTGGCGTATCTGGTAAGGCCGGAGGCCATTGATCCGGTTGGTGTGCGAGTCAGTTTGATCTCCACTGGCAATGGTCGCAATGCCTCCATATCGATAATCAGGTCAACTTCGAGGCTGTTGTTGGTCCGCAGATAAGAGATGCGGGGTATCTCCCCCCGGTTGGCAAAACTTTTTACCACTTCCTGAATGCAGAAGTTCTCGAACAGTGCTCCAGCCATCGGCCCAACCACAATCTGTTCCCGGTCGCGCATACCGGCTAGATAACACGCAAGACCGGTGTCGAGAAAATAGACCTTGGGCGCCTTGGTAATCCGTTTGCCCAGGTTGTTGAAGTAGGGTGGCATCAAGTAGATTATCCTCCCCGCTTCTAACACCGAAAGCCATCGTTTGATGGTGGTAACGCTCACTCCAATGTCGGTCGCCAGAGAACTCATGTTCAGAATCTGGCTGCAGCGTACTGCCAGCAGTAGCATAAAGCGGTGAAACTCCCGCAGGCTGCCGATGTCGTACAGTGAACGGATATCCCGCTCCAGATAAGTCTGAATGTATGATGAATACCAGAGTCCCCGGTCAATCTCTGGCGTAGTGACAAGTTGCGGATATGCGCCGGTCAGAGAAGCGGTGGTAAACAGTTCCAGGCCGTTTTCAAATGGAATTACCTGTTTTATCTCATCGGCGGCAAAGGGGAGCAGGTCAAGAAGAGCAATCCTCCCGGCCAGTGAGTCCCCCAAGTTACGGATCATGCCGAATTGCTGGGATCCGGTAAAAACAAAGCGCCCGTAACGGTGTCGGTCTGCATCGACTCGCATCTTCACGTAGGAGAGGATGCCGGGGGCGAGCTGGATTTCGTCGATGATGCAGCGCTCCCCCAGTGAGTCAAGAAAGTAGACCGGGTCTTTATGGGCCTGTTCCTGTACAGCCGGATCATCCAGGGTGACGTAGCGATAGTCCGGCAGTGCCTGTCTCAGCATGGTGGACTTGCCCGACTGTCTCGGGCCGGTCACCGCCAAGCAGGGAAAAGTCGCCAGGATGCCGGGGAGGAGTTTTTCTATGCTGCGTGGAATGTACATGAAGCCATGATAGGAGCGGATTTGCGGGCTGTCAATACAATTTTAACTTGTCATGTCATATTTGCATCAAACAGTGAGTCCACTTACAGTCTTCCCCTTATACCATCCACTTTTTCTCGTTACCAAGCTCCAGCTTGGGTAACAACCTGATTACGGCGTAATCTGCCCGAAGCACAACGGAAGTACCCCGAAATTTTCAAAAGCAAACCGAATCAGAAACGCCGTAGTCCGAGAAAGTATAAGGTCTTGTAAATGCAGTGCTCCGCAAGTTGCACGCGAAAATGATTCTATTACTTGATATCCTTATGGAAATTATAGTGTATTGAAAAGTGCCAGTGTTGGTGTCCTAAACGACTTGCCAACATTAATCTGTACCGCACCTACACCGCCGCCAGAAACTGCCGAGTACGAACTCTGAGCACAGTACTGAGTTGGATCCCAACGAGACATAGTTGTGGTACCGGTCACGTTGTACCAGGTTGAACCCACTAAATACCGGGCGTTAGAAAATATTGCTGAACGGTCGGCTATTGTAAAACAAGTCGGATCGTTGACTATAAAATCTTCAACGAAGGAATAAAAATAGGTCCAACTTGCGGGTGCGTTAGGTTGACGCATTGTACCAAGAAACATGGTCTGGTTAGTTGCCATATCTGTAAAATTAACCGATATGTCTTTATAACCAACACCTGCAACCGAAGTCATAGTGAATTGATAATTGCCACCAACCACCCAAGGATAGCTGCTAACGCAGTAGATTCCATTACCTTCCCAATCAAACTGTTGACAAGTTGACGTTCCTGAGTTTATTAAAGTTGCCTTAGCGGCACCTGGCTGATCCCATAAAGAAAATATCAGCTGACGGTCATATTTTGAACCACCACGTTGCATACCTGTATATCCGCCTGACCATACCATAGCCGCGTAGTACGTTCCTGTTGGATCAGTTAATGGCGTTATCTGTTTTGAATAACCAGTTGCTGCCTCTGTGTTATTTAAAGCTGATGAGGCATTAGCACCTGGATTTGATGGCCAAGGAGCAACTAAACCGGTAACTGTTGTTGAAGCACTTCCATAAGTAACGGTCATTGAAGGCGTTGTAGACGATCCTGGTGCCCAAGAATATGAAACTGTACCAGCCGAATTTGTTGTTGCTGTTGGATTCATTACCCAACCATTATCGTTAAAAGTAACTGTAGGCGTAACATTGGCAACCACAACATTATTCTGATTGACCACTTTAACCACAACTGGTGTCGCATAATAGCTACCACCATGACCAGTAGTTGTCGGTTTGCTCACAACTGACAAACTGTATGTTGTGGTCACAGGCGGTAAAGTTGTAGTTGTAGTAGTTGGTGGAACCGTAGTGGTAGTGGTTGTACTAGTAGTTATAGGTGTGGCAGTTAAAACCGATTGTGTACCAGAACTTATTACTACTCCGCCAAGGGTCATTATTCCACCTGCAAGTTGGACGGAATAATTTCCGTTATTAAACGCAAGAATGGTACCGTCACTGTCACCTTGAACTGGAACTTTTACAACTATTAAGTCTCCACCTGCTGGGTAGACATTAACTATATTACCGGTCTGCTTAAAGGCATAATTACCCAATGCACCGGCGAAGTTGATACGCTCAATGTTCTGGTCAAGGATTACACCAGTAACGCCACCAGTAATTGTTACCTTGGGGATTCCGCACCAAGTCGGCCGCCCACTACGATTGAACTCGGCCACCCAATATGATTGAAGTCGGCCACCTATTCCGATTGAATTCGGCCACCCCCTGAGTACTTCGCACCATCCCCCGTTTTAGTCGTCGCTGGGTAATTTCAACAGGCGTATGTTCTCCACTCGTTTTTAAATTTCGAGGAGGAACATGTGCCAGCGGAGAGAACCCAAATGCGTAAAATAAGAGAAATCCTGAGACTGAAGTACACGGCGCAACTCAGTAACCGTGAAATTGCAAAAAGCTGCTCGACTGCCAGAAGCACGGTGGCCGGGTGCCTTGAACGTGCGGCAAATGCCGGATTATCCTGGCCTTTGCCTGACGCTCTTGACGACACGACTCTGGAGCAATTGCTGTATCCCTGTGTCGTCGTTTCCGAGGCGGTCAGGGCTGCGCCTGATTGGTCTCTGTTGCAAAAAGAGCTGCGAAAGAAAAATGTGACCCTGGCACTTTTGTGGGACGAATACAAAGCCAGCCAGCCTGACGGTTACCAATACAGTCAGTTTTGCAAGCTTTACGGAGAGTTCACCGATCAGGTGGACTGCTGCATGCGCCAGTGCCATCTGGCAGGCGAAAAGCTGTTTGTCGATTACTGCGGTCAGACCGTACCGTTAACAGATTCCAAAACTGGAATAGTAAAGCAGGCCCAGGTGTTTGTCGCGGTCATGGGGGCAAGTTCCTACACGTACGCCGAGGCCACCTTGAGTCAATCTCTTCCGGACTGGCTCGGATCCCATGTTCGGACCTTCCTTTTTCTTGGTGGACTGCCCAAGATCGTTGTTCCTGACAATCTTCGTTCGGCGGTGTCAAAGCCCTGCCGCTATGAGCCGAAACTGAATCCGTCATACGCCGACCTTGCCAATCACTATAACGTCGCCGTCATTCCCGCCCGAGTTAGAAAACCCCGTGATAAAGCGAAAGTAGAAGCTGGCGTACAGTTGGTACAGCGCTGGATATTAGCCGTCCTGAGAAACCGTACATTCTTCTCGCTGGATGAACTGAATCAGGCCATCGCCGAGCTATTAATCAGGCTCAATGCAAAACCGTTTAGAAAGGTCTCCGGGTCAAGAGAAAGCCTTTTCGTCGAACTGGACCAACCCGCTCTTGCACCCCTGCCTGCCACCCGCTACGAGTACGCCGATTGGCTGCCGGTTCGTCTCGGTTTCAACTACCATGTGCAGATCGAAGATCATTTCTACAGTGCCCCGTATCAGCTCAAAAATGAAAAACTGGACGCGAGGTTAACGGTACTCACGGTCGAACTCTTTCATAAAAGCAAAAGGGTCGCCAGTCATATTCGTCGCTACAAAAGAGGCTATACCACCGTCCCCGAACATATGCCAAAGGCTCATAGGGAGTATGCAGAATGGACTCCCGAGCGCCTCGTCAATTGGGCTGCCCAGACAGGTGAAGCCACGGCAAAGCTGGTAGATAACATCCTTGCCGGTAAGGTTCATCCGCAGCAGGGATTCATCTCGTGCATGGGGGTTATCTCTCTCTCAAAAAAGTACGGTAAAGAGCGTGTCGAGGCGGGCTCTCAAAGAGCGCTCGCCATCGGAGGTATCAGTTACACAAGCCTGAAATCGATACTGGTCAACGGACTCGACTCAAAGCCGCTTCCAGCGCAAATACTAGCGAAACCGTTCATAATTCACCCAAACATTCGCGGCAACGATTACTACAACTGACAACAAAGGAGAAAACAAAATGCTCATTCACCCGACTATCGACAAGCTCAACAGTATGCGACTCACCGGCATGGCCAAGGGGCTCAAAGCGCAGATGGAAAGTCCTGAGATCCAAAACTTGGTGTTCGAGGACCGGTTGGCCCTTATTGTTGACATGGAGTTCATGGAACGAGACAAACGACAGCTCGCCAGGCGACTCAAAAGTGCGAAAATGCGCCAGGATGCCGTCCTTGAAGACCTGGACACAAAAGCTAACCGTGGAATCGATCGTTCTCTACTCGCCAGCCTTTCCACCTGCCAGTGGATCAAGAAAAACCACAATCTCCTGATAACCGGTGCAACCGGTGCAGGTAAAACTTGGTTGTCATGTGCCTTATCCCACACCGCCTGCCGATTGGGTATTACAGCCCTTTATCACAGGCTCCCGACGCTAATGCAGGAACTGGATCTTGCCCGCCACGATGGGCGCTACAAGAAAGTAATGAAATCGATCGCCAATGCAGATCTTCTCATCCTGGACGATTTGGGTCTTGCGCCAATGTCACCTGAACAGTTGCGAGATCTGTTGGAGATCATCGACGAGCGCTATCATAAATCTTCAACACTGATAACCAGTCAACTGCCAGTAGCAAATTGGCACGAGGCACTAAACGACCCGACAATGGCAGATGCCATTCTCGACCGGGTATTGCACAACGCATACAAAATTGAACTGAAAGGAGAAGAATCAATGCGCAAAATACGATCAAAGATTGACTCAACCGAAACCATGTGAGAATTTAATCTTTCACCCAGCGGCGCACCCCCTCAGGGGGTGGCCGACTTCATCGGAATGCCCGGCCGACTTCCGTCGGAATAGGCGGCCGACTTCATCGGAATACCCAATCTGCATGTTGAGATGCGAGTATTCATCCGCGTTATGCCAATCGGGTAGCCATCCGGGTTTATTTATTGATGTAGTATCAGGAGCTATTGGTAGGGTTCTGAGCTTGACAGCTTGCACAACAAACTCATGTTTCTGGTCTGACTGGATTGATCGAATCGGCGTGATTGATTCCGGCTTCCTGGTCAGTTTGGCAGGCTTGGCTTTAGGCTTCGGATACAGGCCGCGCAATAACTCACTGGCAGTAATGCCGGAGTGATATGCAGCGGTGAAGTTTGGGTAAAGTGGTGGTTCTGGCTTTAAAAGGACACAAAGGTCTGTAAATTTCTGTTTGGGGTCATTGATCTTTGGATTTGAAAGAATGATGCCGATCTGTTCAAGCAGGTATTCATCTTCAATGTCAATTCTCATATCCGTGGCCTTTATCCGTGATCGTATACCCTGCAAGGCTGTCAGCGTGGCCCCACAGGGATTTACTCTTTGAGAACAATGACGTACTATGCGTCAGGAAAACACATTGACTACTATTGGAGAGGCAAGTGAATATAGACGAACAACTATCTGTTGCCAATAAAGAACATATTAGAAATGAATGCAGATTCTCCCAAGAACTGAAAATCACAATGTGTCCGATATGTAATAATGTCAGCGTAAAAGAGAAGAAGACCAAGAAGGAACGTAACATCACCATTAACAATACCGTCTATGATGCCGTACAAAGCCTTATCGCTTCTTTGCCTAATGCTGAAGATGGCGATTTCCTCTTTCAATCGAGAAAAGGGCGTAATGCTCTCTGTGTGCCATATTTGAATAGTCTTGTTAAGGGATGGTGTAGCGAGATCAATTTAATAGGAAATTATGGGAGCCATAGTCTGCGGAAAACCTTTGGGTACATTCACCGTACAGTTTTTAACACTGATATTCCGACCCTTATGCAGATGTTCAATCACTCCACACAAAAGCAGACATTAGCCTATCTTGGGATTCAGTCTTCAGAGATAAAAGACGCATATCTCAAAGAGATATGACACATATATTAATAGATATTAGTAAACTTCATAAGCAATTATATTGACAATACCATATAGAAGTGGAACATTGGCTCGACGTACTTGATATATGCATTCCTAAATACAAAAGCCTACTATGCTTGGAAATTATAATGTATTCACATTACAAAATATTATTTTATCTCTTATTGATGCAATTCGTGATTGGTTGCTCAGGAAATCAGACTGTTTATAGATCAGATGGTGAAAAAGTGTGGGTAACTAACTACTATTCAGAACCATCAGGTGCTGACATATACATTAATGAGGTTTATTTAGGTAAGACACCAATATCTAACACATTTCCTAGAAATAATTATAATATGTTTGCTGGTGCAAAGGATAAGTTTACAGTTAAAGCAATATATAATAACAGCATTGAGCAATCACTTGTTTCTGAAATGTTTACATTTTACATAAAGTTTAACTCTTACAATAATACAGCGGAAATAAAAAGCTACATTGGCGATCTTGGCGGTCTAAATCCTTTCGCATCCACAAGAACGATAATGTTTAACAAGCCGAGTGAAACTATTAAAGCTGATAATAAAAACATATTCCCTTTACCTATCAAACCATTAAGCAAACAGAATCCTATTACAGTAAACATTATTTCACCCAAAATTGATCGTGGACTAATAGTAATCGAAAAAAGTTACTTTATTAATATAGTCGGTAATGCTTCAGGAGGTAGTGGCATAGCAAAAGTTCTTGCTAATGGTCAACAAGCAAATCTTGATGAACAAGGAAATTTTTCCGCTGAAATATTGCTAAAGCATGGAGAGAATCAGATTACTATTTCAGCAACTGATACGCAAAGTATGACAAGTTCAAAAACATTTGTCGTTAATCGTTCTGTTGATAAAGTTGTAAACTCACAAACTAATGAATTCAAGCCTATTGTAGCTTCACAAACTATAAACAAGGCAAAATACCATGCTCTTATCATTGCGGTGCAGGACTACTCTAGCAAAGAGATCAATAAGCTAGATTTCCCTATTACTGACTCATTAGCAATAAAAGATATCCTAACTAGTCGCTATTCCTTTGATGAAAAAAATATCGTATTTTTGAAGAATCCTGATCGTAAGACGATTGGAATGATCTTCAATGAATTGAGACTCAAACTATCTGAGAACGATAACTTGTTTATCTTCTACGCTGGTCATGGAGTTTGGCTGGATGATATGAAACAAGGCTTCTGGCTACCAAGAGACGCTAGTGGTGCAAACGATCCAACTGACTGGATATCTAACAACACCATCAGAGACTATATTCGTTCACTCAAAGCAAAACACATTCTATTGGTTGCCGATGCTTGCTTCTCTGGCAGTATCTTTAAGGTACGTGATGCATTTATTACCCCTAATGCATCTACAGAGAAAATTTACGAAATGCCAAGCAGAAAAGCAATTACTAGTGGATCAATCAAAACCGTACCAGACAAGAGCGTGTTTGTGGAATATTTGCTAAAACGATTAAAAGATAATCAAGAAACATTTTTGGATTCCCAAAAATTGTTTGTTAGTTTCAAAGAAGCTGTGATCAATAATAGTCCTAATAATCAGACACCACTCTATGGTGTTATCAATGAGACTGGTGACGAGGGTGGTGATTTTGTGTTTGTTAAACGATAATTCATCGAAAGGAGAAATCAAATGATACACAATGAAAATGCAGTCAAATTATACGAAGAACTCAGATTAGTCAGTGAAGAGGAGAACGCAATCATCCATTCTCTAACTGAACTAGGAAAAAGTGGTCGTAAAGACCAAGAATTATTTTCCCCTATTAACAAAGAATTTGTCAAAATTCACAATAAGAAAATGGATATTATCGACAAGCTACAACTGCTCAGAATCGATTGACTGTTAGGCTCAATCTGTCTTTGATAAGATATCGAACAATTTAATTGCGTCTTTCGTGTCACATTAATGTGAAGCTAAAAGGTGCTACACAACTTATTTATTCCCATCTTTCGGAATAGCAAGGCAAAACACGTGCAGCGAAAAAATGGATCAAATCACGACATTCTTCAGAGCGACCTTTTAGAATAATTTCAAAAATTCCTACAACGCTGACCAAGTGGATCATGTTAATGCTCTTGCAATTGACAGTATAGAGGTTTTTCACCCTGCCTCTGTCGCCCCCGTCCCCGAACCCTCCACCTTCCTTCTCTTTGGTGCTGGCTTGGGTGGGTTTGCCCTCTGGAGACGGAAACGAAGTTAGTACCTAATCGGATAAGTTGAAACAAGAACGGGGTGGCCAAATGGTTGTCCCGTTTTTTATTGGGGGGGGTGGGTAAGCATAACACGTCAGGGAGAGGCCGGGGAAAGGGCGAACGATGGCCAGGGCATAGTAACCC
>Ga0194063_10001946_pt1 | contig 13076 bp, 10 predicted proteins | sample SepL3720m_MetaG_FD_155459 | JGI IMG/M metagenome (GOLD analysis project Ga0194063, IMG submission 155459) | Anoxic zone freshwater microbial communities from boreal shield lake in IISD Experimental Lakes Area, Ontario, Canada - Sep2016-L373-20m | ecosystem: Environmental > Aquatic > Freshwater... | reverse complement strand
GTCTGGCCTGATCCCATAGAGTACGTCAACGCCAGCGTTCATAAACACTTCGACGATGTCGGCAATCCGGTTAGCCGTCATTGTCTCAACAATTTCTTTATCCTTGGCCATGCTGGTATGGGAGAATCCGAGGAACCAGTTTGTGCCAATCATCAACCGAGACACAGAAAGCCCTTCGATCTTCGTGCGCGGGAACTGAGTCATGCATTGTTCCTTTCATTTTGGCCGAACTTCTTATTATGACGCCCGTCCCTGTCGGCATATCCCGGCGAAACAGCGTCCTCGACCGTATTCATAACCCCGTGAAGTTCAAAACTCAAGCACTGCATTTCCGCCGTTCCAGGGCTTCTGGTGAACCAATATTTTTACGTCCTATTCGCCCACGACCCGAAGGTGCCCCCGATCCTGATCGGCAGGCTGAACTACGATGTCTTCGGGGGCTATGTGGTGGTGGAGTTTGATAACCTTCCCAAGCCGGAGCAATTTGCATTCTGGTACTCGATCATCAGCAAGGGCCTTTTGGATGTTGCCGTCCTGTTGGACAGCGGGCGTTTAATCTGCCGGTAATCTACCGACAGTTCCCGGTAATCTACCGATTTCCAGGCACACACCCATCACACCTGGTTGGCTAAAAATGAAGGTAGATCAACCCGATACGTGTTGGCTCCCCGCAGAATCGTTAAGCAATCGTAAAGCGGTTTTCTGTAATCGTAAAGCGAGGCGAATGGGGACGGAAAGTTAGCACCCCCCTTTCCGGCGGCATCCGCTTCTCCCTGGCCAATGCGGCAGACACTGTCTGCCGCATCCTTTCAACTGAAATGTTCGACACCGTTGGGCATTTCTCAAGACCCAATAAGCCAGACAGCGTCTGGCCTTTCTGTCGGAAAAAATTGCAGACACTTCCTGCAATATTCATTGCCGAGAAATCGCAGACACCGTCTGCGGAATCAAGCGTCGCACGGTATTCTCTTCTCTAATCCCTTCATGCGAATATCAAGGTTTTCTCCGCTTGCGAATTGCTGGGGTAATGGCATATCGTCAGGCGCCAGAAGCCCATGTCAACGTTATGAGATCGGACCGCATCACAAACTGGTCAAAATCAGAGGTTTGGGCTAAAGTGCACGCTCATGTGTCTCCAAAAGTTAATATAGTGCAAAACAAGAAAAGGCGGTTATCCCCGCGAATGGATTGCGATTCATAAGAGGCAATGACAGCGAACGAACAGAACGAGTTTGAGTGGCAGACTCGCAAGCAGAGGATCGATCCCAAGCTTGTGGCACTGGGTTGGACCGTGATCCAATATAGGCCCGACCTTCAATTCGGGGCGCTGAACAACTGTGCCGTGGCGGAGTACCCCACATCCAACGGTCCCGCCGACTACGCTCTTTTTGTGGACGGACAATTGCTCGGGATCATTGAGGCAAAGAAACTGACCCTCGGTCCTCAGAATGTCCTCACCCAGTCAGAGCGCTATTCCCGCGGTGCCACCGGCCCCTTTGATTTCCATGGTTTCCATGTTCCGTTCCTCTACTCAACAAATGGCGAAGTCATCTGGTTTCATGATGTTCGCCATGAATTCAGTCGATCCCGGCGGATTGCCGATTTCCATACACCCGCCGCTCTGCGTGAGTTATTGGCGTGCGATGGTGAGAAAGCCACAGCGACCTTGTCAGGTATCGCTCAATGGCATCCACGTCTGCGGCCCTATCAGATTGCCGCCTGCCAGGCTATTGAGCAGGCCATCTGCAACCGTAAGCGACAAATGTTGGTCGCCATGGCCACCGGCACGGGCAAAACCTTTACGTTGGTGAACGAAGTCTATCGCCTCATGAAGTCCGGGGCCGGGCGCCGTATTCTTTTCCTGGTGGATCGCCGGGCCCTCGCGGCCCAGGCCGTGCGCGCCTTCGCCGCCTTTGAGCCTGAACCAGGCCTCAAGTTTGACCAGATCTACGAGGTTTACAGTCAACGTTTCCAACGCGAGGATTTTGAGGAAGAGGATAAATTTGACCCAAAGGTTTTGCCCGCTTCCTACCTGATGGATCCCAAGCCGGGCCATGCGTTCGTTTATGTCTGCACTATTCAGCGCATGACGATCAACCTGTTCGGACGTCAGGCCGTCACAGACATGGGGGACGAGGATGCGGATGATGAGGCCGAGCGGTTACCCATTCCCATCCATGCGTTTGACGTCATTGTCGCTGACGAATGCCACCGGGGTTATAGCACGGCCGAGATCTCCATTTGGCGTGACACCTTGGATCACTTTGATGCCGTGAAAGTCGGTCTCACCGCTACCCCTGCCGCCCATACTAAGGCCTATTTCCGGGATGTCGTATTCCGCTACGAATACGAACGCGCCGTTCGCGAAGGCTATCTGGTCGACTATGATGCCGTGCGTATCAAATCCAATGTCCGCATGAAGGGGATCTTCCTGAAGGAAGGCGAGCAGGTCGGTGTGGTGGATACCGAGACCGGTCTGGAGAAAATGGATGCCTTGGAAGACGAACGCGAGTTCCCGACTTCCGAGATCGAAAGGAATATCACTTCGCCGGATTCGAATCAGAAAATCGTGGAAGAACTACGAAAATTCTGCGACCAGCATGAGCAGGAATATAAACGCTTCCCGAAAACCCTCATTTTTGCCGCCAATGATCTGCCGCACACCTCCCATGCCGATCAACTGGTGAATATTTGCCGCGATGTTTTCGGGCGGGGTGACGCTTTTGTGCAGAAGATTACCGGCCGTGTGGATCGCCCCTTACAGCGGATCCGCGAGTTCCGCAACCGGCCAAATCCCGGCATTGTCGTCTCGGTGGATATGCTTTCCACGGGTGTGGATATTCCTGATCTGGAATTTATCGTCATGTTGCGTCCGGTCAAATCCCGCATTCTGTTCGAGCAGATGCTTGGCCGGGGCACGCGCAAAGGCGAGCGATTTCCCGACAAATCCCATTTCACGGTTTTCGATTGCTTTGATGGCACGCTTTTGGAGTACTTCCGCAAGGCTACGGCAATTACCGCCGAGCCGCCGGATAAGCCGTCCCGTTCGATGGCCGAGATCATCGACGATATCTGGGCCAACCGGGACCGTCCGTATAACACCCGCTGTCTGGTCAAACGGCTCCAGCGGATCGATAAGCAAATGGCAGGGGAGGCTCGGGAACTTTTCGCCCGGTTCATTCCTGATGGCGACATGGCCCGGTTTGCCAGCAAACTTGCCAGCCAGTTGTCCGCCGATTTTGCCGGCACAATGAAGTTACTTCGCGATAAGGCCTTCCAGGATCTCTTGGAGACCTATCCCCGCCGTCAGCGCGTTTTCTATGTCGCCCACGCCGTGGAAGACACGGTTCAAGCGGAGCGGTTGGTTCGGGATGGCGCCGGCGTTGTCTGGAAACCTGAGGATTACCTTACGGCTTTTGCCCGGTTTGTTAAGGAGAATGAGGCGAAGATCGAGGCCATTCGTATCCTGCTGAACCGCCCTGCGAAATGGGGTACGGATGCTCTGGTTGAGTTGCGTCAGACCCTTGCCCTGACGCCCCAGCGTTTTACCGAGGAGAACCTGCAACAGGTGCATGCAGTTTGTTACAACAAGGCCTTGGTGGATATTATCTCCATGGTCAAACACGCGGTCGTGGAACAGGAACCCTTGCTAACGGCCGCTGAACGTGTGGATCGCTCCTTGGCTACGATCACCGCTGGTCGGAAATTCAAAGCCGACCAAAAGCGCTGGTTGGACCGGATTCGGCATCACCTGATCACAAATCTGACTATTGATCGCGAGGATTTTGATATCCTGCCAATCTTTACCCGCGATGGCGGTTGGGTTGTGGCTGACCGGGCATTTGATGGTAAACTGAATAATTTGATATTGGAAATCAACAGCGCCATCGCTGCATAACAAGGATGTAATTTATGTCTGATGTTGTCCAAAAACTCTGGGGCTTTTGCCATACTCTCCGTCACGACGGCATCGGGTACACCGATTATGTCGAGCAACTCACCTACCTGCTTTTCCTAAAAATGGCCGATGAGAAGGATCTCGACCTCAGCAAACTGGTGTTCGAAGAAGACCGTAAGAAGAAGACGATAGACTGCTCCTGGCCCGCGCTTCTGGCAAGAACAGGCACTGATATCCTCGACGGCTACGTGGACATCCTGCGTGCCCTCGGTAAACAACCCGGTATCCTTGGTGACATCTTCGCCGGTGCCCAGTCCCGTTTCACCAAACCCGTCAGCCTGAAGACCCTCATCAATCAGATAGACCAAACCGAGTGGACCGAGTTGAACGTGGATGTAAAGGCGGATGCCTACGAGGGGTTGCTGGAGAAAGCGGCCAGTGAGGGCAAGAAAGGGGCGGGGCAGATGTTCACCCCGCGCGTCCTGATTCAGGCGATCGTCAGTTGCATGCAACCCGACCCGCGCACTCACAAGGAGTTCACCATCTGTGACCCCGCCTGCGGCACCGGCGGCTTTCTCGTCGTGGCCTACGAGTGGTTGATGAAGGAGACGAAGGGCGGGGCGATGAATCGTGACATCGTCAAGCGTGTACGCGGAAAAACCTACTACGGCCAGGATATTGACCGCACCCCGCGGCGTCTGGCGCTCATGAACCTCTTTCTCCATCAGATTGAGCCGCACATCAAACTCGGCGACACCATTTACGAACCGTTTGACGGTCAGTGTCATGACGTGATTCTAACGAATCCGCCCTTTGGCACTCGGGGCGCCAACCAGGCACCGGAGCGGGAGGATTTCACGGTCAGCACCTCGAACAAGCAACTCAACTTCCTCCAGCACGTGATGACCCTGCTCAAACCCGGCGGACGCGCCGCCGTGGTGCTGCCGGATAATTGTCTTTTCGCCGATCAGGCCGGTGAAGTGTTCAAACTACTGACCGAAGATTGCATGTTGCATACCGTCTTGCGCCTGCCGCGCGGCACCTTCACTCCCTACAGCACGGGAGTAAAAGCCAACGTCGTGTTCTTCACCAAGGGGTATCCGACCGATACCGTCTGGATCTACGACGCCCGCACCAACGTCCCCGGTATCACCAAGAAGGACCGCCCGCTCACCTCGGAACACTTTGCCGAGTTCGAGAAATGCTACGGTGCAGACCCCAACGGCCGGGCCAAGCGCAAGGAGTCCGAGCGCTTTCACAAGTTTTCGATCGCCGAGGTCAAGGCAAAGGACTTCAAGCTTGATGGCTTCAAGTGGCTCAAGGATGAGGATATTGAAGATAGCGATGAACTTCCCGAACCCGAAGAACTCGCCACCGACGCTATCGCGGCGCTGGAGGGCGCGGTCGTGGAACTTCGCGGTGTCATCGCAGCATTGGAGACGGCGGGAAAGAACGCCTGAAGGCGTCGCGGATAATGACATCAATATTGATGTGGACATGCCGTGGAGTTCTGCGTAGAGTTCTTTTTTAGCAACAAAAGCATGAGTCATGAGTAAGACGAACTTCGATCTCTTTCTGGAAGAGCAACTCCGTGATCCGGATTTCTCGGAGCGGTTCAAGCGGGCCGGCGAGGCTTGGGATGTGGCTTTGCAACTGGCCGCAATGCGGGAACAAGCCGGCCTTTCGCAAAAGGAACTGGCCCGACGCCTCCACACGTCTCAACAGCAGATCAGTCGCTTGGAGTCGCCGGCTTACGAGGGGCACTCCCTCAGCATGCTGCGCCGTGCGGCGCGCGTGCTGAATGCGAAGGTGACAGTGGTGCTTGAACCGTTGCCGACCGGTCGAGCAGGTGTGGTTGCCGAAACGCGGGCGAAATATGGGAAGCGATGAAGATTGCCGATCGCCAACGCAAGAGTCTCGTGTCGCCTGAACTGCGTGAACTGGGTGAGCATTTGGTTGCAGTGGAGCGCCGCGCCAAGGAACTGGGATTGTTCATCTGTGAACGCGAGTTGCTGACGTGTGCAAAGTGCGGTCTAACTGAGGATATCGACATCACGTCCCGGCTCTTCACTTACCGGCTGAATACGAACTATCGGGACACGGGGTTGCGGTTTCAGGATCTCGGTCGAAAGCGGTTTCGCTGTCCATCGTGCGGGGCTACGGTGCAAGAACCCAACCCGCCAGTCTCCCGTTTCGATGATGCCGATCCATCGGCCCTTGCTCCGCACACGCATGACAAAGGGGCGAAGACGTGAGTAAAAGTTCTGCCATGCCCGGTGTCACGATTCAGGATCAACTTGACAAAGATCTGCCGGAGGAATGGGTGATGGCCTGTATCAAGGACATTGCGGAGATCAATCCAAGGCACCCCAAGGGACTTGCCGATTCGATGCCCGTTTCATTCGTGTCCATGGCGGCACTCAATGAAGACTCGCCGACATTTGCGAGATTGGAGGAGCGACCGTACGGAGAGGTTCGCAAAGGATTTACGCACTTTCAGGAAGGCGATGTGCTGTTTGCCAAGATCACACCCTGCATGGAAAACGGCAAGGGAGCCGTTGCAACAGGTCTTCGAAATGGAATCGGTTGCGGCACAACAGAACTTCACGTACTTCGCCCGCTGGATGGAATTGACGCATTGTATCTCTACAGGTTTCTGTCGCAACGTTCAGTGCGGCGTGACGCGGCGGAAACGTTCACGAGTAGCGCAGGCCAGGCTAGAGTTCCAACTCGGTTTATTGAGGAACTTGAAATCCCTCTCCCTCCTCTCGCCGAGCAAAAACTCATTGTGGAGAAGGTGGAGGAGTTGCTGACGCGGGTGAATGCGGCACGCGAGCACCTTGCCAAGGTCCCCGCCATCCTCAAACGCTTCCGCCAATCCGTGCTCGCTGCTGCCTGTTCCGGCGAACTAGTTGGCCGGGAACAACCATGCAGTTACTTTGAACGTAGCCTCGTTGAAATGGGTGTCGATATTCAGACTGGACCGTTTGGGAGTGCACTTCACCGCTCCGACTATGTTGAAGGTGGCATCCCATTGATCAACCCGATGCACATACGTGATGGGAAGATGCTACCTGACGTGCGATTTTCGGTTCCACCTGCAAAAGCTGTGGAAATGTCCCGGTACCGATTGAGAGCAGGCGACGTCGTGCTCGGACGACGAGGTGAGATGGGGCGGGCTGCCGTCGTTCGTGGGAGCCAGGAGGGCTTTCTATGTGGCACAGGGTCTATGGTACTACGATGCAACAAAACATCTCTTGACGCGGAGTTTCTCTGTGCGTCACTCAGAAGTCCAAGAACGGTTGCTGCTCTTACGGAAGGATCAGTGGGATCAACAATGATCAACCTGAATCAGTCAGTGGTGTCAGGAATTACAGTTCTCGGCATACCTCTTCCCGAGCAACACGAAATTGTCCGAAGGGTCGAAGACCTTTTCTTCCTTGCCGACTCCATCGAGAAGCAAGTGGCAGCAGGGATGGCGCGGGTGGAGAAATTGACGCAGGCGATACTGACCAAAGCGTTTTGCGGAGAACTGGTTCCGCAGGGTCCTAAAGATGAACCTGGCTCGATTCTGCTCGACCGCGTCAAAAGAGCCAGTAATACTCTGGCCACAAAGACGAGGGTAAGGCAGAGCGAGAGTTGATGTATATTGACATTATATGTTAATTAAATGTATCTATAGTGGAGTTCATTAGAGGAGACCGCAAATGGTAACGATTGTTAAAGGTGCAACCAAGAAGCCGGTCTCTGCTCAACGGCTTGCCGACTTTTTCGCAAATCATGGCAAATATGACGGTTTTCTCTACATTGGATATCCGATTATTGGAACCGCAGAAGGACCATACCCCATTGATGCACTTCTGGTGTCCAGAAGTAAAGGTCTGGTGGTCTTCAATCTTGTAGAAGGTCGACATGTGGATGGCAGGCAAGAAGCCCAGGATGACAGTTATAACAAACTGGAGTCGAAACTCAGGGCGCACAAAACCTTGATGAAAGGGAGGTTGCTGCAGGTGCAGATCCACCCTCTGACCTTTGCGCCCGCTCGAGAGGACGCATGTGTTTTGTCTGAAGTTAATTATCCAGTTTGTAATGAGGCAAATCTTGAGGGGTGGCTTGATGGTTGCGAAGCGGCAGCCCCAAGTTGTTTTGAGGCCTTGTTGGCGGTCGTTCAGGCTATCTCGACGATTCGTAAAGGGCGGAAGAAGCGGGATGTACAAAAGGTCGATTCTCGTGGGGCCAAGTTGAAGTTATTGGAAGATTCCATTGCCAACCTTGATAACCTTCAAGGTCGTGCGGTTATTGAAACAGTGGATGGTGTACAGCGAATACGCGGTCTGGCCGGGTCAGGGAAGACGATTGTTCTGGCATTGAAGGCGGCATACCTGCATGCGCAGCACCCCGATTGGAAGATTGCCGTCACTTTTAACACAAGATCGCTCAAAGGTCAGTTCCGGCAGCTCATAAACACTTTCACCATAGAGCAAACCAATGAAGAACCGGACTGGGACAATATTCAGATTATCCATGCTTGGGGTGCTCCGGGTGGTGGTGACCGAAATGGTCTTTACTACAGTTTCTGTCAAATGAATGGAGTGGAATATCATGACTTTGGTTCTGCAAAGCGCAAATTCGGACAAGGTAAAGAGTTTGAAGGCGCTTGTCTGAAGGCCCTGGACGAGTGTCGAAATCTTGTGGGGTTTTACGACGCGATTCTCGTGGATGAGGCCCAAGACTTTTCTCCTGCATTTTTGCGGATCTGTTATGAAATGCTGAAGCCGGAAAAGCGATTAGTATACGCCTACGATGAATTGCAGAATCTAAACTCCCATTCTCTGCCGGCACCTGAAGAAATATTTGGAAAAAACTCGGATGGATCACCGCGGGTACATTTCGTCCCAAATCAGTTGGGAAGACCTCAACAGGACGTCATCCTGGAGAAGTGTTATCGGAATTCTCGCCCAGTACTAGTGACGGCTCATGCGTTGGGTTTTGGGATTTACAGGACACCAGACGCAGATACCGGTACAGGGCTGGTGCAGATATTTGACAACAATCAACTTTGGCTTGAAGTGGGATATGAAGTCGCCGGTGGGCGTCTGGCTGACGGTTGCGACGTGACTCTTTCGCGAACTGAAGACAGCAGTCCAGCGTTTCTTGAGAATCACTCCCCAGTTGACGATTTGATTCAGTTCCATTGCTTCAAGACCAAAGAAGAACAGGCGCAATGGGTTGCGGATGCCATCAAGGGAAACCTTGCCGAAGATGAACTGCGGCCGGATGACATTGTAGTCATCAATCCGGATCCCATATCGACACGTGATGTTGTTGGCCCGATTCGGAAACTGCTTTTCGAACATGGCGTCAATTCGCATCTCGCTGGTGTGGATACCTCTCCAGATGTATTCTTTGATGCCGATAGTGACTCTGTCGCTTTCACTGGCATTTATCGGGCAAAAGGTAATGAGGCCGGCATGGTCTATATTCTCAATGGTCAGGATTGTTACTCGTCATTTGGGAATATGGCCGGTGTCAGAAATCGTTTGTTCACTGCTATTACCCGGAGCAAGGCATGGGTTCGCATTCTCGGTATTGGAAAGGGTATGCAGGCTTTAATGCAAGAGTTTCAACAAGTCAGGGACAACCGTTTCAGTCTAAACTTCCGATATCCCACAGAAGACGAACGGAAGCACCTGAATATTGTGAACCGTGATATGACGGAAGACGAACGGCGCAGGGTGCGCAAGAAAAAGGACGAACTGGCGCAGATCCTTGATGATCTGGAATCAGGGCGGGTGTATCCTGAAGACTTGGGAGCGGATCAACTTAAGCGACTGAGGGCTTTGCTGAACAGGGAGGCAGAGTGAAACCGAGTGCTGAGCAAATTCGCCTACAGATGGCAAGAATGGCCGCGGACCTTATTGGCTTGAGTCTCTGTGATCGTCAAAACTTTCCGTCGTTGCGCGATTTAGGAAAAGGACTGCGAGAGGTTGGCATTGGCGATAAAGGAAACGTCAGTTACGCGCTCAAGAATGTTCCTTACCACGCCATATACAGTGAGTTAGAGCGGACACATACCTACAATTTCCGGATGCTTGATGGTGCACTCATCCACATGATGTATCGTTTTCGGGACGATCAAGTCGAAACACATCGGCTAGCTTTTTTCCCATCACCGTTTCTGGAAGAATTTCAAAATAACCCCGACATCTATCTCGAGGATGAAATTTATGCTGAGGTTATCATGAAGAACATCGTACCATTTCCGCTCCGCTTTGATTTTGATTGTAAGGAGGATGTGGTGGAAGTGGTAAATCATCCGAAATCTCACATGACGCTGGGGCAATATCAGAATTGCAGAATTCCCGTAAGCGCGCCGCTGACTCCATATCACTTTATCGGTTTTATTCTGCGGAATTTCTACAATACGGCATATCGTAAATATTGTGCTCAAATTTCGACCTTCGCCCACTGCTTTGAATCGTCCATTGCAAATGAGGAAATGGACTTGTTCTTCGTTCAGGTTCCTTGTGAACCCGCCTGATCTGCAAAGTTCCCGGTGAGGAGAACAAGGTGACAGGTAATCTGTACCTGGGAGATTCAGCGTCCGTAACAAGGAGGAGTTCATGGCGCAAGGCAAGATCGGAAAGACTATCTCGGCCGTGAAGAAGGAGTTGAAACCCAAGACACCAACCCAGGGATGTCGAAATGCGATCCCGGGGAGAAGATTGACCTGAAAGTCCAAGAATGACAGTATCTCGCCGTATTTGAAGGGAATTTAGGCGGGGTGAATGATCATGAGGGTAGCGGTAAAACCTGAGATGTTGCGCTGGGCGTGCGAACGCGCCGGGTTTGATGCAACTGAAATGGCAGAGCGAATCCCGCAACTTCCCGCCTGGGAACGTGGCGAAACGCAGCCAACCCTGAAGCAGGTTGAGGGATTTGCCAAGGCCACTCATACGCCCGTTGGTTACCTGTTCCTTGATACGCCTCCTGTCGAGACTGTTCCGATACCGGACTTCCGGACAATGGCTGGCGGGCATGTCGAGTCCCCGAGCCCGGATCTCCTCGATAGTATCTATCTTTGTCAGCAGCGGCAGGAATGGTACCGCGAGTTTGCGCGATCCACCGGTGAGGGGCCACTATCCTTTGTCGGTTCTGTCACCTTGGCAAGCGATGTGGTGACCACGGCGACTACTATCAGGCATATGCTGGGTTTCGATCTTGAAGAGCGCCGGGTAATGCCAACCTGGGCTGAGGCATTGCGTCGGTTTATTGAGCAGGCGGATGAGTTGGGCGTGCTGGTGATGGTGACAGGTGTTGTCGGGAGCAATAACCGCCGGAAACTCGATCCCGAGGAATTCCGTGGATTTGCCCTCTCCGACAACCTCGCTCCATTGGTTTTTATCAATGGTTCCGACACCAAGTCTGCCCAGATGTTTACGCTGGCTCATGAGTTGGCTCATATCTGGCTCGGGCAATCCGCATTGTCCGACGTCGAGATGGCCTCCTCGCCGTCGCACAAAGTCGAGGTGTGGTGCAATCGTGTGGCGGCCGAGGTTCTGGTCCCACTGGCCGTCTTACGCGAGGAGTTCCAAGACGATGGTGACCTGCAGAAAGAGACCCGACGATTGGCGCGTCGATTCAAAGTCAGCACTTTGGTAATTCTTCGCCGGATGCACGATGCCGGGGTCATGACGCAGGAACAGTTCTGGCAGGCCTACAAGACTGAATTGGCGTTACTGCGTTCCATTCCCAAAGGGAGCGGCGGCAACTTCTATCTTACGCAGGCGGCCCGGGTTAGCAAACGCTTTGCCCGTGCGCTAGTTGCCAGCACGCTCGAGGGTCAAACGTTGCATCGCGACGCCTTCCGGTTACTCGGGTTTTCTAAGTTGTCGACCTTCCGTGAACTTGGCCATAGTCTGGGGGTGGCCTGATGGCTTACTTGCTTGATGCCAATGTATTTATCCAGGCGAAGAACCTTCACTACGGCTTGGATTTCTGTCCCGCCTTCTGGGAATGGATCATCACCACAAATGCAGAGAAACGTGTGTTTAGTATCGAAAAGGTGGGCGATGAGATCGACGCTGGCGGTGATGAACTGTCCGCCTGGGCGGCTGAGCGTGGGGCGGACTTCTTTCTCAAGCCTGATTCCGCAATTCTTCCCGCGTTGGGTTCGGTCAGTGCCTGGGCGACAACGCAACGGTATGAACCTGCGGCCTTTAACACATTTCTTCAAGTGGCCGACTATTATCTCGTGGCCCATGCTTTGGCCCATGGACTGACGGTTGTCACTCACGAGAAACCGGCCCCCTTGGCCCGGCAGATCAAAATCCCAACCGCCTGCATCGGACTTGGTGTTAAATGCATGACCCCTTTCGAGATGCTCCGCCATGAACGCGCACGTTTTGTCTTGGGGCCGCAGACGTAAAATCGGCAAGTATTCAGGTTTTAAGTGATCTCGTGCCTCGACCGGGCAATCGAAATCCTTAAAGAGCATGGTGACAGGTAATCAGTACGTGAGAGATTCAGCACAAGTTACAAGGAGGAGCGCATGGCGAAACGCAAGGTGAAACGCAAGGTTGGAAAGACTATCCCGGCCGTGAAGAAGGAGTCGAAACCCAAGACACCCGCCCAGGAGGCGCTGGAGGTGACATGGCTTCTGAAGGGAAATCTCAAGAATGCCCAGATTGCCTATATCCGCATTGGCATACTCCTCGCCCGGGTGCGGGATGAAAAACTTTATACGGCCCTGAAACATCCGGATATGGAAAGTTATGCGGAGGAACGGTTGCAACTCGGCCGCTCTTCCCTCTACAAGTACCTACAGGTCCACGACTGGATGGTCGAGTTTCACCCGAAGTGGCTTGAACCCAAGCCGGAAGGGTTTATTCCCGACTTGGCAGATGCCGGTGACCTGATCTGGATTGAGAAGGAATTGGCCAAGGACTCTCTCAAGCCGGAGACGCGGACGGCTTTGGCGGGGCTGCAAAAGAAAGCCATGGAGGGGCAATTGCGGGAAGGAGACCTGAAGCCATACCTCCAGTCACATCATACGGCGGTGGCCGGACTCAAGTCCTGTCTGTCGAAACTCCGCCTCCTGCGCAAACGCGCCGCCGGTCTTGCCAGCATGCCGCCGGAAGTGATCTCATGCCTCGACAGGGCAATCGAAATCCTTAAG
>Ga0194063_10001945_pt1 | contig 13076 bp, 12 predicted proteins | sample SepL3720m_MetaG_FD_155459 | JGI IMG/M metagenome (GOLD analysis project Ga0194063, IMG submission 155459) | Anoxic zone freshwater microbial communities from boreal shield lake in IISD Experimental Lakes Area, Ontario, Canada - Sep2016-L373-20m | ecosystem: Environmental > Aquatic > Freshwater... | reverse complement strand
GCTTTAGTGGGGGGGGCAACTGGTATGGTGGGTGATCCAAGTGGCAAAAGCGAGGAAAGGAATCTTTTAAGCGAGGAAGTATTGAATCGAAATTTACAAGGGATCAAAAAGCAATTAGAACAATTTCTGGATTTCAATCCCGAGCGAGCCAATGCTGCTGAAATGGCTAATAATTATGATTGGTTTAAAAATATTTCTTTTTTGGATTTTATCAGGGATGTGGGCAAGCACATAACAGTAAACTACATGATGGCCAAAGACAGTGTCAAAAAAAGACTGGATGGAGAGAATGGCATGAGCTTTACTGAGTTCACTTATCAATTGGTGCAAGGCTACGATTTTTATTGGCTGCATCAGCATAAAAAATGTTTATTGCAAATGGGAGGCAGTGATCAATGGGGTAATATTGTAACAGGCACTGAATTAATTAGAAGAAAATCTGGTGGAGAAGCTTTTGCATTTACTTGTCCGCTTATTAAAAAAGCAGATGGAGGAAAATTTGGCAAAACAGAAAAAGGAAATATTTGGCTTGACCCTAACATGACCAGCCCCTATCTATTTTATCAATTTTGGCTTAATGCCAATGATTCAGATACAGAAGGATGGATAAAGATTTTTACATTCTTAGAAAAAACGCAGATTGAGTCCATGATAAGCAATCATCAACAAGATCCTGGCAAGCGGATTTTACAAAAAGCCCTGGCCAAAGAAGTGACTGTTTTTGTACACGGGGAAGCTGCCTACCAAGATGCGGTAGCCACCACAGAAAAATTATTTAACAATAGTAGTGCATCTGCTGATGACTTATCGGAAGATGATTTGAATAATATGGAAGGGATTGTAAAATCTGATTATCCTTCTCAAAAAATAGCAGCTGGTATAGATGCAGTGAGCTTTCTTGCAGAAACAGGTATTTTTCCTAGCAAGGGAGATGCTAGAAAAATGATTCAAGGTGGGGGCGTTAGTATCAATCGAAAAAAAGTGGAAGCTATAGATTTCAAAATAGAAACATCCCTCCTACTGCACCAACAATATTTATTGGTACAAAAAGGAAAGAAAAACTATTACTTAGTTAAATCGGTTTAATGCAATAATTGTTTTTTCTCTCGATACAATTTTAAGATAAACTCACCGAATAAGGTATTGGCCCATGCAAACCATTTGCGGGTGAAATTACCTGCGTCGTCTTTGTGAAAACCTTCATGCATAAAACCAGTACCTGCATGAGTGGACTGTAAGGTTTTTAAACAGTAGGCCATTTCTTTTTCGTCCTTACTGGTAAGTCCTCGCATAATAAGCCCCATTGGCCATATATAATCCATCCCAATATGTGGCCCCCCAATTCCAGTGGCAGCCTTTCCTGAAAAATAAAATGGATTTTGATTAGACAAGGAAAATCTTCTGGTATTTTGATACACTATACTGGAGGCATCAATCCCTAAATAGGCTAAAGATAATAAGGAAGGAATATTTGCGTCATCCATGAGTAAATGACTACCCATGCCATTGATTTCATAAGCCAATATATTGCCAAATACCGGATCTTTTACCACTGCATGCTGCAGTACTAATTTTTCTATATGGCTGGCAAAGGCTACTACATCTGTTTCTGCAGTATAATGAATAGCCTTGAAAATTTCACCCAAGTATTGGAGACCTCTAGCCGCAAATAAATTGCCAGGTATATTAAATGGAAAAACAGTTGCATCATCGCTAGGCCGAAACATAGCATGAATCAATCCTATTTTTTGGGTTGGATATCCATACCCATTCAATGGAACACTATCTACCGGATTGCTAGTAGTTCGCTGAAAATGGTAAGGGCCATTATCCTTCAAGCGTTGTTGTTCTTTAAAAGTTTGTAGCACCAATTGCATGGCAGCTTTCCAATCCGCATCAAATACCGTTGTATCGCCAGTTTCTTTCCAATACGCATGCGCCAAGCGAATTGGATAACACAAAGAATCAATTTCCCATTTACGTTCATGCACACCTGGCTTCATCAGGGTATGATCATCTTTCCATTCACTTATTTTATTTTCATCTTTATAAAAAGCATTCGCATAGGGATCTTTCAATATGCATTTGGTTTGCCGCCGAATAACCCCTTCAATTAATTGCCTAAGATTGGGATCCTCCTTCATCAAGGGCAAATAAGGCCAAACTTGAGCGCTCGAATCTCGCAGCCACATGGCATCAATATCGCCCGTAATTACAAATGTATCAGGCTTTCCATTGATGATTTCAAATTCTACTGTAGTATCGAGGGTATTGGGAAAGCAATTTTCGAATAACCAGGCAATTTCTTTATTACCAATATTTTTTTTGACTGCAGTAATTGCAGCTTCAACAGCAGGACTAGTGAATTTCCTTTGCAACAATGGCACTCTCACTATAGGAAATTCGGTTGCCCAATTGGCAAACACTGATTTGTTCAACAACAATCCTGCCCCTGCTAAGGAGCTTTGGTAGATAAATTTTTTTCTATTCATTTTACTAAGTTAGAAAAAATCAAGCCTATTGATTACAAAGAGACTGAAGTATATTTTAGGTATAAAAAAAGCCCGGGATATAACCGGGCTACAATGCATTATTATAAAAATAGTATTAGCGATTATCTACCACATCTACCCCAGGGTATTTCTTGGCATCAAATACAAATTGCGTATCTGGTATGAGGCTGCTTGTATTCATACTACTAACAGAAGAGATATACCGATTGCCTGCTTTTTCAAAAACCTTTGTACTGGAAATAGTTTGATTAGACTTCACTACACTGACCAATACTTTGTGAAATGCTTTTGTTTTGTCAATTGGAGTAAGTTCTATCTCCTGCATACCATTGGCTTCTCCGTTTAACTTATACAGAAAATCTTTATCATAAAAATTGGTGAATAATTTTTGTGGCGTAATGGTATTGTTATTTACATCCAATTTCGAAATAACCACTTCATTGTCCAGCTTGGAATAAGTCCATACATTACTTCCATCACAAAATATTTCTTGACCAGTAATGCTGATGCGATATTTATTGCCCTTCATGAAAACAGTTCCTGCCTTGGTACCTATATTTTTTCCTGCACTATTTTCAATTTTCAAGTTGAATTTAGCCTGTACAGATTTAAAGGTTTTGAATTTGGCACTGACTCCGTCTAATATTTTTTTTGCAGCAGGATCACTTTGCCCCATTCCTTTGGGAGGTTGTGCCAAGGATACACACATAAAAAGAAAAGATAAAAACAAAGTGCTAATCATTTTTTTCATTATTCCATATTTAGGGTAGTAAATCAAGCCTTAAAATGATACAAAGATATACATTTAGACCATCCCTAGCAAAGAGGGTTTAATGCCCTTCACTAAGGAACTGTTAAGATGTGCGAGTATTTTTAGCGTTTTTGATGCACTTAAAATTCATATCAAAAGCTATTTGCAAGGGTAATCAAATCTGCTTCATTATTGTGGCAAGAAAACAAGTGTTAAAGGAATAAGGATATCAACTAGCGTTATAACTGCGGTGTTTGTGCAAAATATTCAATGTAGGTTTCCTATTTTTGCTGACTATGGCCAAAGCAACTGGTGAAACCCCTTTAATGCAACAACACAATGCCATCAAGGCCAGATACCCTGATGCTATTTTGCTATTTAGAGTGGGTGATTTTTATGAAACATTCGGACAGGATGCAGTGATTGCTGCACAGGTGCTAGGTATTACCTTAACCAAAAGAAACAATGGCAATGCGGCCTCGGCTGAATTGGCTGGATTTCCGCATCATGCACTGGATACTTATTTACATAAATTGGTAAAAGCCGGCTATCGCGTAGCTATTTGCGATCAATTAGAAGATCCCAAACTAGCAAAAGGGATTGTAAAAAGAGGCGTAACCGAATTGGTAACCCCCGGTGTTGCTACCAACGACAAATTATTAGAACACAACAGCAATAATTTTTTGGCTGCTGTTCATTTTTCAGATACCAATCCAAACCAATCAATCGTTGGATTGGCTTTTCTTGATATTAGTACTGGTGAATTTTTTATTGCAGAGGGCGACACTGCATATGCTGACAAACTATTGCAAAGCCTACAACCTGCAGAAGTTGTATTTCAACGTAACCGTCAAAAATATTTTAAAGAAACATTTGGCAACAAATTTTTCACCTACGGACTCGACGAATGGGTTTTTGCGGCACCCTATTCCAATGAAAGCTTACTAAAACATTTTGGCACACATAGTCTTAAAGGCTTTGGTGTTGAACACATGCAAGCTGGCATCATTGCTGCTGGTGCTATTTTGCATTACTTGAAGGATACGGAGCACCCCAATCTGGGACATATTACTTCCTTGCAAAGAATAGAAAGGGACGATCATTTATGGATGGATCGATTTACGATTCGAAATCTTGAACTACTAGGAACTGAAACCAATCAAAGCTTGCTGAAGGTTTTGGATAATACCGTATCGCCCATGGGTGCGCGGTTAATTAAAAGATGGATGTTGATGCCATTAAACAATCTAACCCTCATCAATGAAAGACTGGCGGTGGTAGAATTATTTATAAAGGACAGTGACCTGCGATCTAAATTGGCGCAACAAATCAAACTGGCAGGAGATGTAGAAAGATTGGTAAGTAAAGTGCCATTAAAAAAAGTTAACCCAAGAGAAGTTTTACAAATTGCAAGAGGCTTACAACAAACTACTATCATTCAATCTTTTTGCAAAATCAGCACCAATGATTATTTAAAAAGATTGGGCGACTCCTTGAATCCATGCAATTACATTTTAGATAAAATCATTAAAGTCATCCATGAAAACCCGCCTGCTACTGCTACTAAAGGGGGTATCATCGCCACAGGCATTCATGAAGAATTAGATGCATTAAGAAAAATTGCTGCAGGGGGAAAAGACTACCTGATTGAATTACAACAAAAAGAAGCTTTGTCTACAGGCATCTCTTCGTTAAAAATAAGTTTTAATAATGTATTTGGCTACTATTTAGAGGTAACCAATATGCATAAAAATAAAGTGCCCGACACCTGGATACGAAAACAAACACTGGCCAATGCGGAAAGATATATCACTCCTGAATTAAAAGAGTACGAAGAAAAGATCATAGGTGCAGAAGATAAAATTCAACAAATAGAATTACAGTTATTTGAGCAGTTGCTAAATGAGTTGCAGGATTATATCAACCCGATGCAAGTAAATGGCCATGTGATGGCGGTATTGGATTGCTTGATTTGTTTTGCAAACAATGCCATTCAATTCAATTATACAAAACCTGTATTGCATGATGGAACAGCGCTTGATTTAAAAGGAAGTCGCCATCCCGTGATAGAAAGAAATCTGCCAGCTGGGGAGCCCTATATTGACAATGACATTTCATTAAATCCTGCTTCACAACAAATCATTATCCTTACTGGTCCCAATATGAGTGGCAAGAGTGCCATCCTTCGCCAAACTGCACTTATTACCTTGATGGCGCATATGGGTAGTTTTGTTCCAGCTAAAGCTGCCAATATCCCATTGACTGATAAAATTTTTACCCGAGTGGGTGCTAGCGATAACCTAAGCGGAGGAGAAAGTACCTTCATGGTAGAAATGAATGAAACGGCGAGTATCATTAATAATATCACTTCCAGAAGTTTAATTTTATTGGATGAAATTGGAAGGGGAACATCCACCTATGATGGCATTAGTATCGCCTGGAGTATTGTTGAACATCTTTATTATTCGTCGCATTCACCAAAGACCTTATTTGCTACCCATTATCATGAATTGAATGAGTTGGAAAACAAACTGGAAACGGTAAAAAATTATCATGTTACCAATAAAGAAATTGGCAATAAGATTATCTTCCTTCGAAAACTTGCCCCAGGAGGCAGTACCCATAGCTTTGGTATACATGTGGCCCGAATGGCAGGCATGCCCAATTCTTTGATTGAAAGAGCCAATGAAATATTGAAACAATTAGAAGATAGCAGGGAGGAAAACAAATCGGGCGATACAGAACATACCATGAAAAAACTTGGTGCACATCCTAATGAAACGCAACGTTTACAACTAAGTATTTTCGATGCACACTCAGATACTTTTGCCACCATTAGAAAACTTCTCGAGAACACCGATATCAATCGACTTACTCCTGTAGAAGCATTATTAAAGCTCCAAGAAATTAAAGAGAAGTTAAAATAAGGTTCACTACACACCTATAAATACCAAGAAATAAATTTCATCAAGGGAACAAGTATTTTACTGTGGTAATAAAAGAGCCGGCCCCTTCTATAAGGAACCGGCTTTATAAAAGCACCCCACTTAAAAAGTTAATCCAACAGATATTTTTACTGCCCGATTGTATGCTTTGAAACTGCTGTTTTTGTCAACCCTATTCATGCCATAATCATACCCGGCAGCAATCTGTAATCCATTGTCTAATCGATACCCCATGCCACCCACCATCGTTATATCTGTTTTATTGAAATTATTGGTTAAGTTCAAATCCTGGCTAAACAAAGAAATTCCTAAAATACCAGCATTTAAATGGAGATTATTTTTTACCAATACAGCAACCTGAGGGCCCGCATAAACAAAGAGCCCTTTGCTGAGATTGGCTTTTAGTAAAATGGGGATATCGATATAATCAGCTTGAATTTTAGCGCTCGCATTTGCTCCAATAAATTTAAGTGCGTCAATTTTCAAATTACCTACCAGGGTAAAGCCTTTTTGTGAATATTGCAAACCAGGTTCAATGGAAATATTTTCTGCTAATGGAATGTCTACATACCCGCCAATATGAAATCCAGTTCTACTTTTTGTATTCACCAATCCATTGGTAAGGTCTATTACAGATCCCAAACTTTTAACGGCATCTCCCTGCCAATTAGCAATATTGATTCCTGCCTTCACTCCATACTTAATTTGCGCATTGGCATTGCTGACGAATAGAACAGCAAATAGTGCCGAACTGATTATAGGTTTCATATTCTTGGACAGTGCTTTTAATTTACTGTTACTACAATGCTTTAGAATACTGTGCCAAAAAATAAAATTTATTACAAAAAAATGTTAAAGGAAATTTCAGGTTTATATTAATTACTACTCTTTCACAAAAACTCTAATGAACATTATCTTTCTGAATCATTTTTAAAAGCCTCATTATTTCAGTATGTTTGCTTCAACAATTTGCATATATGAAAAATGAAACGGTGTATTATAGCGACTACTTACAATTAGATAAAATTATTCATGCCCAAGCACTCCAAAGTGAAAAAAATGGAAATACAGCAGCGCATGATGAAATGTTATTCATCATTATACACCAGGCCTATGAACTATGGTTCAAACAAATATTATTTGAGATAAACGCTGTATTAGGCACTATGAATAAACCCAGCGTGAATGATAATTCTCCTGAAATGCAGATTGTTGTTCATCGGTTAAAAAGAACAATTACAATTCTAAAAGTACTAGTACAACAAATCGATATAATGGAAACCATGACGCCCATGGATTTTTTAGATTTTCGTGATATGCTGAGGCCTGCCTCTGGTTTTCAGAGTTGGCAATTTAAAATAATCGAAGCCAAATTGGGTTTGAAGTACGAAAAAAGACAAGGACAAGAATATTATATTTCACAATTAAAGGATGCAGATATTCAAATTATCAAGGATGCAGAAAAAGGCGCCTCTTTACTCACCCTAATCAATGAATGGCTTGAAAGAATGCCGTTCTTCGATGATCCATCTATATGGGAAGACTACCAAGGAAATAACAGCCAATCTTTTTGGCAGACTTATGAACGCATTTACAATGAAAGCCTTGCTGACGCAGAAAAAAATAACAGCGCTGCATTTCAACAGCTATTTAATGAAAACCATCCGGAAAGAAATTTTTCTGCCAAAGCATCTAGGGCGGCATTGTTTATCATGCTGTACAGAGGATACCCTATGTTAGAATTGCCTTACCAATTACTGGAATGCCTACTCGAAATCGACAACCAATTGGGCAGTTGGAGATATCGCCACATCAACATGGTACAAAGAATGATTGGTTCGCGTATTGGCACTGGAGGCAGTAGTGGCGCAGGCTACCTAAAAGCTGCCATGGACAAGCATTATATCTTTAGAGAATTGTCGCAATTGAATAGCTTTCTAATTGACCGCAGAAAGCTTCCGGTGCTTCCAAAAAAATTGTCGGATAAGTTGGGATACGCTGTTTAATTAAAACAACCCAAATAAAGTAGAATCAATCTTAGTGATGATTTGACCAAGATGCTCTTCATTTTCGGCAAATTTATTTTTGTCGGCATCAATGATGAGCAATGGACCTTCTTTATAGTTTTCTATCCAACTATTATAGAAATCATTTAATTTTTTTAAATAATCAAGTCGGATATTCTCTTCGTATTCTCTACCTCTTTTTTGAATTTGTGCTACCAAGGTAGGAACGGAAGCTTTTAAGTATATCAATAAGTCAGGAGGTTGCACCATTGACTTAAGGGTTTCGAAGAATTTATAATAGTTATCAAAATCTCTTTTACCCATTAGGCCCATATCATGCAAATTGGGGGCAAAAATATTGGCATCTTCATAAATTGTCCTATCCTGGATAACTGTTTCTGTTCCTCTTTGAATTTCTAATAACTGATTCAACCTGCTATTGAGGAAATATATTTGAAGATTAAAACTCCAACGAGGCATGTCCTCATAAAAATCATTTAAGTAAGGATTATGGTCGACATCCTCAAATTGAGGAATCCACTTGTAATGCTTACTCAGCATTTCGGTCAAAGTTGTTTTACCGGCACCAATGTTTCCGGCAACTGCAATATGTTTTGGTTTTTTATTTTTAGCCATCCTTCCCCTTTTAAAATTTTTTATAATTCAACGTTTGAAAGTATGCAAACTTAATAAGATCGCAAATAGTATTTTTTGTTTTTTTGCAAGGCACTTATTTAAAAATAATTTAATCCAATAGCTTCTCGCACCAGTTTCATTGTTGCTCCTGCGCTCGCGTTGGCCTTCTCTGCACCCTGTTCCATCACTTTTTTCAAATAAGCTTTATCATTCAATATAGCATCCACTTTGCTGCGAATTGGGGCAATAAAATTCACCATATCCTCTGCCAATTGTTTCTTTAAATCACCATACCGGATAGTGCAATTATTATAATCTGCTTCAAATTTTTCAATTGTATCTGGGGCGGCAACCAATTTCAAGAGCAGGAAAATATTTTCGATATAATCAGGCTTGCTAGCATTGGCTTCGGTAGGGCCGCTATCCGTTTTTGCCTTCATCACTTTTTTACGAATGATATCATCCTCATCGGCCAAATACAAAGTAGCCATTTGATTGTCGCTTTTGCTCATCTTTCCTGTGCCATCCAAACTAGGCACTTTCACCAACTCACCCCCATAATTAAACGCTTGCGGTTCGGGAAAAACTTCCCCATACCGATGATTGAAGCGATTGACATAGTTCCTTGCCATTTCCAAGTGCTGCTCCTGATCCTTACCAACGGGCACATATTTGGCTCGGTGCAAAATAATATCAGCTGCCTGTAAAACAGGATAGGTTAATAACCCCGCATTTACATTTTCGGGATGCAAACGAACCTTATCCTTGAAAGTAGCCGTCTTTTCCAGCTCGCCTTTATAAGCCAGCATATTGAGGTATAAATACAATTCAGTGGTTTCATGAACATGACTCTGGCAATAAAAAGCAGCTTTATTAGGGTCTAACCCACAGGCAATATTTTCTGCCAATACACGATGTACATGATTTTTTAATTCCTTCGTATCAGGATGTGTAGTAAGACTATGCAAATCTGCCACCATGAAATAACATTCAAATTCATCCTGCATTTTAACATAATTGCGAATAGCCCCAAAATAATTGCCTAGATGCAAAAAACCAGTGGGGCGAATGCCGCTCATGACTATTTCCTTACTTGTTGCCATAGGTGGGCGAAGATAAGGAAAGTCCCTTGTTGATGGGCAGTTACAGGCGATATTTCCATTCATAATTATTATCTGCCGACTGCCCCAGATCACCGATTTACTTCCTATTATAATCTATATTTGTTGAATGGAAGTTAATGACCGCCTTATTGAGAAACTAGCAACCTTGAGCAGGCTGGAATTTGATGGCGAAGCCAAATTAGCAATCAAAGAAGACTTACAAAATATGATTGCTTTTGTGGAGAAATTGAATGAAATAGACACCACTGGAGTAGCTCCACTTTTGCACATGAGTAAAAATGTAAACGTATTGAGAGCTGATGAAACAAAAGGAAGTGTAGACCGAGATATTGCCTTAAAAAATGCAAGCAATAGCGATGGCGTTTATTTTAAAGTACCTAAAGTAATCAACAAAATTCCGAGTCTCAAAAAATAAGATTTATATCAACCTTTTATGTCCTCCATCATTCATCTCGAAAATATTGTTAAGAGCTATTACCTGGGCAAGCAGGAGTTACAAGTTTTAAAGGGTATCACATTAGATATTTTCAAAAACGAATATGTTGCTTTGATGGGCCCTAGTGGAAGTGGCAAGAGCACCTTGATGAATATATTAGGTTGCCTAGATTCTCCAACTGGAGGAAAATACATTTTAAATGGCAAGGATGTAAGTGGGATGCCTGATAATGATTTAGCAGAAGTTCGCAATGTTGAAATTGGTTTTGTATTTCAACAATTCAATTTATTACCCCGACTGACAGCCTTAGAAAATGTAGCCTTACCACTCGTATATAGCGGTATTGGGAAAAAAGAAAGGGAAGAAAGGGCAATGGAGGTGATGAAAAAAGTGAAATTAGACGATCGCACGCACCATAAACCAAATGAACTCAGCGGTGGACAGTGTCAGCGTGTAGCCATTGCACGTGCATTAATTAATAATCCTGCTATCATATTAGCGGATGAACCAACGGGAAACCTCGACTCAACAACTTCATATGAAATCATGGATATCTTAGGCAAAATTCATGATGATGGCAATACGGTTGTGCTGGTTACGCATGAAGAAGATATTTCTTTATTTGCCAGAAGGGTAATTCGATTAAAAGATGGTATGGTGGAAACCGATAAAATCAACGACCACCCAAGTACCATTAGCCATGCGGCACTATAAAATGCAGGCATGCATGAACTTATTTATCATTATTTTGTTGCTATTACATAACAGAACTTCCTAAACTATGTCCACAAAGATTTATACTAAAACAGGCGACCTCGGAAAAACAAGTCTGATTGGAGGCACCAAGGTTTTTAAATCCAATCTTCGCATTGAAAGCTATGGTACAGTAGACGAATTGAATAGTTATATTGGATTAGTATGCGACCATGTGCAAGACGAATCCAGCAAAAAAATACTCAAAGAAATACAAGACCGATTATTTACAATTGGTGCTTCCTTGGCCTGCGACCCCGACAAAGAGCCAATAATGAAAATCCCTGATTTGAAAGAAGCCGATGTGGAATTATTGGAAAGAGAAATGGATGAAATGGATGAACAATTAACACCCATGAAATCATTTGTCCTTCCTGGTGGACATATAGCAGTTAGCACCATTCATGTTGCACGTTGCGTTTGCAGAAGAACAGAAAGAATTTGCGTGGGCTTGCAGGAATTGGAAATGTTTATTGACCCGATGGTGATTAAATACCTGAACAGATTAAGCGATTACTTATTTGTACTCTCAAGGTATATTGCCCATTTACTGAAAGTAGAAGAAATTAAATGGCAGCCTCGTTTATCATAGAGCAACTATAAAAATTTACAATAAAACCCTGCCGTCTTTCATTACGATTGTCCTGTCACTCATGCTGGCCAATTCTTCATTGTGGGTTACAATTAGAAAAGTTTGGTTGAATTTATTTCTTAAATCAATAAATAATTCATGTAATTCTTTGGCATTCGCCGAATCAAGGTTGCCCGTTGGTTCATCTGCCATTACAATAGCAGGATTATTAATCAGTGCTCTTGCCACCGCTACCCTTTGCTGTTCTCCCCCACTTAATTGGCCTGGTTTATTTTCCATCCGATTCGACAACCCAAGCAATTCCAATAATTTTGCTGCACGCTCCATCGTTTCATTTCTTTTAGCACCAGCAATCCAGGCAGGTATACAAACGTTTTCCCATGCAGTGAATTCGGGCAATAAATGATGAAATTGAAAAACAAAACCAATTTGTTGATTACGGAAAGTCGCCAGTTTTCTACTATTTAACTGATCTATGCGTACCCCATTAATAGAAATTTCTCCCTGATCCGCATTATCAAGGGTTCCTAAAATATGCAATAAAGTACTTTTTCCAGCCCCACTACTTCCTACAATACTTACAATCTCCCCTTTTTTGATATATAGGTCTACCCCTTTTAATACCTCTAGCTGACCATATGATTTATGTATATTTTTTGCCCTTAACATGGTTTAAAAGTACTTAATTATCCCTTATAATGAAAGCCTGTATTTTTAAAATAAAGCGGTCCAAACTTTGGAATAAAATAGGCGTTGATAAAACACTTTTGGTTATTCCCACAGAACTTATACATTTGCGGAAAATTAGGGGGTAATTCCCTGAACCCATTTACTAAATAAAAGTAGCAAGATATGTTTTGGACATTAGAACTGGCATCGCATTTAGAAGACGCTCCCTGGCCTGCCACCAAAGACGAATTGATTGATTATTCTATTCGTAGCGGCGCCCCAATTGAAGTGGTAGAAAACTTGCAAGAGTTGGAAGACGAAGGCGAATTGTATGAAGGATTAGAAGATATCTGGCCCGATTATCCTAGCCAGGAAGATTTCTTTTTCAACGAAGATGAATACTAATTCACTTACTTAAGATAATGTAAAAAGCCGTTCAGCATAACTGAACGGCTTTTATTTTGTAGTATAATCCCTTATTTCTCCATTTGATCAATTACCGCCTCGGTAACACCGGTAAAGCTGAATCCTCCATCATGGAATAAATTTTGCATGGTCACGTATTTAGTCAAATCACTAAACAGGGTCACACAATAATCAGCACAGGCTTCTGCACTGGCATTGCCCAAGGGACTCATCTTTTCGGCATAA
>Ga0194063_10001944_pt1 | contig 13090 bp, 10 predicted proteins | sample SepL3720m_MetaG_FD_155459 | JGI IMG/M metagenome (GOLD analysis project Ga0194063, IMG submission 155459) | Anoxic zone freshwater microbial communities from boreal shield lake in IISD Experimental Lakes Area, Ontario, Canada - Sep2016-L373-20m | ecosystem: Environmental > Aquatic > Freshwater... | reverse complement strand
GCTCCAGCGCCAAACTGCCCCTGGAGGAGCTGCGGCGCTGGAGCCGGGTGCTCCAGGCCGGCAGCGTCGCCGAGACGATCTGCTTCGACGAGCGCGCCGTGGGCGGCAGTGATGACCGGGCCTTGCTGGGCCGGCTCTGGGGCCTCTCCGGTCACGATGTCGACACGGCCCAGCGGGAGCAGCGCCGCGCCCGCCGTGAGGTGGAGCAATGGCTGCGCGGTCAGCGCCCGGAGCTGGAGTTGCAGGCGGCCCGCCTGGTCGAGCGGGCCCCACGGCTGGGGCACCCCAGCCGTGTCGAGCCCCTGTCGGCGGCATGACCCTCGCCCTGATCGACTGCCCCACCGGCCTGGCGGGCAACATGTTGCTGGCGGCCCTGCTGGATCTGGGGCTGCCCGAGGCCGTGATTCACGCCCCCCTCGAGGCCCTGGGGCTGGCGGGGCTCTATCGCCTTGACCTGCAGCAGGGCCGCAGCGCCGGCCTGCGGGGGCTGCAGCTGACGGTGGTGCCGCTGGAGGCCCAGCCGCGCCATCGCGCCTGGGGGGAGCTGCGGCGTCAGCTGAACGCGGCGCCGCTGGCGGAACCCCTGCGCCGCCAGGTGCTGGCGGTGTTCTCTCTGCTGGCGGCGGCGGAGGCGGCGGTTCACGGCCAGCCCGCCGAGCAGGTGCATTTTCATGAGGTCGGCGCCATCGATGCCCTGGTGGACATCGTCGGCGTCTGCGCCGGCCTGCTGCACTTCGGCATTGAGCAGCTGGTCTGCACGGTGCCGCCAGCGGGCCATGGCCGCGTGCTCACGGCCCATGGCTCCCTGCCGTTGCCGGCGCCGGCGGTGCTCGAGATCGCCCGGCTGCGAGCAATTCCCCTGGCCAGTAGTGAGGGTTTCCCGGCCGCCGAACTCACCACCCCGACCGGACTGGCCCTGATGGCCTGCTGGGCCGAGCGCTTCGGGCCGGCGCCGGCGGCCCTGCCAACCCAGGTGGGGGTGGGGCTGGGCAGCCACCGACTCGATCGGCCCAACCTGCTGCGACTGATCCTGGCGCAGCCCCTGGAGCCGGCCGCGGCGGCATTGGCGAGCGGTGGCTCTGAAGCCGCCGAACGCCTGGAGTGGGTGGTGCAGCAGCAGGCCCAGATCGATGACGCCACCCCCGAGGATCTGGCTTTCCTGGCGGAGAGCCTGCGCCAGGCGGGGGCCCTGGAGGTGTTCAGCCAGGCGATCGCCATGAAGAAAGGACGCCACGGTTTCCTGCTCACCGCCGTGGTGGCGCCCGATCGGGCGGCCGCCCTGCGCCAGGTGTGGTGGCGCCACAGTTCGACCCTCGGGCTGCGGGAACTGCAGCAGCCCCGTTGGTCTCTGGTGCGTCAGAGCCTGGAGCTGGCCACGCCGCTGGGGCCGCTGCGGCTGAAGCGGGCGCTGCTGCCGGGTGGTGGGGAGCGCTTCAAGCCCGAACACGACGATCTGGTGGCCCTGGCCCGCCGGCACAATCTCTCGCTGGCGCAGGTCCGCCGCGATGTCGAAGCGGCCATCCAGGCGTCGTCACCGCAGGATCGCCGCCGGCCAGAGCAGCCGCTGCAACAGCAAGGGCTGGCGGCTCAGGCGCCTCAGGATCCGGTGCCGGTCGCTGCGGCGATGCCGGAGCAGCTCCAAACGAAGCAGCTCCAAACGAAGCAGCTCCGACCGGAGCAGCTCCGACCGGAGCAGCTCCGACCGGATCAGCCGGCAATGGATCAGCCAACTAGGGATCAGACGGTGCCTGAACAGGTGAAACAAGATCTGGCGGGGCGGGATTCGGCAAGGAAGAATCAGGCGATGCCAGAGCCGGCAGGGGAGGATCGGAGCGTGGGCAACCGACCATGAACAAGCTGATGGCGCAGCTGCGCCAGCTCCGGGCCGCTCGGGCTGCGGCCCTGTCCGCCCGGCTGGGCCGCTTGCAGGAGCGCTTCTCCAGAGTCGGCGCTGGGCTTCGCCTGCCTCGCCGCTCAGGCCCCGCCCCCGGCCAGCCTCGCCCCGTTCGCGCCATCGGGCTGGCTGCCACCGCCCTGGCGGAGCGCCTCCCCAGCTGGCTGCGCTCACCACAGTGGCCCCGTGGGCTTGGCCTGCCTCCCCTTCCGGGCGGGCTGCGCCGCTGGATCACCTGCCTCAGCCTCGGGTTTGTGCTGGCGGCCCTGCTCAGCCACGGCCATCAGCTGCTGCAGCTCAGCCTCGACATCCAGGGCTGGCTGTGGCTGGTGCTCGGCGTCGGCCTGAATGTGCTGAGCGTGGTGGTGAATGGATTGGCCTGGGGGGGAATCCTGCGCTGGCGCGGCCTGCAGCCCGATTGGCTGGCGCTGGTGAGCCTCTATGTGAGCACCAACCTGCGCAAGTTTCTGCCGGGGGGCATCTGGCACCTGGCCGCCCGGGTGCAGGCCCTGCGCGGGCCCGAGGCGCCGTTGGATGCTCCCACCGGCACGGCGATGGCCCTGGTGGTCACCTTGCTCGATCCGCTGCTGGCGGCGGTGGCAGCCCTGGCGCTGGTGTCGTTGGGGGGCTGGCAGAACGGACTCGGTCTGTTGACCCTGTTGCCGTTGCTGGTGCTGTTGCCCCGCTGGCTCAATCCCCTGCTGCTGCGGCTGGAACGCCAAAGGGCCGGCCAGCTCGGCCTCAGCGCTGAGCTGGATCAGGAGATCGGTTGCGGCGGCGCCGAGCCGCTGCGGGCCTATCCCTGGCAGCCCCTGCTGGGGCAACTGGCCTTCGTGTTGCTGCGCTTCGCCGGCTTCTACTGCTGCGTCTGGGCTTTTGATCTGCAGGGCAGCCTCGAGCCTGTGGTCTGGCTGTCGGGTTTTGCCCTGGCCTGGACCGTGGGGCTGGTGGTGCCCGGTGCCCCCGGCGGACTCGGGGTGTTCGAGGCGGTGCTGCTGTTGCGGCTGGGGGTGGCCCTGCCGGAGGCCCCGCTGTTGGCGGTGGCCCTCAGCTATCGCCTGATGGTCACCCTGGCCGAGCTGCTGGCGGCTGGCTTGGTCAACCTCGATGACCAGCTGGCGCGCCGCCTGCAGCGAACGGCTGCCCTGCCCCTGCCACCGCCCGATCCTGACAACTCTTCTCAATAGGCTTTACTGTTGAGAAGTTGTGCGGACCTTCTGGTGTCCAACTCCCCCGGGCTCCGCTGCCCCTCCAGCCCCGGCCGGCCGGCTTGATGGAACCCTTGCCGAATGGCCTGCTGAGGGGCCAGCCCGACAGCGTGCTGCAGGGCCAGTCCAACAGCCTGCGAGCCAGCCTGCATGATCGGGGTCATCGGCTCACCCCCCAGCGCCAGCGGGTGCTGGGCCTGTTCGAGGGGCTGGGCGAGGGGCGTCATCTCAGCGCCGAGGAGGTGCATCAGCGGCTGCTGGGGGCCGAGGCCCGGGTGTCCCTGGCCACGGTGTATCGCACCCTGCGGCTGCTCAGTTCGATGGGCCTGCTGCAGGAGCTGGAGCTGCCGGAAGGGGGGCGCCGCTTCGAGCTGGCCGGCGATGCCCATCGCGACCACCATCACCTGGTGTGTGTGCGCTGCGGCCGCACCGAGGAGTTCGAGAATCCAGAGATCCTGGCGGCGGGCGAGGCGGCCGCCGGAGCCCATGGTTTCCGCCTGGTGGAGTGTGTGCTCAACGTCCGCGCCCTCTGCCCGGGTTGTGTCGCGGCGGAGCGCGCTTGACTGACTCTGCGGCGGAGCGCGCTTGACTGACTCTGCGGCGGAGCGCGCTTGACTGACTCTGCGGCCGGCTGTGCGCCGGCTCAGCCGATGATGGCGGCGTAGGCAATCACGACGGCGTTGACGACGACAAAGCTCGACAGGAAGATCGGCAGATAGATTTTGCGATCCATCTGCTGGGCGAAGTCTTCACGGCCCGCTTCACAGCGCAGGTAGGCCAGCATCGCCAGCAGGCTGCTCGCCAGGATATAGGCGATCGAGATGATGTGGATCATGTCGGTGAGCGTCACATCTTCCGACTGACCGAGGGTGGCCTCGGCCTGTTGCATGTTGACGAGGGCCGCGAACAGGCAGCCCACCAGCAGGCCGGTGCGCCCGCTGACGATGTCGGGTTCGCGCACATCCATCAGGAAGGCCATGCCGGCGATGATCACGGCCGCATAGACACCGGCACAGAGCTTGAGGAAGCTGGTGATGCGGGCCCGATGCAAGGTGATCTCGACCCGGATGCGGCTGTAGATGCCCTTACCATCCAGCTTGCTGTTGGGTTTGCCGAAGTTTGTGGAGTAGCTGTGCTCCACCTCATTGAGGCTGAAATCGCTGGCGATCCAGTCGCCATCATTGATAGCGGGGTTAAAGCCGGAGTTGCTGTAATCCGGTGTGATCACGAAGTTGGAAACATCGGATCGGACACTCTCAAACTCAAAGGTGATCGTGTGCCGGTCAAAGGGAAAGTTCTTCGATGACCAGTGATGGAAGAAGGTGCCCTCCACGGTGCGCTCGGACCAGAGAACCTTCGGGTTGTTCGGGAAATAACCTGATTTATTGCTGACAAGTTGTGTTTTGATCTCGCTGATGGAGATGTCGTTGGCATTCTGGACGGTGATATCTTCGAGTGGTGAATCCTTGGCTGTCGGACAGATGCTCCACAGCCGGATCGAGGCGAACAGGCTGCGTTCGGCGAACTTGTAATCGCGCATGTCCTGCAGGTACACGCCCATCACGCAGGTCTGGGGTTCGCTCAGCAGGCGCATCGGTGCCGCCTGCTTGTCGACCCGGGCGGCAGGAGCGGCGAACAGCGGCAGCGTCTGGAGCAACAGGGCGGTCAGGGCGGCCAGGGCCAGCTGGAGCCAGCGGCGACGCGCCCAGGCCGCGGCGCTGCGGTGACGGCCCGGGGCGTTCATGGCAGCAAGCGAGCCAGACGTCCCTGAAATTGACGACTGCGTTCAATCTGGCCCGCCTGCATGGTGAGCGCAATCACCGCTTCGAGCGCCTGGCGGGAGTTGGGCTGCAGGTAGAGGCAGCGCTGCAGGCAATCGATCGCCGCATCGGTCTGATCGCCGAGCTCCAGCAGCTGCGCCAGGCGCAGATAGGTGGCATCACAGTAGGGATTGCGCTCCAACTCCTGCCGGCATTCGTCCAAATCCTGGCCGGTCGCTGGTTCGCCGCCGGATCGGGCCCTTCCGGCTGTTTTGGCGACGGCGTTGGCTGGTGCTGCGGAAGAATCGACCACCGGAGACGCGGGTTGGCCTGGGACCGCTGGCCTGGCCCGCGCCGCCGATCGGGCCGCTGCTGGGGCAGCTGCTGTGGCCGCGCGCAGGGCGCGCCTGCGGGCAGCGCCGGTTTCCAAGGCTGGTTGCCTGGCCGGTTGCTCGCGGCGGCGCGGGCTGGTTGGGGCCGCGACCCCGCCCCTGACAGCGTCCCTTGAGCCGGCTGTCGAGCTGCTTGCCGGGCTGGCCGTTGTGGCGGCTGTCGAGCAGGTTGCCGCCGGCGGCAGGCTGGAGGGCTCCTCGCGGCGCAGGAAGCCGAACACGAACGACTCGCGGATGGGTTGGAACAGGGATGACGGTACTTTCCCGGTTTCCGCCGATCCCACGATCAGCAGCGCCCCCGGTCGCATCAGGGTGGCAAACGATTCCAGCAGGTGCTGGCTGGCCGCTTCCTCCAGATAGATCAGCAGGTTGCGGCAGAAGATCACGTCGTAGTGGCTGCCGGTTTCGGCCAGGCAACGCATCAGATTGGCGCACTCGAAATGCACGGTCTGGCGGATCGCCGGATTCAGGGCCAGGCCCTGGGGTGTGGCCTGAAAGTTCTGGGTTTTTTCCGCTTCGCTCACCCCCCGGAACGAATGTTTGCCATAGACGGCCTGGCGGGCCTTGCGGATCGACTGGCGGCAGATATCAACGGCATCAATGCGGAAATACTCCGCCGGCAGGCCCATGTCCAGCAGGGTCATGGCCATCGAATAGGGCTCCTCACCGCTGGCGCAGGGGGCACTGAGCAGCCGCAGGGGCTGGGAGGGCAGGCCGCCGGCAAGCAGCGCATTGATGTGCTGGCGCAGATGCACGAACGGCTGGCGGTCGCGGAAGAACCAGGTTTCCGGCACCACCACCAGCTCGACCAGGCACTGCTGCTCCTGGGGGGATTCGAGCAGCAGGTTCAGATAGGACTCCGGTTCCTCGAGCCCGGTGATCTGGAGCCGCTGGCCGATGGCCCGCTGCAGGCTGTGATTGCCGATGATGCTGGTGCTGATGCCGCTGTAGCTGGCCAGCCAGTCGGCAACGCCGCTGCAATCGATGGAGTTCTTACTGGTCAAGGCCGATCAGGTCGCGGATGGGATTGACCTGTTCCAGCAACACCTTGAGATGCAGGATCTGCACCATGCCCCGTTCATCGAGGGTCATGCCACCCAGGTAGGGCTTACTGCCTGAACTTAGCCCCGTTTCATGAAAAGCCGTCAGCGGACGGCTGATGGTATCGGTGACCCCTTCGGAGAGGAGCCCGATGTACTGATCTTTGTCATTGTTGTCACCGGAGGTGACCATGATGATGCGGCTGCTGAGGTTTTGGCAGCTGGGACAACCCTGGATCAGAAAGCAGAGATCGATCACCGGCACAACGACGCCGCGATAGTTAAACAGTCCTGGAACATAGCTGGGTAGGTTCACGGCCGGCCTCAGTGAGACCCGGGGGATGACCTCCACCACATCCTTACTTTCCATCGCATAGAGCGGCCCGCCGGCGGAGAACAGCAACAGCAGCACCGCCGGATTGGTGATGGCCGTCTTGGAGGAGACCGGGACGAACGAGTTGGAGGAGACAGCCACAGGGCTACAAGCACTTCGGCGTGATGGGAAGACCCTAAGACTCCCTTAACCATGGTCGCAAGCGGGGGGCCTGGCGCCAGGGGGGATTTAGGCCCCCAACAGCCAAACGAGGAGGTTTCTACTCGATTCTGAGTTTTTGAGGTGCTGAGGCCGGCCTAGGATCACATCAAATTTTTCTGTGCCCGTGTCGAGCGATCAAGTCGGCGTCAAGAAGCAGTCGATGGAGTCCCAGCTGAAGCTGGCTTTTCTCGGCATGGGCGGTCTGGCGATGGTGGTGGCCCTGCTGGGGCTGCGCACCACCACCACCCTCGGGGGGTATATCAGGAACCTGGGGGCCAATAATCTCCCCTCGGTCGATGCGCTTTGGAAGGTGAACGAAGGCCAGACCCAGATCCAGGCCTCGGAAAATGCGATCCTCACCCCAGGTGCCACCGAGGCTGAGCGACAGCAACAGCTCCGGCGCATCGACGGAGCCTGGAAGCAAATTAACGCCGGCTTCAGGCAGTACGAAGCCGCTGATACGACCTCTGACGAATCCAAAATCTATAGCGACTTCAAGCAGGACTGGACTGCCTGGGAATCCCAGCACAAGGATCTGCTGCGGGCGGTGAGCGTCCTTGGAAACAGCCCCTTCCCTTTGGGAACCAGCCCCCAGGGCCGACAGATCTTTTCGGTCGCTGCCCAGGAGGTTTCCTCCTTCAATGCCTCCTCAGATTCGCTGCTCAAGGTAATCGACTTTAATTACAAAGCGGGCCTTGAGTCAGCGGCGGCGGCTGATCAGTCCGCCAAGACATCGTTGTTCTGGTCGATCGTCGCCTTGGTGGCGGCCCCCTCGATCGGCTGGTTCGCTGCCAACTATTTCACCCGCACGATTGCCAAACCCCTCGGCGCCCGCATCACCGAGGTGGTGACGGTGGCTGAAAACGTCGCCGCTGGTGATCTCACCCGCAACCTGCCCGATACCCAGGACGGCGATGAACTTGGCAAGCTTCAGAATGCCATCCATGTGATGGTCGGTAACCTCAACAACCTGGTGCGCCAGATCCAGACCTCCGGCGTTCAGATCACCACCTCCACCACCGAGATCGCCGCCTCCGGCAAGCAACTCGAGGCCACGGTGGCCGAACAGCTGGCCTCCACCAATGAGGTCACGGCCACCGCCCAGCAGATCGCCGCCACGTCGATGAATGTGGTGCGGGCCATGGATGACGTCAAGGTTCAGGCCGTCGACACGGCCGATTCTGCTGCCCACAGCCAGCAGGATCTCGATCAGATGGAAAAAGTGATGCGCGATCTGGTCACCGCCACCGCCGCGATCACCTCCAAGCTGGATGTGATGCACGAAAAGGCCAACAACATCAACACCGTCGTCACCACGATCACCAAGGTGGCCGACCAGACCAACCTGCTCAGCCTCAACGCCGCGATCGAGGCCGAAAAGGCCGGCGAATACGGCACCGGCTTCGCCGTGGTGGCCCGCGAAATCCGTCGCCTCGCCGACCAGACCGCCGTGGCCACGCTCGAAATCGAGCAGATGGTGAAGGAGATGCAGGGGGCTGTGTCGATCGGCGTAATGGAGATGGACCACTTCAGCAAGACCGTCACCTCCGCCGTCGAAGACGTCGTGCGGATCAGTGATCAGGTGGAAGTGGTGATTGAGCAGGTCAAGGGCCTGACACCCAAGTTCGAGATGGTCGGCCAGAGCATCCTGGAGCAGTCGCAGGGGGCCCAGCAGATCAGTGAGGCGATGCAGCAGTTGAGCCAGGGATCCCAGCAGACCTCCGATGCGCTGCGGGAGTCCAACCGCGCTCTCGAAGTTCTCGACGATTCCACCCAGTCCATGCGCACGGAAATCTCCCGCTTCCATGTCGCCAACTAATCTGGATTTCGACCCTGACGTCCTGCACGCAGGACCGGTCAAGACGGAGGAGCCGCCATCTCTCTTGAATGACTGCTGGAATCGCATCGGCGTTTTCGGTGATCGCTCCTGTCCGGAGCTGCTGAGCTGCGTTCACTGCCGCAATTGCCAGGTGTATTCGGCGGCGGGCCGCAGCCTGCTGGAGCGCCTGCCCCCCGGCGATTACCTGCAGGAATGGACCGCCGTTCTGGCCGAAACCAAGCGTGGCTCCGATAGCTCCACCCTCTCGGCCGATGGCTCGGTGGTGCGCAGTGATCAATCGCTGTCGGTGATGATCTTCCGCCTGGCCAGCGAGCTGTTCGCCCTGCCGGTGGGCGTGTTTCTCGAGGTTTCAGCGCCATTTGTTGTGCATTCGGTGCCCCGCCGCACCAACCAGCTCTTTCTGGGCATGGTCAATGTGCGCGGCGAAATCATGCTGGCCGCTTCGCTCACCAATCTGCTGGGCCTCGCGGTTCAGTCCGCCAGCACCAGTGCCGCCTCCCATGCCGCTGGTCGGATGGCGGTGGCCGGTGCACCGGAAGGCAAATGGGTGTTCCCGATCGATGAGATCTACGGCATCTATCTGTTCAATCGCGATGATGTCAAGCCGGCGCCGGTGGTGATCACCAATGCCGATCATTCCTTTGCCTGCGGTGTGTTCCAGTGGCAGAACCGTTCGGTTGCCCTGCTCGATCCTGATCGCATTTTCCAGGCACTGACCAACGAGATCTCCCCCGCATGAGCGACCATTCCTCTGAAGCGACTCCGCTTGAGTTGTTTCGCCTCGAACTCGAAGAGCGGGTCGAGTCGCTCAACCAGGCGCTGCTGCTGCTGGAAAATCAGCCCGAGCTGCGTGAGGCCTGTGATCAGGTGATGCGCTCGCTGCACTCGGTCAAGGGTGCGGCTGGCATCGTCGTGCTGCCGGCCCTGGTGCGGGTGGCCCATCGGCTCGAGGATTTCTTCGTCGCCGTCAAGCAGGGTGAGGCCTCGCTGGATCAGCGGGCCTTTGCCCTCAGCTTTCGCTGCGTCGACCTGTTTCAGGATGTCAGCCGCCAGCCCGCCGACGACATCCGCGAATGGCTGGGGGCCCGCAGCCCCGAGATCGATGAGCTGGTGGATTCGCTGAGCCAGCTACTGCCCGAAGGCAGCATTTCCAGCCCTGCTCCCCGCACCGCCGCCTCCGAACTGGAGAACCCGTTCGGTTCCGTCCAAGAAAGTGGCAGCTCGGCTCCGGCGGCCGCCGACCGGGTGGTGCGTGTCGAGGCGGAGAACCTCAACCGCATCATGGCCCTCTCCGGCGAGATGCTGGTGGAGGCCAAGTGGCTGCAGCCCTTCGCCGATTCGCTCAGCCTGCTCAAGGATCGCCAGAAAGACCTGCAGGCCACGATCGAGGCGCTGCGCCTGCTGCTCACCGAAGCCGGCCAGGCGGCCAGCCTGGAGCTGGTGGAGAAAGCGCGCGTCAAGGAGCGCGAGTGCCGCGAGACCCTCACCGAACGCCTGGGCGAACTGGAGCTCTACGCCCTGCGCACCACCAACCTCTCCTATCGGCTCTACCGCGAGGTGATCGGCTCCAACATGCGGCCCTTCTCCGACGCGATCGTCGCCTTCCCGCGCATGGTGCGCGATCTGGCGATGAGCCTTGGCAAGCAGGTGCAGCTGGAGGTGGTCGGCAAGGGCACCCTGGTCGATCGCGACATCCTGCGCAAGCTCGAATCGCCCCTCACCCACATCCTGCGCAATGCCGTCGATCACGGCATCGAGCTGCCGGAGGAACGGCTGGAGCTGGGCAAACCCAGCCGCGGCACGATCCGTATCGAAGCCCTGCATCGGGGCGGCATGCTCTCGATCACCATCAGCGATGACGGCATGGGCGTGCGCTTCGAAGAGGTGCGCCAGAAGCTGGTGGCGGAGGGCCTGTTCAGCGCCGAAGACGCGGAAGCCCTCTCGGAAGCCGAGCTCTGCGAGCACCTCTACCAGCCCGGCTTCTCCACCGCCGCCTCGGTGACCGAGGTCTCCGGTCGCGGTGTCGGCCTCGATGTGGTGAGCTCGATGGCTAATGAGGTGGGCGGCACGGTGCGCTTCTCCTCGGCGAACGGCGAAGGCACCAGCATCCACTTCCAGCTGCCGCTGACGCTCTCGGTGGTGCGCACCCTGCTGGTGGAGATCGCCGGCGAGCCCTATGCCTTCCCGCTGGCGCGTCTCGATCAGATCGTGGCGATCGAAACCTCCGAGATCAGCGTGATGGAGGGCCGGGAATGTTTCTTCCTCGATGGCGTGTCCATCGGCCTGATCTCTTCGCGCCAGGTGATGCATTTCCCGGAGGCGCCCCAGGGTGATGGCCCGATTCCGGTGGTGGTGATCAGTGATCACGCCAAGGTCTACGGCGTCGTCGTTGATCGCTACCTCGGGGAGCAGGATCTGGTGGTGCGCCCCCTCGATCCGCGCCTGGGCAAGGTCGCCAATGTCAGCGCCGCCGCCCTGATGGGCGACGGCCAGCCAATCCTGATCGTCGACACGGTCGATCTGGTGCGCTCGATCGATTCGCTGCTGCAGAACTCCGGCCTCCAGAGCCAGGCCGCCCGCAAGCCCGCCAAGCAGGGCCAGCGCATCCTGATCGTCGATGACTCTCCCGTCGCTCTTGATCTGCAGTCACGGCTGGTCAGCTCCCGGGGCTACACGGTCGATCGGGTGGTCAATGGCATGGAGGCCTGGAAGGCGATCCGCAACGGCAACTACCAACTGCTGGTCACCGATGTCGAGATGCCGGAAATGGACGGCATCGCCCTGGTTCAGACCCTGCGCAAGGAGCCCCGCTTCAAACATCTGCCGATCATCATCTCCTCCTCCCGCGATGCCGAACAGGATCGCCTGCACGGCATGGAGGCTGGCGCTGACTACTATCTTGTCAAGAGCAGTTTCCAGGACGAGACCCTGTTGGATGCCATCAACCAACTGATCGGACCAGCTTGAGGATTGCCATCGTGAATGACCTGGCCCTGGCGGTCACGTCGATTCGCCGGGTGCTTGAGCATGAGGGGCGCCACAGCGTCGCCTGGGTGGCGCGTGATGGTCAGGATGCCCTGGCCCGTTTCGTTGCCGATGAGCCCGATCTGGTGCTGATGGATCTGTTGATGCCCATTCTCGATGGCGTCCAGACCACCAAGCGGATGCGGGAGCTCTCGAAGTGCCCGATCCTGCTCGTCACCGCCGATGCGGGGCGTTCTTCGGGGCTGATCTTTGAGGCCATGGGCCACGGGGCCCTCGATGTGGTGAATGTGCCGGTGCTCACCGAGCCGCCGGCCGAGAGCGGCCGCCAGTTGCTGCAGAAGATCGCCACGATCGAGCGCCTGCAGGGCCGGACCGGCTCCGTGCCCCGTCCGCCCCGCCCCGGGGCCGGGGCTACACCGGTGGCCCGCCGCCGTCCGCCCCTGATCGCCATCGGCTCCTCCACCGGCGGCCCCAAGACCCTGGCCACGGTGCTCGCGCCCCTGCCCCGCCAGATGGCCAATGCGGTGGTGGTGGTGCAGCACATCGATGCCCAGTTCGCACCCGGGCTGGTGAGCTGGCTCGATGGCCAGATCGGCCTGCCGGTGCGCGGCGCCGAAGCCGGCATGGTTCCCCAGGCCGGCACCGTTTCGGTGGCGATCAGCAACGACCATCTGGTGATTCAGGCCGATGGCCGCTTCGCCTATCAGGCCGAGCCGCTCGAAGAGCCCTATCGCCCTTCGGTGGATGTCTTCTTTCGCAGCCTGGTCAAGCACTGGCGCGATCCCGGTCTGGCGGTGCTGCTCACCGGCATGGGCCGCGATGGTGGCAAGGGGATGCTGGAATTGCGTCGCAGCGGCTGGCACACGATCGCCCAGGATGAGGCCAGCTGCGCGGTCTACGGCATGCCCAAGGCGGCGGTGGAGCTGGGCGGCGCGATCGAAGTGCTGCCACCGGAGGCGATCGCCAGGAGCCTGGGCCAGCGGCTGGCCCGCTAGGAGCCTGGCCCGCCAGGAGACTGGCCCGCCAGGAGGCAGCGGCCGCCATCAGGTTTGTTGCCGCTGGTACTGACAAACGATGGTTGTCAGTATAAAAAAACACCGTGATTCTGTCTCGATCTGCCGACCCCCTACTCACCCATGACGTCGATGGTGTTTGATTCAGCCCAGGCCGTGCTGCAATGCCGGGAGTTGGAATTGCTCTTCCGGCTGTTCGATGCCGATGGCGATGGCCGGATTTCCCCCGGGGAAACGCAGCGGGCCCTGGCCAACCTCAGCGACATCATCGCCGCCCAGGAGAGCGCCGCGTTGTTGGCGATGGCCAGTCGGGATGGCCATCTTGATCTGCACGACTTCACCGTCTGGGCGATGGGTCAGGGCGGCTTCGACCTCAGCGGCAACCTGCGCGCGATCTTCGATCTGGTCGACAGCGATGGCAGC
>Ga0194063_10001943_pt1 | contig 13093 bp, 16 predicted proteins | sample SepL3720m_MetaG_FD_155459 | JGI IMG/M metagenome (GOLD analysis project Ga0194063, IMG submission 155459) | Anoxic zone freshwater microbial communities from boreal shield lake in IISD Experimental Lakes Area, Ontario, Canada - Sep2016-L373-20m | ecosystem: Environmental > Aquatic > Freshwater... | reverse complement strand
TCTACAAGCAGGTTGGCGCCACGCCACCGTCACCTGCAGCGAACTAGCGCGCGATCAGCAGACCTCCGTACACTGGAGCCATGGCGGAAACACAGACGACTTGGGTACTGACCGGTTCGACCGACAACTTCGCCGTCACGCGTGACCTCGGCTTCAAGCTGATCGGCTTCAAAGAACGTCGACGCAAGCAAGCTCAGTCGATGGAGGTAGGAGACCGAATCATCTTCTACCTGACGAAAGTTATGGCGTTCGGCGGCTCTGTGTTGATTACTTCAGATCTATTCGAAGACCGCGAGCCCGTCTGGCCCGGCAAACCTGGCAGCCCGGACCCCTACCCGTGGCGCCGCGAAACAGAACCGGAACTCATCGTCGCCGAAGATCAATGGCTCCCGGCGGAGAGCGTAAAAGACGACCTCGAACACATCGCCAAGTGGCCAGCCGAGCACTGGAAGCTGGCCTTCCAGGGACAGCTCAGGACCGTCACCGACGCCGACGCAGCCCTGCTGATGAAGCGGATGGCCTCGGCGGCCGGCGTCAAGGCGTGAGCGACACCGCTCCGCGGCTGCGCGAGGCGTGGGAATCGCTTTTCAGCGAGCAGCGCTTAGCGGTCGGTGCAGCGCTCGGCTTGATGCTCTCGATGCTCTTGCCCTGGTACCAACAGTCAGGAACGGTCACGACCCCCAACGCTGCTACTTCGCAGCTAACCGACTCGTTCAACGCTTTCCAGTCCTGGGGCTTCGTCGAGGCATCAATCTTGCTGGTCGCAATCGGCGTCATCGCGCTCTGCGCAGCGCGCGCCGATCGCCGCGCATTCCACCTGCCTGGCGGCGACGGCATCGTCCTGATGGTCGCCGGAGGCTGGGTGATGTTCCTAATTTTTTATCGTCAGCTCGACCGGCCTAGCGGCAACGATTCGGGTGTCCTGCGCCCGATCGGTAGTCCGTCGTGGGGCTCTGTAGGAGTTGATTGGGGAATCTTTATTGCCTTCCTGCTCGGCGCTGTTATCGCCTACGCCGGCTGGCGAATGCACTCCCAGCATCGCCCTGAACCACTTCTTGACGGTGATGACCCGCACACTGAGACGGTCGAAGGCGACCCAACGTCGGTTGTGAGCACTGTCGCTGCGAGCATCCCGACGGTCGCTCCTAAGCAGCCGCTCGAGGGGCAACTTTCGTTCGAAGACGCGCCCGATGAAGGACCGTCCGATTAGCGCGCTGCAAGGCTTCAGCCCGGGCAAACTATTATCCGCTGACAATGCCAACTACTCCTGAGCGTCCAGACGAAGTCGAATCCGGCCTGATCGACGTCGGCTACCTTCCCGACGAGGCGACCGCGTTGGTCGCTTTTCTCGCGATCAAGCTCGGTAAACCGATCCTCGTTGAGGGCCCCGCCGGCGTAGGTAAGACGCAGCTAGCCAAGTCGCTGGCCGAAACGCTTGGCCGCGAACTGGTGCGGCTGCAATGTTACGAAGGGCTCGACGAGGCAAAGGCGCTTTACGAGTGGAACTACCGCAAGCAGCTGCTACGGATCCAGGCTGAGGCGCAGGACACAGGCTGGACGGAGGTACAGGACGACATCTTCGGTGAGGACTTCCTACTGGAGCGGCCGCTGATGACGGCGATCGCTTCGCCCGATCCAGTTGTGCTGTTGATCGACGAGATCGACAAGACCGACCAAGAGTTCGAAGCGATGCTCTTAGAGCTGCTCTCTGACTTCCAGATCTCGATCCCTGAGCTTGGCCGGATCGAAGCAAGCACGATGCCGCTGGTCCTGCTGACCTCAAATAATTCACGCGAGCTGACAGAAGCCCTCAAGCGGCGCTGCCTTTACCTGTGGATCGACTACCCGTCACTCGAGCACGAGCTGCAGATTGTCCGTCTTCATGCGCCAGAGCTAGATGAGAAGATCGCCCGCCGCCTCGTTGAGGTCGTAGCGATGGTCCGCGACCTCGACCTAAAGAAGCCGCCCTCAATTGCCGAATCGATCGACTGGGCACGCGCCCTACTGCTGCTTGGCGCGACCGACATCGACACTAAGACCTTCAACGACACGATGTCGATCATCGTCAAGCACCGCACCGATATCGACATCGTCGCCGAGCGTGTAGGCGTCAAGCTCGGCGGCGCAGAGGACGGCGTCAGTGCCGCCTCCTCCTGAGAAACGCCCGTCGCGCGAAGCATCACGGCGCGCGGCGCTGTTCTCTGAGCCGCTCGAAAACCCACTCGACGCTGGACTGACAGCGCACCTTGTCGAGTTTGGCGAGGAGCTGCGCGGCGAAGGTGTCGCACTGGGAACGAGCGAGCTGCTAGACGCATTCAGCGCCCTACCCGAAGTCGCCTGGGACGAGCCGACGCTATTTCGCGAGACGCTTGCGACAACGCTCGCTAAGTCACCTGAAGACCGCGCGATCTTCGACCTTGTCTTCGAACGCTTCTTTTTCCGCGCAACCGAGCTGGCGGCTCTCACAACCGGAATTGGCGAAGCCGGCAGCGGTGACGGTGAAGGCAACTCGGAGATCGATGTTGACGCGCTTCGTGAACAGATCGCACGCGCGATCGCGGAGCGCAATGAGGGTGCGATGCGCGATCTCGCGCGGCTGGCGATTGCGGCCTTCGCGCAGCCTGGCGAAGGTTCCGGCGTGCTCGGCGTTGACGTGCAGCGGATTCGTCGCTCGCTCGAGCTACGGACAGACCCACAGGGCGACATGCCGCAGGATGATCCACGCGCGGAAGGGCTGCCCCGCGATGGAATACGCCGCTTTGAGCAGCTGCTCCGGCAAGAGCTGGAGCGTCAGCAGATCGAGCGAACCGAATCACTGCCAGCAGCCCGGCCGCTGCATGAGCTTGATCGCGCGCTGCCAAGCGGCCCGCTACAAGACCTCGCCAGCGTCCACCGCGTTGTCACACAGTTGAAACGGCGCCTCAAGACGCAAGGGCAGGAGCACCGCGGCCATCGCCGTCACGCCCACGTGGACATCCGCCGCACGATGCGCGCCTCGCTCCAGACAGGCGGCGTGCCGATCACGCTGCGCTACCGCCCCGTGCGCCCGCGCAGGCCTGAACTGTTCGTGATCTGCGACGTGTCAACGAGCGTCACGAGCGCATCTGTCTTCTTCCTCTCGGTGATGCATGCGCTACACGACTCGTTCCGCAAGATGCGCTCCTTCGTCTTCATCGAACGAGTCAGCGAAGTAACAGAAGTATTCGAGCGCGAACGTGATTTCAAAGCGGTCAGCGAAGCGATCGCCCGCGACGCTGGTGTCGCCGACATCTCTGGCTACACCGACTACGGCCGCGTCTGGGGAGAGCTGCTCGAACAGATCCAGGACGAGCTACACCCGCGTGCGACGGTGATCGTGCTCGGCGATGCGCGCACCAACGGCCGCGCACCCGGAGCCGACCTTTTCGCGCAGATTGCCGCCCGAGCCGGCCGCACCTACTGGCTGAACCCTGAGCCGCGGCTTTACTGGAACTACGGCGACTCAGTGATCGACAGCTACGCGCAGTACTGCGAGGCCTACGAGTGTTGGACAACGGCCCAGCTGGAGAACTTCGTCAAGGTCTTGACGGCGCCTGAAGCTACGCGGCCGTAGCTCGGCGCGATCGGCGCTGCGCTCAAACCGGAGCGCGCCATCGGCGGTTAGTTCGCTACCGAGCTCGCGTTGATCGCGGGCGAGGTCTTGGCTCATCTCCCAGTGTTCGATCGACCCTTGACGCGGGAATAGATGCAGCGAGCGATTGACGTACCCGGCGCCAAAGTCGAGCATCGGACGCGTCTGTTGCGAAGGATCGGGGTTGACCGCAGTGCACTTCGCAAAGCCGTAGCGATCCATGTAGCCGATCAGGCGCCAGACGTAGTCGATCACGAGGCCGACTTTGAGCGTTAATGAAACGTTGTAGTTACCCATCGCGAAGGCGAAGTTGGGAACCTCGCTGAGCATCGCGCCTTTGTAGACGAGCGCTTCTGGCAGGTCGACCTGCGAACCGTCAACGCTCAACTCAATTCCGCCAAGCGCGAGCAACTCGAGCCCCGTTGCGGTAACGATGATGTCGGCCTCTAGCCGCTGACCGCTAACGAGCTCAATCCCATCCTCCGTGAAGCTGGAGATCTGATCGGTAACGACAGAGCAGGCCCCTGTCGAGAGGCTCCTGAAGAGATCTCCACTCGGAACGGCGCAGAGCCGTTGATCCCACGGGTCGTAGTTCGGCGCGAAGTGGCGATCGATCTCGTAATCGTCGGGCAGCTGCTTCCCAACTGCCCAGCGCAAGAAGCGCTTGACTAGCTGCGGCTGCGATTTGCTCAGCTTGAAGGCGATCCGCTGACGCCAGATGTTCTTGCGACGCGTGATGCTAGATGCGAGGTCGTCGGGCAGCAGTCGATTTAGCAGATTGGCGAGGGCATCCTTGCGCGGCACGCTGATCACGTAGCTGGGCGAGCGCTGCAACATCGTCACGTGGGCGGCCTGCTCGGCCATCGCCGGGACCAGCGTGACGGCGGTCGCGCCGCTGCCGATGACGACGACAGCCTTACCTGAGTAATCGAGATCCTCGGGCCAATCCTGCGGGTGAATGATCTGCCCGTTGAATCGCTCTTGACCTTCGAAGTGTGGCTGGTAGCCGCGGTCGTAACGGAAGTAGCCGCTGGCGCTGAAGAGCCAGCCACAGGTCATCGTGACCGGTTTGCCACCGACAGTTGCCTCGACGGTCCAGATCGCCTCAGCGCTGTCCCAGCTAGCCGCATTCACTTGATGTCCGTAGCGGATCTTGTCGTCAACGCCGTACTCGGCGGCCGTATCGCGGATATAGCCCAGCACCTCGGGCCCGTCAACGATCGCGTTCTCCCCCATCCAAGGCCTGAACTTGTAGCCGAGCGTGTGGAGGTCCGAGTCTGAGCGAATCCCTGGGTAGCGGAAGAGATCCCACGTCCCGCCACTGGCATCACGCGCTTCGAGAATCGCGTAGCTCTTCTGCGGCAGATCCTCGGTCAGCCGGCAGGCTGCGCCGATGCCGGAGATTCCGGCGCCAATGATCATCACATCGACGTGGCTCGGCTGCTCCATCGAGGCGATCTTACTCAAGCCCCCGAAACGACAACGGGCCGCCCGAAGGCGACCCGTTGAAAAGACTCCATGTGTGGCCACTAGGGCCACGGGGCCTTTAGATCGTGCGCACGTCCTTAGCGCTCGGACCCTTAGGGCCCTCTTCTGATTCGAACTCCACCTTTGCGCCTTCGGCTAGGGACTTGTAGCCCTCGCCCATGATCGCTGAGTGGTGCACGAACAGGTCCTTACCGGCTTCATCAGGCGTAATAAACCCGAAGCCCTTTTCATCACTAAACCACTTGACTGTTCCAGTCGCCATCGAAATAACCTCCGCGGCGTTATGTGCTGCTTACTCGCGGAGATGCTGTGAGGCAATCGTGCGGGCGCTGGCACTGCTTTCATCGCGCTTATGCGCGACATGACAGGGTCAACCGTAGCACGCAGCGACCCAAATGAGGCAGATCTGCAACCCCGCGTTATGCTGACCCCACAAAAGTGGCCGCGGCGAAAGTCGGCCCGTCTCACGACAGAAGCCCGTAAATACTGCGGAAAATAGGCGCGGAGGAAGCGATGACAACGCAGATCAGGGAAGAAGCAAGCGACCAACCACAACGCGCCGCAAAGGCCGCGATTCGCCTCAGCGGCGTCTGCCACCACTACCGAACGGAGTAGCTGATGTTGATCCGAAGCGCAGCAGCCCTCGCCGCCGTCACGCTCGCCGTATCGCTCGCAGCCTGCGGCGCGAAGCAGGACCTCGTAACCAGCGCACCGATGCGGACCGTAACGCTGATGCTCGACTTCCCCGCTAACGCCGATCACCTCGGGATCTACACCGCAGAGCTGAAAGACGAGTTCAAGCAAGTTGGGATAGATCTTCAGATCAAGACGCCGCAGATCCCATCCGAGCCGCTAACGGCTTTGACGACCGGCAAGGCGGATTTAGCAATCTCGTATGAGCCGGAACTGCTGATTGCCCGCGACAAGGGAGCCTCGATCATGTCTGTCGGGGCGATCGTCCAGCGCCCATTGACCTCACTGATCAGCACAGACGACAAGAGCGTCGACCCCCGCAAACTCGAAGGGGCCAAGATTGGTACTGCTGGGATTCCCTACCAGGACGCCTTCCTTGACCAGCTGCTCTCCTCCGCAGGCGTCGACACGAGCTCAATCAAGCGGTCAGATGTTGGCTTCAAACTCGTCAGCTCAATGACCTCGGGTCGCGTCGACGCGACGCTCGGTGGCTACTGGAACATCGAAGCAGTAGAGCTGCGACTGCGCAAGAAACACCCACGAGTGATGCCGGTTGACCGGGCCGGAATACCTCCATACGACGAGTTGGTGCTGGTTGCGCGGAACGACACCGTCTCACGCGATGGAGCGATGATCCGGCGCTTCATCGGAGCGCTGATGCGCGGCACCGAGGCCGCTAAAGCCGACCCTGCGATAGCTGTCGGAGCGCTGCGCAACGCCGCACCTAAGCTGAACAAGCGCTTCGCTGCGGCCAGCGTGAAGGCAACGCTGCCGGTCCTATTCCCCTCGGCTCGCAAGCCGTTCGGCTGGCAGGACCAACGCCAGTGGCAGAGCTTCGCTGATTGGATGACGCGCAACGAACTGCTGAAAGCTCCTGCCGACACGGCGCAGGCCTTGACGAACGAGTTTCTACCCGGCGAGGGCCTTGGTTCCGAGTCGAACCCCTAGGCGCAGTAGACGTTCAGCGCTGCAACAGGTGCACGTCAACCAGGAATGACCGCGAAGCAGCGATGTTGTTGTTCTTCCGCTTACGCGCGCTTCGGCTAGCGCGGCGGCGCGACACCAGCGACGCGGCGACTGCACCAACGACGATCGATCCTCCTACAACTGCTGCCTGCGTGGCTACCAACTCAGCCGCCGAACGGCGCACCGGCAGTGGGCTCGCGGCTGCGACTACAACCGCATCTACCTGCTCCGCGGCGTTGGCGTCTTCACTGCTGGAAATTCCGTTATCGAGCATCATCGATCCTCAACACTAGCCGCGTTTCATCGATCATGCGAGGGGGCAGTTCGCCAAGGGAACGCATCTTCATCGGGGAGCGATGGAGCTGCGCCGTCTTCCAGTAGCCGCTCGTAGAAGCGATAGCGGCGTATGACGGTTCCGCCCATCCCCTCCATGCCACGGTTCATCGCCTCGTTGGTCTCCAAAATCCAACCGGTCTCGCCGCCACCCTGGGGCGTTGATTCGGCCGATTCGTAGTGCATCTCGTAAAGCCGCGCAGCTACACCAGCGTGCTGATAGTCGCGCTTCACGCCGAGGGCGAAGACGCGGACACGATCGATCTTCTTGCGTGCGCGCAGGATCTTCAGCCAACCGAAAGGCAGTAGTCGCCCGTTGCCGGCAGCCTTGATCGCCTGGTTGAAGTCGGGCAGAGTCAGAGCCGCACCGACGACCTCGCCGGTGTCGGCCTTCTCAGCGATCATCGCCCAGTTTTCATCGAGTACGAACTTGAGATTTTCAGCGTAGGCGCGCGCCTCTTTCTCGCTGAGTGGAACAAAGCCCCAGTTTCGTTCCCAGGCCTCGTTATAGACCTCTAGGAAGCGCCCTACCTCGGCCTGCAACTCCTTTTTGCGCATTGGCCTACAGATGATTCCGTGCTCGCTCTCGACCTTCCCAGCCATCTCCCAGATCGCTGGGTGGACATCGGCTTTGCCAGAGATGTGGAGGTCCCACATCAGAGTGTCCATCGCCTTGCGCAGTCCGCAGGCCTCCTCCAGCAGGCGCCGGTAGTACGGGAAGTGCCACTCCGTGAGAATGATCGGCGTCAGCTCGTAACCCTCGATCAGCAGCCCACACTCGTCGTTCGTCGAGAAGCTCATCGGCCCGACCATTCGGTCGCGGCCACGCTCGCGGTTCCACTGCGCTGCGGCGTCGATCAGCGCCGTGGCGGCTTCAGTGTCGTCCTCGCATTCGAAGAAGCCAAAAAGACCCCACATGTTGTCCTGAAACTCGTTGAGGTTGTCGTCGACGTGGGCCGAGATCCGCCCGACCACGCGCCCGTCGCGATAGGCGAGAAAGAACTGAACCTCGGCATGCTCGAAGAACGGGTTGTGCTTCGGGTCGATGTGCTGCCGCCGTTCAAAGCGAAGCGGCGCGATCCAAGTAGGCTGATTGGCGTAAAGACGGTAGGGAAAGTCCAGAAACTGCTTGCGTTGAGACTTCGTCTCAACCGGCTTTATCTCTAGGCTCATAGGTAGAACCCTATATGGCAAAGACACAAATAGACCTCTTCGCAAAAGTCCGCGGCCACGAACGAGAGGAACAGCTCCGCGCAGCCCGCGAGGCCGACCTGCTCCCCTACTTCCGCTTGCTCGACGGACCGGCGCGCCCAGTTGTGACGATGGAAGGCGCCGAGCGGATAATGCTCGGCTCCAACAACTACCTTGGGTTGACCGGCGACGAGCGCGTCATGGATGGGGCTCGCGCGGCGCTTGAGACCTACGGCACAGGGCTAACTGGATCAAGGCTGCTGAACGGCACGATTCCGTTGCACATCGAGCTTGAGCGCGAGATCGCGGAGTGGATCGGCAGCGAGGACGCCCTGGTCTTCACGACCGGCCATCAGACCAACCTAGGCACGATCGGCACGATCCTCGGCCCTGGCGACACCGTCATCGCTGACTCCGGCGACCACGCCTCAATCCTCGACGGTTGTATTCAGTCGAAAGCCAAGCTGAGGGCCTTCCGGCACAACCGGATAGACAAACTCGAGCGTGCGCTGGAGCGCGCTTCGGGTGACGGTGGCGGCGTGCTGGTGGTCGTTGACGGCGTCTTCTCGATGGAGGGCGATATCGCACCGGTTGACCAAATTGCCGAACTTTGTGCCACCTATGGTGCGCGGCTGCTGGTCGACGATGCGCACGGAGCCGGAGTGCTCGGCGCGCGTGGTTCGGGCACCCCGGAGCTGCTAGGTGTCGAAGAGAAGGTCGACCTTCGAACCGGGACTTTCTCGAAGTCGCTGGCCTCCTGCGGCGGGTTCGTGGCTGGCAGCTCAGAAGTGATCGATTACCTGCGGGTTTCAGCGCGTGCCTATCTTTTCACGGCGTCCGCGGTGCCGGCAGCGGTCGGCGCGGCGCTCGCGGCGCTGCGAATTATTCGCTCCGATGATGGTCCACCGCTTTTCTCGGCGGTCCTCGACAACGCCCGTTACTTGCGCGATGGTCTGGAGCAACTTGGCTTCGCAGTCGTGAAGCCGCAGGCGCTCGGTTCAGCGACCGCGCAGCTCGACGCGCCAGGTGTTTTGAACGGAGATATTGTTACGCCGATCGTCCCGGTCGTCGTAGGCGATGACTGGAAGGCCGTGCTGCTTTGGAGGGCGCTCTACGATGCCGGCGTCTTCGTCAACACCGCGCTCCATCCGGCCGTCCCGCCAAGCGGCGCGCTACTGCGCACCAGCGTGATGGCGACGCACGACAGAGCGACGCTCGACCGCTCGCTCGATGCATTCGAGTCGGTCAAGAAGAGCTTCGAAGCTGAGCACGGACCGCTGCCCGGCCCGGACGACCACTAGCCGACACAGTGAACCCCCGCACGGTGATCGATTTACCGCTCTGAGCGCGCAAATCGTTTACAGGTTGTTGACGTCCTCGCGTCTAATTTCGTAGATTGAAGAGGTCGGTTGCTTGGCAGTCGGCGAGGAGCGCAGGAGGCGCTGACCGGGCCCGTAGGGATCCCCGCTCAGAACCCAAATGCACTCCAGAACAACTAAACCTGATCCGAGCGGCCCCTACGCCGCAAAGACATTCTTCGACCATTCAATTGAGGACGCCAGCAAGCGCCCTAAGGAGACTCATGACTCAAACTGCGAGCAAGCCGACCGCCCCACAGCACCTACGCGCACTTGAACGCGCGAACACGGTTCGACTTGCCCGCGCTGAGTTGAAGCGCCGCGTCGCAGCCGGTGACACGCTGGCCGCGGAAGTGATCATCGAATCACCTTGGGAAGCTCAATCGATGACGGTCTCCGACCTGATCACTAGCCAGCGGCGCTGGGGTCGCGCGCGCTGCCGTCGTCTTCTTCAAAGCATCCCAATCTCAGAGCACAAGACGATCGGCTCAATGACCGAGCGTCAGCGCCACGCGCTAGCCGACGTCCTGCCAAGCGACTGAGCCCCGGGGATCAGGCAGGGCGGGCGGCGAACTCAAGAATCTGGCCGTCCGGGTCACGCAGATAGATCGAGCTCAGCTGGTCGCGGTCAAAGACTTCGGTGGTTGGGATTGAGCGCTGCTGAAGATAGTCGCGCCAGGCAGCCACCTCGTCCGCGGACCCAACGCTGAGCGCAATGTGGTGGACGCCGCCGCTGCCCTGCGCCGCGGGCGTCATCTGCGGATACTCAGTGAAACTTAGCCTCAGCGGTTGATCACCGCCGGTGGAGAACCAAAAGTGGCGCGTTGCGGGATCGTCGGCATTGACGCCTTCGTTGACGAGTGCGAGGCCAAGAACATCCCTGTAGAACGAGGTCGTGCGCTCGAGGTCGCTGCAGATCAAGGTGAGGTGATCGAGCCCCGCGATGCGCATCGGCTGCGCTGAACCAGCCTGCGGGGCTGCCTCGGGTGCAGGAAACTGCTCGCCACTCATGCTCTCCACGACATTCCTCCTGATCGACTGCGAAAGAGACTACGCAGGATGGCCCAGCCGAGCCCGAAGATCAACGCCGCCGCGGCCAGCAGCAAGTTTTTTGACAATCCTGTGATTAGCGCTAGAGGCAGGCAGAGCAGAACTGAAGCACAGGCAGCGATCAGAACGGAATGCGACCGATAGCCACTGAGGTGCTCGCGCAGCGTTAGCTCGAGAGTGGCGATCAGGATCAACGCCAGTCCAAATCCAATCAGCAGCCCGCGCTGACCGGCTCCGAAGAGGGCGACAGTAACGACGATGATCCCTACGAAGATGCAGATCTCGGTGAGCGGGACCGGCGCCCACGGTGGCCGCGGGGCTTCCTTGAGCCTCGCACGGCGCCGCTCGGGCTTCGCCTTCGCAGCATCAGTTGGAGCAGGCTGACGCGCCTCCTGATCGTCGGCCGACCGCTGGGAAAGTCCGCGCTTGCGGCTTCGCCGTCCCATGTCAGGTGGCTAACGGGCAGCCGGATGAGAGCTTTACGCGCCACCAACCCATAAGGCGCCCCATCGGCCCGAGTCGTGGCACGGCGCTCCAGACGCCGCAGCCGCCGACACCAAGCTCGCGCTGCGTAATCCGTACACGGCGATTTGAGCGCGGGTCAAGAAGAAGTTCTTCTAGCCGCTCCTGGGCGGAATCGCGGCGCTCTTGGCGCTCAATCAACGCTGCTCTTGACTCTGCGACGGCGCCGACCAGAGCGTCGCGCAGCAGCTCTAGTCGCTCTAGATCTTGCAGCCGCGCCGCACCGCTTGGGAGAGGAGTTAATTGGAGCTGATCTGGAAATGCCTCAGACTGGTTACGGCTGAGGGCTCTTTCGAGCCCAGCAACCTGCAGAAGCAGAGAACGTCGCGCCGCGCGCTCGTCAAGCGCCGCGACACCAACTTCCTGATCTATAAGCAGCGCTGCCATAGCGACATTCTAACGGGCTGAGCGGCAATCAGCTACCGCTAAGCGCCGACTGGGCGAGCCAGAGAGCCTCGTCAAGGGCCAACCCAGGGACGCCAGGCGCTCCGACCGCTGCTAGCAGTACCTGCCTGCTCTTCGGGACTGCAAAGAAGTCACTGCCGGCTGGCGCGAAGAGATGCCAAAGAGGGCGCTCGCTGTCAGCCAACAGCAGCGACCCGGAGGGCGACAGGTCGATCCCGAGCGGCTCGGTAACTAGCTCGGCGTCAAAACCGTAAACGGGGACCGAAGTCTCAAGCAGCGCCAGGAGTAAGGCATCGGCGACCCGTCCTTGCGGCGGGTTGCCGCCGCTAAGCAGCCGCTCGACGGCCGCCTGCTCTGCCGGTGGTCGCTGCTGCTCAGGGTCGATACCGATCTGGCGGAAGAAGGTCCGGTAGGCCGACGCGATCGGAGCTTCGCGCAGCGCTATCGCCTGACGACCATTAAAACGGCTCGCAAGCAGTGCCAGCCGTTCACTGACACCAAGCTCAGAGTCGACAGAGATGCACTGAGCACGCAGCGTCGCTAGCTGCAACTCCGGGAACTCGGCCGCAAGCCTAGGAGCAATCCAACCGCGCTGCACTCTCGTCTCTTGTGGCATTCGCTCAGTTCACCCCGCTGATCGCCGTTAAGCGCCGCTGCAACTCGGCGGCGCTGGGGTCACCGACGCTTACGCTGTCCACCACGCCGCCGCGGCGCAGATAGACGATCTGAGGACAGACGGCGACGCCATAGAGGTTGGCTAGCGCACCGTCGCGGTCTTGAGCGACAGGCACCCGCCAGCGGTGATCGGAGACCAACGTTCGCGCCGCACCGCGCTGACCACCGATCACTATCGCGGCAACATTGACCTTCGGGAACTTCCGCGTAGCGGCGACAAGATCATCAAGCGCGTTGGCGCAGCGCCCTTCACTGTCATTGATGAAGATCAACGCCGCTGGCCGGTTGGCGACTAGCTGGCAGGAGTTCAAGACCCGGGCGCCCTTTACGTCGCAGGCCACCGTGCCTGAGCCCGAGCGTTGAATCACATTGACATCGCCCTCAAGCGACGAGTCAACGAGCGGCGCCGCAAACTGCGCCATTGGTTGTCCGGCTAGCGGGCCGGTCGAGGATCCATGCTCGCTACTGAGTGTGTTGAAGGTGACGTAAGCGATCAGCGCTATCAAGGCGGTCGTCGCCAAGATTCCTGGCAACCTTGATCGCGGCGGCTGCGGCTGCTCGCTCACGGCGCCGAGCTACGTGGAAATAGAAAGTCAGCAACAAAGGCAAACCGGCTACGCAATGCTCTTGGCTCAGCCAGCATCAGCACGGCTGGCAGCACTAGGAGGACTCCGGCGAGCGCGACCGCTAGATCGATCACCGTCACGAAGCCGAAGTCGCGCAGCATGCGAATCTCCGAAAGCGTAAGAACCGCAAAGCCGGCGATCGCTGTAGTCCCGGACGCCAGAACTGCAGCTCCGGT
>Ga0194063_10001942_pt1 | contig 13100 bp, 14 predicted proteins | sample SepL3720m_MetaG_FD_155459 | JGI IMG/M metagenome (GOLD analysis project Ga0194063, IMG submission 155459) | Anoxic zone freshwater microbial communities from boreal shield lake in IISD Experimental Lakes Area, Ontario, Canada - Sep2016-L373-20m | ecosystem: Environmental > Aquatic > Freshwater... | reverse complement strand
AGAGGTTTCTCACCGGCTGTTTTCTTTTTCATCGCAAACACAATCTCACTGTTCAAAGCGGCCCACTTCCGCTTCTAGAGAGTCTTGTGGCGCGCCTTCGCACATATCAGAACGGCTACCGCGCTTCCCTCCGTTGCTAATCGCAACCGAGGGGCGCGTCCGCCGCACAGATATGTGCTTGGCGCGAAGAACGGTCGATGATAGAAGCGGAAGTCGACCACTTCTCGACAAGGCGCGTGGTGAAAACGGGGTGATGCATGTTATGCACTACTTACGCACAGATTTTTATGAAAAATATTTCTTGACTTCGCTGAAAAATGGTAAAATAGATTCATGAGTGAAAAAAAATATTTTATTTATACTAGAAAGTCTACCGACACCGAAGATCGGCAGGTCAGAAGCCTTGCCGACCAGCTCTCCGAGTTGCGCGAACTCGCCAAAAAGGAACAATTGGAGGTGGTTGATACATTTATAGAGAAACAGACTGCCAAAGTGCCTGGCAGGCCTGTACTCGCAGAGATGTTAGAGCGTATTGAAAAAGGTGAAGCAAGTGGAATCCTTGCTTGGCACCCGGACAGGCTCGCTCGCAACTCGGTTGACGGGGGCAAGATCATCTACTTGGTTGATACCGGTATGATTACCGATCTGAAGTTTCCAACATTCTGGTTTGACGCAACGCCGCAGGGCAAGTTCATGCTTTCTATTGCTTTTGGTCAAAGTAAATATTATGTCGATAACTTATCTGAAAATGTAAAGCGTGGTTTTCGTCAGAAATTGAAGAACGGTATCTGGCCTCAAAAAGCACCGATTGGATATTTGAATGATAAGAAGACAAAACTCATCACCATCGATCCGGACAAAGCCTCGCTCATCAAGAAAGCTTTTGAGGCTTATGCCACGGGCAACTATACCCTTTCTGGGTTGCGAAAAAGTATGGGTGAACTTGGCTTGACTGGACATAAAGGCAGGGATCTTTCAATTTCAAATTATCAGTATCTGCTCAAAAATCATCTTTACTATGGACTGATATATTTTCATGCTGAATTCTGGGAAGGTAAGCATGAGCCGATCATCACCAAAAAACTATACGATCAGGTACAGGAGGTCATGACACATAAAAGCAAACCTCAACATGATGGTGGATTGAAACCATATGTATATCGCGGACTATTCAAGTGTGCTGAATGTGGTTGTTGCATCACTAACGAAACAAAGAAAGGTCATAACTATTTGAGATGTACGAAAAGAAAAGGACACTGCTCGCAGAAATATGTTCGTGAGGAAGCTATGACGACACTGATTCAAGCGGAGTTGAAAAAGGTTTCGCTTTCTGATGCTGTGGCTAACTGGTTAATTGCAGAAGTTGAAAAAGAAAAAGCAGATGATAATAAAGTATCAGGAATTCAAATTCAGAAAGTTAATGACGAGATTATCTCTGTTGATGCAAAATTGGATAAATTGATGACAGCGTATCTTGAAAACGCTTTGACGCTAGAAGAATATCAAACTACCAAAAACAAGATCGTCTCTGAAAAACAGGTTTTGAAAGACAAACTTGCCTCTTTTGGGCGGGTCTCGACCAGTCGGTTCGAACCTGTCATCAACTTCCTAAACGACTGTAAACAAGCCACTATTTTGGCGACGAGCACGGATGCGACGAAAATCCGCTCATTCTTCCAAAAGGTCGGTTCGAACCCACTCGTCCGCGACCGTACCATCATTTTTTCGCCACGATTGCCTTTTGCGTTTGTGACGAAAATCCCAAAAAACGCCAACAAAAATGCGGGCGACACGGCAGGAGGGGTCAGGGGGGGAATGCCGTGTCGCCCTCATCGCGACGAGCGAAGCGAGGCGCAACTGCCAACGAAATGGGATTCTGCGAAATTGCTGGGGGACTTGGACTCGAACCAAAATTTTCGCTTTCAGAGAGCGACGGCCTACCATTAGCCGATCCCCCAATATTTACCTTTTTTCGCACACTTGCTCCTATAAAATACGCTAAAAAGGCAAAATATTCAAGCTCTTTGAGAATTTGCTATTTTGCCCGCCTTCCCTCTCTATCTATCCTTCTTTTCACCTCTCCTTTTTATACTCGCCTTCACGAACTCTGTGAAAAGCGGATGCGGGGTCAAAGGTCTCGCCAAAAATTCCGGATGGAACTGCGTACCTAAAAAGAAAGGGTGTGTCATTTCGGCCCCGTCAGTTTTCTCTCTACCAGCCTTCGCCTCACTCTTTCCCCCCTCCCGTGGTAATTCAGCAATCTCACAAAGCTTTCCATCAGGCGAAGTGCCGGAGAAGACGAGCCCACCTGCGGAAATCCGCTCCACGAATTCGGGATTCACTTCATAGCGGTGGCGGTGGCGTTCGGTGATAGTTTCGGCGCCGTAGGCATCGCGCGCTATGCTTCCCTTTTTTAAAATAGCAGGATATGCACCAAGCCTCATGCTTCCCCCGTAATTCCCTTCGGCCAGCTTTTTCTTTTGATCAGGCATTATGTCTATGACGAGCGCCTCCGACTTCGGATTAATCTCGGCCGTATTTGCCTCCGCGAGACCGAGGACATTTCTCGCGAATTCTATAACCATTAACTGCATGCCGTAGCAAAGACCGAAATACGGAATTTTATGCTCCCTGGCATAACGAATGACAGCGAGCTTCCCCTCTATTCCCGTTTCACCGAATCCGCCCGGAACTATTATGCCATCGAATTTCTCTAGCGCTTTAAAATCCGCCTTCGTGGCGCCACTAGCCCCCGCGCGCGTCTCCCCCTTCTCATTTTCATAATCGCGGGCGTTTATAGTATGAATAACCGGCTTCTTCCCGAGCTTATAAGCCGAATATTTAATAGCCTCCAGAACTGAAACATAAGCATCAGTTAAAACGAAGTCTCCAGTATTAAAATATTTACCGACTATCGCTATGTCCACCGTCTCCTTCGACTCCTTCGTGCTCTTCACGAAGGCATTCCATTTACTGAGGCCGGGCTCATTTGCCTTCTTTCTCATATGCAAAATTCTCGTCAATATTTCACTTAAATGATCTTTTTCAAAATTCCCCGGAACATCAAATACGCTTTCTATATCCGGCGCGGAGATAACATGATCCGTCGGCAAACTACACGACACAGCGATTTTCTCTTTTCTTTTATGATCCATCGGCACCTCACTTCTGGCGATAATAACATCCGCATTAATGCCGTAAGAATTTAGCTGGCGGATAGCGTTCTGAGTAGGCTTCGACTTCATTTCCCCAAGCTTCGACGGCACCGGCATATAGCTCACCATAACGAAAGCCGTGTCATTCGGATATCTCACTTTTAGAACTCGTGCTGCTTCCAGAAACATGATGTTCTGATAGTCACCGACAGTTCCGCCGATTTCCACGACAGTCACTTCCGTCTTATTCACCTTTGCCGAATGTTCGAAACGGCGAATGATTTCATCGCGAATGTGCGGGATGGCCTCCACGCATTTTCCACCGTATTTAAGTGCGCGCTCCGCTTCTATCACATGCTGGTAAACCATTCCGGAGGTAATATAATCATCGGCCGTTAAATCTCTATGCAAAAAACGTTCGTAATTTCCCATATCCTGATCAGTCTCCAGTCCAGAATTTATGACGAAGACTTCGCCGTGCTCTGTCGGATTCATTGTGCCTGCGTCCACATTTAGATAAGGATCGACCTTCAAAAGATTCACAGAAAAACCCTTCGCTTGAAGAAGGGTTCCGATAGACGACGTAGCGATTCCTTTTCCTACTCCAGACATTACTCCACCGACGACAAAAATAAATTTATGAGCTTTGCGCTTTGCACTCTTTCCGTGCGCGTGTCCATGTCCATGTTCGTGCAAATTTTTTTTCGTTTCCATCATCCCATTCTATCAGAAGTAAAAAACTTGGCAAAATAACAAAGGCAAAAATTTCCAGCCAGTTTTTTGGCACATATACCCCACATTCGAAACATACCACCCCATGGTCTAAAATATACCATACAGTGGTATGTTTCAATTTCTGGCAAGCAGAGTCTATTTTTGGTCTGACTTGGTTTTTTCTTTTGCCACCTCATATACGATAAGTTCTAAAGGACAGCCACAGGCGAAAGGATTCACAAGCTTCCCGAACTTTTTGCTTTTAGAGGGGGCTCCGCAGGGCGAAGAGCCCGAGGACTGGACAAATTTTCAGCAGAAAATTTGTGTACCCCTCTAAAAGCAAAAAGTTCGGGAAGCTTTGCCTTTTTACACATTTAGGTATCTCCTTACAGAAATATAGCTAGACACCGCGCCCAAAACCACTCCAACAACAAGCAAAATAATAAATATCTCACCGATATGCGTCAGATAATAAGCATTTAGAGAAAAATCGCTAGAAATGATTTTCAAAATCTTTCCGAAATAATACGTCGCCGGATACATAATGAGCGCCGTCAGAACCGCCGAAGTCACTCCGCACATTACGCCGGAGACGACGAACGGCCCGCGAACGTGCATATTACTAGCTCCCACGAGCTTCATAACAGAAATCTCATCCTTTGCAGAGTAGATGATGAGGCGCATTGTGTTCAAAGTGATAATAATTATCGCCAAACCGAGTAAAACGCTAATGCCCACGCCGACCCCTTCAGTGACCTGAATAATCTGTGAAAGTTTAGAGATGACGTCTTTATTTTTATTATAATTCACGCTCTCAATGATGGAGGATCCGTCCTTTGAAAGAGCATTTTTACTTTCCAAAAACTTAGCGATGCCGTCATACTGCTGAGGTTCCTTTGCCTTAATATTTAGAACCGCGGAGAAAGGATTATTCCCGACCTCATCTAGCCCCTGTAAAATCACGGCATTGTCCTGATTCTTATTCTTAAAATCAGCGAGCACTTGATCACGGGAAATATAGTCTACCCTCGAAACTTCTGGGAGTGCCTCTATCATTTTCTTCAAACCGAGCACATCCGTCTCCACTACATCAGGGGCAAAGTAAACATTCACATCCACCTTTTCCTTTATCTGTGAAATGTAATTATTCGAAATGATATTAAAGAGCAAAACGGCAGAGATGACGCAAAGGGCTATTGTTATCGACAGAATAAAGGAAAAAGAAAGAAAGCCATTCCTCCAAAAGCTGACGAATCCTGCACGAGTTACTCTTTTAAAGCTTGTCCACATAATTTTTAAATTTATTTTTCAAATGCGCTTACGCGCGATTATTATAAAATATAATTACAAAACGTATTTACCACTCTTATCATCTCTAATAACTTTGCCTTTCTCTAGCGTAATGACTCGCTTCCCCAGAGAATCTATCACACCTTTATTATGAGTCGTTAAGATAACGGTCGTTCCCATATCATTAATCTTTTTCAAAATGTAAATGATTTCCTGAGTATTAGCTGGGTCGAGGTTTCCTGTCGGCTCATCCGCTATGATAACATCTGGCTGATTAACGATAGCGCGGGCTATAGCCACTCTCTGCTTTTCGCCTCCTGAAAGTTCATGCGGAAAATTCCAAAGCTTATCACTAAGGCCGACGAGGTCTAAAACCTGCGGGACGTCTGACTGAATCTGTGCATCGCTTTTGCCTGAAGCTTCCATCGCAAAAGCGATGTTTTCAAAGGCTGTTTTAGAAGGTATTAATCTATAATCCTGAAAAACAGTACCGATTCTTCGGCGAAGCTTATTCACCGCCCCTCTTCGAAGATTATTAACATCCACAGATTCGAAAAAGACGGCGCCATTAGTAGGCGTTTCCTCAGCTAAAAGCATTTTTAGAAGTGTCGTTTTACCCGCTCCAGAATGACCGACTATAGAGACGAATTCTTTCGGTTCTATAGAAAAACTAACTTCTGTAAGGGCCGGAGTGCTGTCTTTGTAAATCTTAGTGACTTTATCGAAATAAATCATATGAACATTATATCACATCTTTTTCTGCATCTATGAATAAATCTATGTCCCCTTCTAGTACATCATCCACTTTCGCTGTCTCTACATCAGTTCTATGATCCTTCACCATTTTATATGGATGCAAAACGTATGAACGAATCTGATTTCCCCATTCTATTTCGAGCGTGCCTTTTATAAAAAGTCCCTTCTCTTTTTTCCTTTGCTCTTCTTCTTTAAATTTAAAAAGTTTTCCGGCTAAAATCTGCATGGCCTTCTCTTTATTCTGCCCCTGCGAGCGTTCATTATCTGAAGATGCGGAAAGATTTGTCGGAATATGAATAAGCCTGACCGCAGTCTCCCTCTTATTCACATTTTGCCCTCCTGGGCCACTGGATTTTGAGAATTCCGTCCTGATTTCACTTTCTGGAATCGGCATTTCACTCACTTTTTCAAAGCGAGGAATAACTTCGACGAGCGAAAAGGATGTATGCCTCTGTCCTTTCGCATTAAAAGGCGATACTCTGACGAGACGGTGAACACCTGACTCATTTTTCAAAGTTCCATATGCATTTTTTCCAAAAATCTCAAAAGTTAAATTCCTAAAACCGCCGTGATCATTTTCATTCATATGAATCGGCAAAATTTGCCAGCCTTTATTTCCAGAGTATTTTATATACATTCGGTAGAGCATTGCGGAAAAGTCCTCGGCATCATCTCCCCCTGCGCCTGAGAGAATAGAGACTATAGCATTTCCTTTATCGAATTTACCGACGCCCTCCAGTTCATCCTTTAATTTTCTGAGCTCCGCTAGAGTTTCCTGCGCTTTTTCTTTATTTTGCCAAAAGTCCGGCCCAGCTATCTTTGCCTCTAAAATGTCTATTTTCTGCTGTATTTCCTCTTTTTTAGCCATAGGATAAGGTTATCAAAAATCTGGCAAAAAGGAAGCGGGGGCGAAGCTGGAAATTTAAAAATTAATAAAAAAGAAAGGCCACCACTAAGGGAAAGTGGTGGCGCATTGGGTAAGATCCGTTTGGACGTTCGATGCAAAAAACAAAAAACAAGGAAACCCAACAAAGAACAATGTGGCCCGACTTGCAGTTACGAACAGCATCGATGAAGATTCCGATTAACCGAATCTAGAATCACACAAACGGTGGAGAACTCGTTTAAGCCTTAACCAACGCCGTTCATAAAATACACTAAAAACAGGAGGATTGCAAATCTAAAGTGTGAACTATAAACAGCCTAATCCTACAGGCCGAAAAAGAGAAAGGCCGCCTGGGAGGGACGGCCATGGAAATTAACAGATCTCCGACGGGTTGAACCTGCCACCCATGCCGACACCGCGTCAGAATGAGACTAGCGCTGGCGGAGCTAAATGCAGGCTGACACCCAAAGACAAGAACTGTTCTTTTCCACAGATAATATACATTAAAAGATGAGAAAATACAAAAGAAAAACTATGCACAAAAAAGTGCAAGTTTTTTGCTAAATTTTGAGCCAAAGGTGGGAATCGAACCCACGTTCCTACTTTACGAAAGTAGTGTTCTACCACTGAACTATATTGGCTTAATTAAAAAAGTGCCTGGAGCCAATGATCAGAATCGAACTGATGACCTTCTCCTTACCATGGAGATGCTCTACCGTCTGAGCTACATTGGCAAATATTGAAATCACAAAATCAAACAAAGTAAAAAACAGAGTGGACCGCTCAAAGAGTACTATACTTCGCGCATATTTTCAATTTTCATAGCATTCTCCACTTTCCACCCTGCTATACTCGTCCTTCTCAGTCCGGCTAAGGTGGCAGGGACTTTTAATTTCCTTCCGAGCTCTTCTGCGAGAGAGCGAATGTATGTGCCGCTCGCCACGGCAAATTTGACCTTAATTTTTGGAAAGACAAAATCCACAAGTTCTGCACAGCTTACCCCCATCTTCTTCACAACTTTATCCACAGTTTGCCCCGCCCTAGCGTATTCGTACAGCGGTTTGCCTGCCCTCTTTATAGCCGAATAGACTGGAACGGCTAATTCTGGCTCGCCTATAAGCTCAGAAAGTGCTGTCGTCACATCCTCCACACTCAGCTTCGGCATCTCCCCCTCCCCCATTTGCTCTATTACTTTTCCATCTAAATCTCCAGTATCAGTCTTCACGCCGAATAAAATCTCCGCCTTATATTCTTTAGGCAGTTTCAAATATTCCGAAAGCTTTTTCGTAGCCGATCCGAGGGCTATTATCATAAGTCCTGAAGCGCGCGGGTCCAATGTCCCCGCATGTCCCATTTTCCAAATACCAAGCTCCTTCCCGACCGTCTTTCGCAAAATTCTAATCACATCAAAAGAAGAAATACCAGACGGTTTGTCTACTAATATTATTCCAGGTTCTATTTCATATTTTTCCATGCGTTTTCTCGTATTCTTTGTCTAATTTTTCTAATCCTACACTAATCCACTCTTTTAATAAACAGATGGCCTGCCCATGATTTAGGAGCATCATGGAAACGCCGACTGCTGGATTACTTTGTCTCATTTCACTTAGCCCGCCCATAACATGCTGATAGACGGCACCGCCACCAGCTGAGAAAGCTATATCGGCAAAGGTATTCGACATGGCCTGATCTATAGCGGTCTCCATACTAATACCTGATCCATGATATTCTGGATCTGTATTCCACTTCGCCAAATTTTCTAACATATATTTGAGAACGAAGACGTCCGACGGAACGTATTTGTCGAGAATTGCAAATACATTATCTCTCACTTCGTCCATGCTCCCAGCTGGACCTTGTGATTTTGACATATGATTTTATTAGGCTAATAACTGCCTATATTATACCACAAAGTCTTAACACAAGTTATCTCTTTGTCTTATTTTGATAATAAAAGAAGAAGAAAGCCAGGCCACAGGAAACTATTGTAAAAATAAAACCGTCTAGTATGGCTGATGTCGTAATTTCCAGATTATTTAGGAATACTTTAGCTAAAATATTATAGACTAATGTAATTACCCACAAAACTCCAAATATTATACTGATGACTAAGTGGAAGCGGATTGTCTTTTTGAAGAATATGTCCTCTATTGCCGACGGATTCGAAACTAAAATTTTACGAAACTTTACTACCAAATACCAAAAGACAGGTACTACCGGAACTAGGATAGATATAGAAAATACTATCTGATTAGCAATGTCTGTTAAATCTTCATCAACTGCTGGAAAAAGCTTTGCTCTAATAGAGAGAAGAAGTATTGTTATAACCACTGCGAGCGCCCATGCAAAAAGGCTCATCAAAAAAATTATATAAAGTTCTAAATAATGCGCAGTCGACGGGGGTCGAACCCGCAACCTCCCACGTGACAGGCGGGTGCTCTAACCAGTTGAGCTACGACTGCTTACGCGCTTTAATCTAACATATTTCAGTAAAAAACAAAAGGGTTAGTGTGTCGGAGGCGGGGATCGAACCCGCGACCCCAGGCTTATGAGTCCTGTGCTCTACCAACTGAGCTACCCCGACATCTCGAAAGTCTAGCAGATTTTCAGAAAAACTCAAAAAAATGCGTGAATATACTAAATATTATTTCTTTTTATTGAAAAATGTATTTAATTCATTACTCATATGTCTAAGCATCTCTTCTGCAGGAACACCGCCTTTTTGCACTTTACTAAGGTCTCCGTAACTTTCCCAAATACCTTCATCCCCCCATTCATCTATAGGACTTATTTTAAAGACTGGTTTTGATTTTTTCACAACAACAAAAGAGTGGCCAAGATCTATTTGCCTTATATATTTCTCAGTATTTTCTCTTAATTCTTTTAACCCTATTATATTATTTTTCATACATCGTAAGTTTATCTTAAGATAAACTTATAGTCAAATCGACAAATACTAAAGCGCACTTGACCATAAGTCAAGTGCGCTTTAGATTACTTGTTGCGGAGGCGGGATTCGCACCCGCAATCTTCAGGTTATGAGCCTGACGAGCTACTATTGCTCTACCCCGCGATTTCTGTGCCATTATACACTAACAGTAAAAACAGCGCAAGGGTCGAAACCTTCACTGTGGACAACTATATTACGTAATACTCAGCAAAAACCTTTCTATATAGCTCTATAACTCTCTTTGCCTCATGCTGATTTAAGGCAAAGTTTGGCTCATGGGCTATAGCATTCCTCACTTTATGGGCCTCCCAAGCAGAATCTAGACTTTGTAAATCACCCTTTTCTACGCGCTTTAATTTCTCTCCGATCCCTTCTCCCTGATAACCTGCTTTCTCCAGAACCTCATCAAGCATAATATCAGCCTCTATAATAGACCGAATCCAATCACTCTGATTCGCCGAACTAACCATTTCCAAAATCTTTTTCCATCTATTAGTATGTTCAGAATTTCCCTTTGCCTTTTCATTATTCGCCATCTCTACATGCGCGGCGAATTTCTCATCAGCTTTTTTCTCCACAGCCTTCGCCCCGAAATGTGAATAGAAAATTCCGAAGAGTAGTGCGACAGATGCTGGAATAGAAATCATAACGATAATTCCATAAATTCTAGCGGCGCCTTCTATAATATAAGGGGGCGCGGACTTTAGTAGTTCCGGCGCTAGTGCCACTATTTTCCCGACATCAAAATATGAAGCTACGTCCATAAGGATTACGCTTTATATTATAACTCATTTAAGAATGTTTTTCCTATGTTGAAAAGTAATTCCTCTTCTCCGTGGCGCGCCGTCATCTGAATACCGAGCGGAAGCGCAGGCGAATCTGAAGTAAAGCCAGAAGGCAAAGAGATTGCCGGCATTCCTGTAAGGTTAGCGGTCACAGTAAAAATATCTTCTAAATAAAGCTGTAGCGGATCCGTAATCTTTTCTCCTATTTTAAAGGCTGGAGATGGAGCAGTCGGCGTTAAAATCACATCCACATCATTAAAGGCTTTTATAAAATCCTCTGTAATGAGACGGCGCAAAGCGATAGCGCGGTTATAGTATGCATCATAGTACCCAGCTGAAAGTACATAAGTTCCTAAAATAATTCTTCGACGAACTTCAGATCCGAATCCTTCAGCTCTACTCTTTAAATAATCCCCCATTAAATCTTTGCCTTCTTTTAAGAGTCCGTATTTTACGCCATCGAAACGAGACGTGTTTGAAGAAACTTCGGCCGGCATGACTATATAATAAACTGGTAGTGAATAAGAGATATTTGGTAATTTTACATCCACCACCTTAAATCCTAATTTTTCGAACTTTTCTAGAGCCTCATTAAAATTCTTCAAAACTTCCGGATTAATTCCTGGACCCTTTAAGAATTCGCGCGGTACGCCGATAACCGGTTTTCCAGAAATCTTTTTAGGCAAATAAGTCTTGTCGGAAATGCTCGTGCTATCTTTAGAATCTTTGCCTTTTATAGCATTAAAAAGTATTTCCACGTCTGTTACGGTTTTTCCGAGGGGGCCGATCTGGTCTAGTGAGGAGCCCATCGCCATTAGACCATGTCTAGAAATAGAGCCGTAAGTAGGCTTTAAACCGACTATTCCGCAGAGACTTGCAGGCTGGCGAACAGATCCGCCAGTATCAGAGCCGAGTGAAACTAAGGCACCGTTCATAGCCACCGCCGCTGCTGATCCACCTGAAGAACCTCCGGAAACACGAAGAGTGTCATGCGGGTTTTTCGTCACTCCGTACGCAGAATTTTCTGTAGAACCTCCCATGGCAAATTCATCCATATTTACACGTCCTAGGAAAACCACGCCCTCTTCTTTTAATTTTGAAATCGCCGTAGCATCATAAGTCGCCTTATATCCTTCGAGAATTTTAGAAGCAGAACTAGCGATTCTACCTTTTATCAGAATATTATCTTTTACAGCAATAGGAATTCCTGTAAGCAAAGTAGCCTTTCCTGCCTTTATTTTTTCATCCGCCTTCTTTGCCTGCTCTTTTACATCTCCATAGACTTCTAAGTATGCGTGAATTTCAGGATCAACTTTCTTAATTTGCTCTAAATATGCCTCGGCTAAATCTAATGCAGAAAATTCACCCTTAATCATGGCGTCGTGAGCCTTTTTGACAGAAAGGTTTTTTAAGTCGATATTTTTCATATTATATTTCAAATGAATCAGAAGAACCTAGTATCTTTTTCACTTTAAGATACTGACCATCTCTTTTCGGAGCTTCGGATAAAAGCGCTTCGGTATTCGATCCGGTTTCATTTAGAACTTCATCTTCTCTCATCACGTTTTTTATGGCGCCGACGCGTCCTTTCGTATCTATCTCTACTGGCGCGGACTTAATCTGGTCCACATAGGCTAGAATGGAGCCGACGTCCTTTTGTAACTTCTGCTTTTCAGCATCACTAAGGCCCAGCCTCGCCAAATCCGCCAACTTATTAATATCTTTATCCGTTATCATGCTCGTGATAATAGCATATTTTAGGGGCAAATTGAAAGCTATATAGAAAACAGAAAGCTATTTTTTGAGGTTTTTTCCATTTCATAAATATCGCTTAATATATAGATATTATCATAATAGATAAAATTTTGATAAAGTTTTTGCATCTTTTAGCATTGACTTTAAGGCAAAAAAGAATAGGATATTAGGCGTAAGAGTCTGCGGCACAGTAAACGCAAGCTTAGGATGGGCCTATCGGCATCGTTGCTGGTGGCAGACAAAATAAAACCCCCGCAAAAGGGGTTTTATTTTTTGACATAATTTACCATTTATGCCACAATCTAATGGCGAGTAGAATTACTTGCCGTGTAGTAAGGTGCTTCACGAACTACAGAATTGGAGTTAATATGCGAGACAGGAAAACGCTGGTTCTTTCAAATACCACTTTGATTTCACTTCGGTGTATCAAAAGTGTGATTGAGGTTCAAACCGGGAGAAAGATTTCTGTCAGGGACTGTACCTTGAATACGGAGGTCCATGATGTTCAGGCGAATGAGCAAGCACGAGAAATTGAATTCCACGGCCATTTCATCTCTCACAGGAGATGTTCTGATAATTTCGAAGGGTGCGTCAGATTCATCAACGGTGTAAAAGCGGAATTTGCTGGTGGAGAAATTACGCTTGATGGAAAACTGTACGTATTCGAGTGTAGCCGGATTGACTTCGAAAACCCCATCGTCATTCGTGTGCGTCCAGAGAAGCGTCCGCCGTGGCCAGAACAATTCAACTGGACATGTGGAACAAATTCTGAAAATCGTGCCTTTTTTCCGGTCGAGACAACATAAGTT
>Ga0194063_10001941_pt1 | contig 13102 bp, 10 predicted proteins | sample SepL3720m_MetaG_FD_155459 | JGI IMG/M metagenome (GOLD analysis project Ga0194063, IMG submission 155459) | Anoxic zone freshwater microbial communities from boreal shield lake in IISD Experimental Lakes Area, Ontario, Canada - Sep2016-L373-20m | ecosystem: Environmental > Aquatic > Freshwater... | reverse complement strand
CACTTACACGGCGACAAATAATCCCAACGGGGCGACGATCTCGGGCGCCGGGATCATCAACCTTATGGGCGCCCGCTCGTTCGCTGTCGGAGAATCGACTGCTCCCGTCGATCTCACGGTCAGCGCGATCATTGCCAACGGGAACGCCACTGCCAATGGCATCACCAAGGCTGGCGCCGGCACCATGATCTTGAGCGGCAACAACACCTACACCGGCATCACGACGATCTCCGGGGGAGCGCTCAGCGTCTCGAACATCGGCAACGGCGGGGTGGCGGGAAACATCGGCCAAGCCACGAATGTTGAGACAAACATTAACTTGGGCGGAATCCTGCAATACACCGGCCCCACTGCCAGCACCGACCGCCTCTTCAGGATCGCCACCAGCGGGGGCACTTTGGACGCGTCGGGTTCCGGTGCGATTAATTTTTCCAACAACGGATCACTGGGCATGAGCGGTTCAAATACCGCTCGCACCTTAACGCTGACCGGAACGAATCCCGGCAACAACACGCTGGCTGCTGTGATTAGTAACCAGTCAGCAAGCGGTGTCACCAGCCTGACGAAATCAGATGTCGGCACATGGATCCTCACCGGAAATAACACCTACACTGGCGGCACAACGGTCAATGCGGGCAAATTGATACTCTCGGACTTCTTTCGCTCCGGCCAGACCGGTAACGTCACCCTCAACGGGGGCACGCTGGGGATCTACGACGGCAGCGGCCTAGGCGCTGCCCCCAGCGGCGTGATCTTTGCGGGCAACTCCACCCTCCAGTTCCAGAAAACCACCTCGGGTGCTATCGGTGCCACGCGAACCATGGCGATCAGCAGCGGGGTGACGGCGACGATCGACACGCAGGGCTTCAATGATGTCTTCGACGCACCCTTCACGGGCAGCGGCGGTGCGCTCACCAAGATCGGTAGCGGCAGTCTGACATTGAACGGCACGAACACCTACACCGGCGCGACACTGGTCACCACCGGCACGCTCGTTGTCAATGGCTCGCTGGCCAGCGGAAGCGCAGTGACAGTATCCAGCGGAGCGATCCTCGGCGGCACGGGGACGATCGGTGGGGCAACGACGATTTCCGGAATCCACAGCCCCGGCAACTCGCCCGGCATCCAGACGTTCAGCAGCAGCCTCGCCTACACCGGAGGATTGTCCGTGTTCAACTGGGAGCTGAATGCCAACAACACCACCGTCGGGGCCAACCCGAACGCGCGCTTCGACCAGATTATCATCGGCGGCAATCTCGACTTCACCGGAGCAACCACAATGACCCTCAGCTTCACACCCGCATCCAGCAGCGTCCTCTGGTCGGATTCCTTCTGGTCAACAAGCAAGACCGGAGCAAGCGGATGGCTGGTCTATCAGGTGTCCGGGACGACGACAAATATCGCCAACCTCACATTGGCGACGGCCAACTGGCTCGACAGCGACAGCAACGCGTTCAACACAGCCCATCCCGGCGCCAGCTTCTCGATCTCCCAAGTCGGACAAAACGTCTACCTCGAATACACCGCCGTCCCCGAGCCCTCAACCTGGGCGCTCCTGGCCTTCAGCCTCACGACGGTCATGGTCCTCCGCCGCCGCCGGAATTCCTAATTCCACATTCAAAATTCCTAATTAACTAAACTTTGGGGGTAGAACCGGCGGTCGTTTTCATGCCGCCGGTTCGAACTGGGCCCCGTCGGTTCTTGGGGGTTCCGGCGGGGTCTTTTTTTATTATCCATCCGCTCAGAAAATCCATTTTTTTATTGGCATCCAGATGTTGTGGAGTATAGTCCAGAAATATCGATGATTTTCAGGAATGCACTCCAATGATTGACGTTCTCAGAGAGACCTACCGGCGGCTGCTTGCCGGGACGAGCCTTCGCAGCCACCGCTTTTTGTTTTCCAGTTTTGGCATGAAGGAGCGGCTTGTGGGGCTCGTGGGGCCGCGGGGCGTGGGAAAAACGACTTTGATGCTCCAGTATATCCGCGAGCGGGTGAGCGACCCGGAAGAGGCGTTTTATGTTTCGGCGGACCATATCTATTTCAACAAGGTGAGCCTGCTGGAGTTCGTGCGCGAAGTCTTCACGAGCGAAGGGACCAGACTATTTTTCTTTGACGAGGTCCACAAGTATCCCGGCTGGGAGCAGGAGCTGAAGAATATCCACGATTCGTTTCCCTCCGTGCATGTGGCCTTCTCGGGAAGTTCCAGCCTGGCTTTGGCCAAGGGCGGATACGATCTCTCCCGGCGGGCGGCTTTGTATCGGCTGCCGGGGCTTTCCTTCCGCGAATACCTGAATTTCACCACCGGGGCCGACCATCCGCCCATTTCCCTAGATGCACTCCTCCGCGATCCCGGCGGCCATTCCGAAAAGCTGGCGAGGGTGCCGAAATTAAACGGGTATTTCCGCCGCTACCTGGAAGAAGGATTCTATCCCTATGTCTTTGAGGGCGGCGGGCACTATTACGAAAAAATCCGCGCGGTGGTCGAAAAGACGGTTTACGAGGATGTCGCCACCCACTACCGGCTGAAGACGGAAAATCTGCACTACTTCAAAAAGATCCTGTGTTTTCTGAGCACCATTCCCCCCGGCGAGATGAACGTGCATAAACTCGGTGCGAGCCTCGGGGTGGATGACAAGACAGCCTCCAACTATCTCCTGATCCTGCAGGAGACCGGGCTGATTCGCATGCTGGAATCTCCCGGGCGCGGACATGCATTGATCCGGAAGCACAAAAAGACGTTTTTGGACAACACCACGCTCCACCATGCGCTCTGCCACGGGCTCGGGCAGGCCGTCGATCCCGGCGCGGTGCGGGAGCTGTTTTTCATCCAAGCCACCGCGAATGCCGGGCACTCTGTCTTTTCCAGCGACGAAGGCGGGGACTTCAAGATCGGGCAGGCTCTTTTTGAGGTGGGTGGCCGGAACAAATCCCGCGCACAACTTCCCAATGCCTCCCGGTCCGAATATCTCGTCAAGGATGATATCCTCATTGGCTCCAAGCGAACCCTGCCGCTCTACCTCTTCGGGTTCTTGTATTGAGCCGGAAGCGAGAGAAAAGGGGCTTTAAAATGAAAACTTCCACAAAGCGCGCTGGCGGGTCGGGCGGCATTTCCTTGCTTGGCGCACTTTGCGCGAGCCTGATTTTCTCCTCCTCTCTGCGGGCCGACGTCTCTCTGCCGCCGATATTTTCTGATCACGCCGTGTTGCAAAAGGCAGCGCGTGTTCCGGTCTGGGGCAAGGCGTCTCCGGGCGAAAATGTCACGGTGGCCGTCGGCGCAGCACGCGCCGTGGGCGCTGCGGGTGCGGATGGAAAATGGAGGGTGCATCTCGACCTGAGCGGGGCGGCTCCAGGCCCCTACGATTTGCTTGTCAAGGGCAACAACCAGATCACAGTGGCGGACGTGCTCGTCGGGGAAGTGTGGCTCTGTTCCGGCCAGTCGAACATGGAGTTCACGTTGCAGAATCTGAAGACAGACAACGAGGAAATTGCCGGCTCCGCCAATCCGATGCTGCGGCAGTTTTCCGTTGAGAGCGTTGATACCGGGGTGGTGCCGGACGACTGCAAGGGAAAGTGGGAGATAGCAGATCCCCAAACCGCCGGCCGTTTCACGGCGGTCGGATACTATTTTGGGAAGTCGCTCCAGAAGGAACTTCATGTCCCGGTCGGCCTCATCAAGAGCGCGAGGGGGGGATCCCCCTGCGAGGCATGGATCCGCCGCGAGGCCTTCGACGCCGAGCTCAAGCCCGGCGCGGAGAAATCCCTCCAGGCCATGGAATCCTATGTCCCACGCCTGAATGCCTACGTCACCGCGCTCATGGAATGGGAAGGCCGGCATCACCGGGCCGATGTCGCGGACCCCGGCGTTCCATCGGGTGAAGACTGGCAGCCCATGTCCATTCCGGGTTCGTCCGCCGACTCCGGAGCCATCTGGCTCCGCCGCACCGTGCGGATCCCCGGCGCGCTCGCAGGAATGCGCCTGCACATCACTCTCCAAAACGTGCAGGGCGTGGAGCAGGTGTATTGGAACGGCACGAAGATCGGCGGCAGCTCGCTGGAACAAAGCCTCAAGACCCCGCAGCGCCGGGTCTGGGTTCCGGAGGCCCTGGTCCACGAAGGAGAATCCACTCTGCTTGTCCGCCTCTTTAGCTCCACCGGCAAACCCGGCATCACTGACAAGGGAAGCATCGCGGGTCCAATCTCTCTGGACGGGGAATGGCAATTCCAACCCGCCGCCTCGTTCCCGGAGCTGCCGCTTTCCGAGCTCCCCCCGGCCCCTGGCCCCATGCCGATCGCCGTCCACACCGCCACGTATCTGTTCAACGGCCAGATCGCTCCGCTCATCCCCTATGCGATCAAGGGCGTGATCTGGTATCAGGGCGAAGCCAACGCGCACCTCGGCTTCCAATACCGCCGCGCATTTCCCCTGATGATCAGCGACTGGCGCGCGCAATGGCAGCAGGGAGACTTCCCATTTTATTTCTGCCAGCTCGCCAACTACAAAGCCAAAGAAACCGTGCCCGGGGACAGCAACCTTGCGGAGCTGCGCGAGGCGCAGACGCGCACGCTTTCCCTTCCCCATACCGGCCAGACGATCCTCATCGATATCGGCGAGGAAGCGGACATCCACCCGCGGAACAAAAAGGATGTCGGGTCACGGCTCGCCCGCCTCGCCCTGGCCCGGGATTACGGAAAAGCCGGCGTCGAGGATTCCGGGCCTGTTTACGAATCCGCAAAAATCGAGGGCAGCCGGATCCGGGTCACGTTCACCCACGGCCCGCTCGTGGCGAAGCCGCTTCCCGCAAGCTATCAGCTCAAAACCACTGCGCCGGAATCCGCCCCGCTCGTTCTCAATCGCCCAGGCAGCGAACTGCAGGGGTTTGCCATTTGCGGGGAAGACAAAAAATGGGTCTGGGCAGATGCCAGGATCGACGGCCTGAGCGTGCTGGTGTCCTCCCCGGAGGTGAGCGCCCCGGTCGCCGTCCGCTACGCCTGGGCAAGTAACCCGACCTGCAACCTCACCAACGCCGAGGGGCTTCCCGCCGGACCATTCCGCACGGACGATTTCCCCCTGCGGACCCGAAACAAGAAGTTCGGAGAGAAGTGAAGACAAGTGCGCGCGTGATTCGGTAGAAAATAGAAAAAGTCGGCCTCCCCGGCGGGTGCGCCCTAGCGATTCTGGCGCGCTGGCGTGTCAAGGTGCCTGGCCCTCGCGCTCGGCGCGGCGGAATTCCTCCATTTCGCGTTTGAGGGGTTCCCAGTAGGCGCGGTCTTTATCCTGCTCGGCCCGGACCTCGGCATCGAGGGCGGTGCGCAGGGCGGGAAGGTCGTCCGCAAGGGCATGGGCGAGCAGCGGTCGGGTGGAGCGGAAGTGGGCGGCTTCGGTCGGGAAGCGGGTGACAAGCTCGACGAGGAGCTCAGGGGAACGGGCCTCGCCCAGCCAAAAATCCAACCATCCCGGCAGCGGATTTTCTGCATTCTCCCGGTAGTGGATAGACACCAATGCCTCGATGACAGGCCAATCTTTGGCGCGCTGGGTTTTTTTCGCCCTCACGAGATCCGGCACGCTGAGCAGATGGAATTCATGGCCCTCCGCGTCCCCGATCACCGTCCGGCGCTCCCACAGTTCATCGAACTCCGGGAGATCGCGGAGCTTGGTCATCACGTCGATCCTGAGCCCGTCTGCGGCACCCGCCGCGCAGCGGAAGTGCACCGCATGCCCGCGTGCGAGCACGCACGGGTCGAATCTCGGAACGGCAATGCGCTTGGCTTGGAGCTCATCCAGAGCGCGGTGCAGGCTCTTGAAGTTGGCCTCGTCGGCCAGAATCAGAAAATCGACATCCTTGCTAACTTGCGCCGCGCCGTAGAACACGCAAGCCTGCCCGCCCATGAGCAAGGTGCGGGTGCCACTCTTCTGAATCGTAAAAAGGACTTGTCGGATCGGGGTCGGGATCAAGGCTGCCTCCCATGGCTAAGTATTGTGCAAAGATTTTTTCGCTTTCCCGGAAGCGTTCGATCGGGGTGAGCTTCGCCCACTCCTGCCACTCCTCCGGCCAGTCTTCAAACCTCATGATGTAGCAGTCCCTAGCCCAAAAGCAACCACCTGTCGAGGCCCCTGATCCGCCCCTGATCCGCGCGTAAGCGCAATGAATGGAGGGCGGTCGCCCTCGGCCGCCTTGCTGAGCAGCCCGAGGGCGGGCTGCCTCCTTTCATCTATCGTTTGTCGAGCCGCACTCCCTGCGTCCCGCGTTCTTACGTGATTTGGGGAGGCGGGAGGAGCTCAAACTTCCCCCACAAGCTCATCGAAGACTTCAGCGTTATGCTCCCCCAGTCCCGGGGCCGGACGTGCGGAGCGGGGGCGCTGGCGATCAAACGAAATCGGGAGGCCGACGACCTGGAGGCCATTCTCCGGGAGATTTTGCAGGATGCCGACTGCGGCGAGCTGCTCAGACTCCGCAAGTTCCTTAATGTTGTTCACCGGCGCGCACGGCACGCCGACCGCCTCCAGGGCGGAGAGCAAGGAGTCGCGCGTATGAAGCGCGACGGCCGCGGACATGGCGGGAATCAGGGTTTCCTTGTTTCGCACCCGCTGGGGCGCGGTCTTGAAACGGGGATCGGCGCTCCATTCCGGATGCCCGAGCACGGCGGCGCAGGAGGCAAACATCGGGTCGTTGCCCGCCGCGATCACGAGAGGCAGGTCGGAGGCTTCAAAGACCTGGTAGGGGACGATGAAAGCGCTGCCCGTGCCGTGCCTGCCGGGAATCCGGCCGGTCGCAATGTGGGCGTTCAAAGGTCCCTCCACCCAATGCACGGCGGCTTCAAAGAGCGAGGTGTCCACGATGGATCCGCGGCCGGTGAGGTCGCGCTTCCGGAGCGCGCCCAGGGCGCCGATCACGCAAAACATTCCGGTGGCTTTGTCGTTGATCGATGCCCCGTTGAATGTCGCCTCCTCCCCGGGGCGGCCGGTGATGCTCATGATTCCGCCGTATGCTTGCAGCAAGGGGTCGAAGCCGGGATTCTTGCTCATCGGTCCGGTCTGGCCGAAGGCCGAGATGTTGCAGTAAACCAGCCTGGGAAACCGGGCGCACATCGTTTCCGCATCGATCCCGAGCTGCTCCACCAGACCCGGGCGCAATGTCTGGATAAGGATATCCGCCGTCTCGCAAAGCCGGTTCAATTTTTCGACGTCCGCCGCCGACTTGAGGTCGAGCGTGACGCTGCGCTTGTTGCGGTTCTGGGCATGAAAGTAGAGGCTCGTCAGGCCGTCCGGGCCAAACGGGGGACCCCATTGCCGCGCATCGTCGCCGCCGTTCGGCTTCTCGACCTTGATGACATCGGCACCCATGTCGGCCATGATGTTCCCGGCAAGCGGGCCGGCCAGGGCATGGGCGATTTCAATGACTCGCACTCCGGCGAGGGGTAGGGATTCTGGATTTTTCATGGCTGCATATGGAGGCCCCCGGAAACCGTCATGTTTTCTCCGGTGATGTAAACGGCGGCGTTGGAAAGAAGGAAGGCGACCATGTTGGCCGCTTCATGGGGTTCGGCGTAGCGCCCCAAAGGAATGCGCGCCAGAGTTTGAGCGGCATATTTTTCGCTGCGCAGAACTTCGGTCATCGCTGTGTTGACAGTTCCAAATCCGACGGAATTGCAGCGGATGCCATACTTCGCCCATTCCACGGCCCCCGTCATGGTCAGACCGAAAAGGCCGGATTTGGCTGCGGCGTAGTTGGCCTGGCCGAACGATCCGCGCTTAGCGCCGGTTGAGGAGATGTTGACAATCGAGCCCGTCGTCCCGGCGGGCTGGGGGATTTCCGGGCGCGCCCGGTCGAGCATGTGCCGGCCGACCGCCTGCATCATCAGATAGCAACCGGTGAGGTTCACCTCCATCACATCGTGCCACTGCTGGGCGGTCATGTTTTCCAAGCGGGCCGGGCGGGTGATGCCGGCATTGTTGACCAGCCCGTGGACTGCGCCAAATTTTTCCACGGATTCTTGCACGCACCGCGCGGCGAAGGCTTCGTCCGCCACATTCCCGGAGCAGGCGGCCGTGCGATCCTGCGGGAATCCGGCCAGCGCGGCTGCCAGGATTTCTTCATTCCGGTCCGCCAGCATGACGCTGGCTCCGAGGTCCGAGCAAAGGCGGGCGATGGCTTGGCCGATGCCTTGGGCGGCACCGGTGACGATGACCGTGCGCCCGGAAAGGTCCATGGGATTCACGCTCGCGCTCATGGGCGCTCCTTTCCAAAAACGACTGTGCCCGAGGACGAGAACATGCCGCCAACTCCGTGAGCCACCGAGATTTTCACGCCGGGCACCTGGGCCGGGGCTGTTCCGCGCACCTGCCGGACGCTTTCCTGCAAGGCGAACATGCCATACATGCCGGTGTGCGTGTAGGAAAGCCCGCCGCCGTTGGTGTTCATGGGGAGGGTTCCTCCCGGACGCGTGTTGCCTTCCCAGATGAAGTCTTTCGCCTCGCCGCGGGCGCAGAAGCCGAGATCCTCCAGGCCATATAAAGGAAGGTGAGCGAAGGCATCGTAGATCATGAGGTGGCTGACATCCGCGTGGCTGATCCCGGCCATCTTCATGGCGGTCGGGCCCGCGACCCGGAACGCGCGCGACGAGGTGAAGTCTTCCATCTGCGACACCATGGTCGTCTCGACGCTCTCGCCGCTCCCGAGGAGATAAACAGGCGGCGCGGGAAAATCGGCGGCGCGCTCGGCGGCGGTGAGGATCAGTGCTCCGCCGCCATCGGTGACCGGGCAGCATTGGAGCAGGCGAAACGGGTAGGCGACCATGCGGCTGGCAAGTACCTCTTCCACTGTCACGCGCTCCTGAAACATGGCCCGGGGATTTTGCGCCGCCCACTCGCGCTGGACCACGGCCACCATGGCCAGGTGCTCGTGCGTCGTTCCGGTGGCTTTCATGTAGCGGAGCACGGGAATCGGAAAAAGCGTCGCCGGCCCCGCAGGGCCGAACGGGGCCTCAAACTGTCCCGCCAGGCTCTCGGGCTCGGGCGGACGGGGAGTGGCATTCACACGCGATTTGCCGCTTTCTCCATGAGTGATCAGCACCGTCGTGGCATAGCCTGCGGCAATCGCCGCAGCCGCATGGCGCACATGCAGCATGAAGGAGCATCCGCCCACGCCCGTGCCGTCCACCCAGCGGGGGGAGATGCCCAGGTAATGCGCGATTTGCTGGGGCATCATCTGGCCGACGCAGGCGAGCCCGTCGATGTCCCGAGGCTGGAGGCCGGCGTCCGCCATGGCGTTGAGCGCGGCATCCGCGTGCAGCATGATCTGCGACATGTCCGGGACGACCCCGATGCGGGTGGTTTCCGCCGCTCCCACCACGGCAACTGAACCGGGCTTGTAGGCCATTATGCGCCCTCCTTCAATGGACGGAAGAGCGGTAGAGAAATCTCGCCGTCAACCGGGCGGAAGACGACCTGCAGCGGCATGTCCAGCTGCAAGGCCTCGGGAGTCTGCGGGCATTCGATAATGTTTGTCATCATCCGCGGCCCCTCCTCCAACTCGACCACGGCGATGGCATACGGGGGAGCGAATCCCGGCACCTCGCGGTGATGGATGACGTAGCTGTGGAGGGTGGCCCGGCCGCAGGCCTCGAAGACGGACACGGCGCGGCTTCCGGTGAACGGACTGAACGGGCGCGGCGGGAAGTAGGCGCGCCCGGTGTCGGGACACCGCTGAAGCATCAGCTTCCCGTTCCTGCAGCCTTCCCAAAAATGCTTCGTCTCAGGCGTCGGCTTCGGCTTGCTTCCGGCAAATGGCATTTCAGCCAGCTCGGATAACGGCAGTGAGAATGGATGGAAGGTTTCCATGTGAAACAAAATCTAATCTCTCGCCGCAGCTTGAGACAATCAAGAAGCGGCGACTGGTTATTTAACCTGACCTGTCGCCATGCTTGACTTCCCCGCTGGTTTTCCCGAGACCCGAGCCATGCCAAGCCGCAAGTCAGAGCTCCGCGGGAGCGGGGTTGCCGCGCTGCGGGAGAGCCTGCTGGATCTCAGCCGCGCGGGCCGCTGGCCGATGCTCGAGCCTTTGCCGGTGACCCGCTTTCTGGGGCAGAGCTTCGGGATTTCGAATGTCAGCGCCTTTCGCGTCCTGAACGAGTTCAGCGATTCCGGCCAGCTTTGGCGCGCGGCCAACGGGCGCTATTTTCTGCCGGAGGCCCGTCGTTTGCTGGAGAAGCCCCTGCCGCTGGCCTGCCTTTTCCGCCGCCTGGAGCGGTGGACTGAGGTGGGGCGGGAAATCATGCAGGGCGTTGACGGGGCGTGCGGAGATCTTGACCGGGCCATGTTGCTGGTGCACGACCGGGTGCTTTTCCGGCAGCCCGATGCGTTGGCTCCGGCATCGGTGGGCCCGGTCCGCGAGCTCGGCGCGGCGATCGAAGATTTTCTTCTGATCCATTCCGGGCGGATCGACGGGGTCATCCTGGACGAACTCTGGCCGGATCGCGTGCTGGCGGGATTCCGGGGTCGCCTCCGCTCGGGCGTGGTCCTTTATCGCCGCACGAATCTCCCGTTCCTGGGCTGCGTCTGCGGGGACGCAAAGGCGGCGGCAAGGCTTGCGGTGGATCATGCGCTGAAAGCGGGGTTTCAGGGTCTGGCCATCCTGATGCCGGCCGGCCGGTATCAGCCGTCGGATGACATGGCTGCCGCGCTCCTGGCGGCTGCAGCCGGACATTTCCCCAAGCCTCCCGCATTCGCGATCGGTTCCAGCAAGGATTGCCTCCGCCTGAATGCGTTCCTCAGGAAGCAGCGGAAGAGGCTGCTCGTGGCTGGAACCGAGGATAACGCGGCAGCGGTCGCTCTCGGGGCAATGCGCGACGCGGGAATCGATGTGCCCGGCCGCGTGGGGATCCTGAGCACGATGGGCAGCCGGATCGCGAGGGACCGGGAGATCACCGTCGCCGGGTTCCATTTCCAGCAGATGGGTGAGGAGGCCGCCCGAATGGCCATCGGCGGGATCCTGCGCCACTCCGCGCTTTCCCCGGTCCTCATCCCCGGCGCCACGACCTGACGCGCACCATGGGGGAAGATTGCCTTGACGTAACAAGAAAATGTTTGTTACATGCCGTCATCATGAAAAAAATCGCGGTCGTCGGAATGGCGTTCATGGGAACCATGCACGCTCAGATTTACAAGCAGCTTCGCGACGTCAAGCTGGTGGCGGTCGTGGACAAGCGGCAGGGCAAGGCCAGGCAGGCTCTCGCGAAGCTGGGGATCGATGCGCCGGTCTTTGGAACATTGGAAGCCATGCTCCGCGTGTGCAACGTGGATGCCGTGGACATTTGTCTGCCGACCGACCTTCACGCGCGGTTTGCGCTCGCGGCCATCGGGGCGGGCAAGCATGTCTTCTGCGAGAAGCCGCTCGCGCTCACGAAGGCCGAAGGAAAGAAAATCGCGGAGGCCGCCAGGAAGGCGGGCGTCTTTTTCCAGGTCGGCCAGTGCATCCGATTCTGGCCGGAATACATGGCTCTGGAGGCTTTCGTGAAATCCCGCAAGGCCGGCAGGTTGCTGAGCCTGTCGCTGCAGCGCCGCGCCGGACGGCCGACTTATAGCGAGGGGGATTGGCTCAACGACAGCCGGCGGTCCGGCGGGGCCGCGCTGGACCTGCACATCCACGATACCGACTTCGTGCATCACCTGCTCGGGCGCCCGGAAGCCGTCACCTCCACGGGCACGCTCGACAAGACCGGCTGGAGCCACATTTTCACGAATTACCATTTCAAGAATGTGGCGGTGACCGCTGAGGGCGGCTGGAATTATCCGGCAAACTGGGGTTTCCAGATGGCTTTCCAAGCCGTCTTCGAGCGGGGGGCGGTGGAGTTCGACAGCGGAGCCAGCCCGACCCTGAGCGTCACGACCGGCGCGGGAAAGAAGCGGGCGCTGCCGTACAAGAACCCCGGCGCGGGCGAATCTTCAACCGGCGCGGGCAACCTTTCCTCGCTGGGCGGCTACTACAACGAGCTGGCCGCATTCGTCTCGTGCCTCGAGCGCAAGCGGGCACCGAAAATCGCCACCGGAGAACAGGCGGCCGACTCGCTCGCCACCGCCCTCGCGGAAATCCAATCCGCCGCCACCGGGCGCACGGTCAAACTTTAACCAACTAAGAAATTCGTTCCGAATTCCTCTACATAACACACCACCACCATGAAAAAATCTGTCGGCATTTGTTGTTTCTACGGAAACTGGACCATCGAAGAAAAATTTCTCCTTGCGAAGGAGGCCGGGTTTCAGGGATTCGAGATCGACCTCAGCGAGGACGGTCCGGTGAATCTCAAGAGCACGAAAGGGGAGCTGGAAGCGTTCCGCGCCTTGGCGGAAAAGCATGGCCTCGAGCTCAGCGGCCTGATGTCGTTCCTCTACTGGGGGGCGAATGCCGCCAGCGCGGACCCCGCGGTCCGGGAGAAGGCCGCGGAAATTCTGGCGCGGCAGATCGAGTGCGCGCGGCAGCTCGGCATCGACACGATCCTCGCCGTCCCCGGCGCGGTCGGAGTCGATTTTATTCCGGGTTCGGAAATCGTTCGCTACGACACCGCCTATGAACGCGCCACGGACTTCATCAAGGCGGCGCTTCCTCTTGCGGAAAGTGCCGGCATCACGATCGCGGTGGAAAATGTCTGGAACAAATTCCTGCTCAGCCCGCTGGAAATGCGCGCGTTTGTGGACCAGTTCGACAGCGGGAATGTCGGCGTCTATTTCGACGTCGCGAACACGCTGGCCTTCGGCTATCCGGAGCACTGGATCGAAATCCTCGGCCAGCGGATCAAGCGCGTTCATTTCAAGGATTACCGCCGCAACGTGGCGACGGTGGACGGTTTCTGCGACCTGCTCTCCGGCGATGTGGACTGGCCCGCAGTCATGGTGGCCCTCCGCAAGGTCGGCTACGAGGGATGGGTGACTGCCGAGATGATCCCGCCCGTGCCGTTCTACAAGCACTGCCCGGAGGTCCTCATCCATACGACCTCGCGCGCGATGGATGCCATCCTCAAGCTCTGAGCCAAACTCGCCCTCGCCGCAGCCGCCCATTCCGACCACATCGAATTTATGATGGCCGGGACTCTCCTGCGTTTGAATGA
>Ga0194063_10001940_pt1 | contig 13103 bp, 16 predicted proteins | sample SepL3720m_MetaG_FD_155459 | JGI IMG/M metagenome (GOLD analysis project Ga0194063, IMG submission 155459) | Anoxic zone freshwater microbial communities from boreal shield lake in IISD Experimental Lakes Area, Ontario, Canada - Sep2016-L373-20m | ecosystem: Environmental > Aquatic > Freshwater... | reverse complement strand
GACTCTTTCTTTAGCCTATGCCGAAGCTCACCCTGACAAAGTCCTCGGTCTCTTGCTCTCTAGTATTTTCCTCGGTCGTCGGCAGGATGTAGACTGGTCATTCACCAAATCAGGTGGGGTAGAGAAGATTTTTACCGATCTTTGGCAGACACGACAAGAATTCCTCGCTAAATTTGGCACAGGTTATGCCAGTGCGGCCAGTGACTTGCTCAGCAAAATGAATTCGGGTGATCAAATAGTTGTCGCCGAGATCACTGCCGGCGTCATGAACTGGGAAAACAATTTGATGTCCTCACAATCAGATCTCACTTTCACCGATCCAAGTGATGTCAAAGCCGAAAATATTGCCTCAGTCAAAATATTTTTGCACTATGATTCTCATGATTCTTTTATGATTGAAAATCAATTGTTAGCAAACATAGATTTGATCAAAGATATCCCGACTATCATCGTCCATGGCAGGTACGACTTGCTCTGTACTTTCGATCAAGCTTGGGAGCTCCACGAGCATTTACCTCAATCAGAAATCGTTATCTTGCCCAGTAGTAATCATCGCTTGACCGCCGACGGCGAGATCGCGAAAAACATGGCTTTCAAATACTTTCTTACTAAGCAAAATTTATGACCCGCGATCAGGCTCTCCAAATAGTTCGTGAATTCGTCAAAAACGAAAATCTCGTGCGCCACATGCTGGCGGTCGAGTCCGCGATGTCAGCTTATGCCCAGAAGTTTGGTGATGACGAAGAGCAGTATCGTGTCGCCGGACTACTCCACGACTTCGACTGGGAGATCCACCCGACGGCAGAGGGTCACCCTGTGCTAGGTATCCCGATTCTCAAAGAGCGCGGAGTCGAAGCAGAAATCCTCGAGGCGATCATGGGTCACGGTGTTCACACTGGCTTCCCTCGCACCAGCCGCCTAGCCAAAGCACTATTTGCTGTCGATGAGCTCACAGGTCTCATCACGACGACCGCCCTCGTACGACCTAGCAAAAAAATCGCCGACGTCGAAGTCAGTAGTATCAAAAAGAAATGGAAGGACAAAGGGTTTGCCGCGGGTGTCAACCGGGCAGAGGTCGAGCTAGGCGCCAGCGAGCTCGGCGTGGATCTCTGGGTCGAGCACGTCCCTCTCGTCCTCAAATCCATGCAAACTATAGCGGAGGATCTCGGACTATGAACAAAATTATGGTCGGTGCGCTCGGGCTCCCCATTTCTCAGGGTGGTAAAAAGGTTTTGCTCACTCAGCGCCATGCTCCCGGTAATCCGACCTGGCATCACAAATGGCAAATCGCCGGTGGAGGGATCGAGTTCGGCGAGGTCATGGAAACAGCCGTCATCCGTGAGATGTACGAGGAGTTGTACGTCAAAGCCGAGATCATTCATCCCTACCCAATCGTCAAAACTAGTATTTGGTACGGCGACGAATCAGATGAGGGCATGGACACCCATGTCGTCCTCATCACCTATCTAGTCACCATCGGTGATCAAACTCCCGATCTCTCCCATGACCCAGACTGGGAAACTTCTGCTTACGGCTGGTATACCCTCGCTGAGGCGCGTCAGCTCGATTGTCTCCCGCTCACCCTCGACATCGTCGAGGAGGCTTTCCAACTCCTAGACAAACATGCGATAATATAACCCTATGTTAGACATACAATACATTCGCGACAACGCTGACCTAGTCAAAACTAGTGCCAAAAACAAAAATGCCAACCCCAATGTGGTCGACAATCTCCTCGACGTCGACAAGAAACGCCGCGAGCTCATCGTCAAAGCCGAAAAAATCCGCGCCGAGCGCAACAAGCTCAACGAAGAACTAAAAACCGCTCGTACCGACGAGCTCATCGCCAAATCTAAATCACTAAAACTAGAACTAGAAGGTGTCGAACCAGAATTGAAACAGTTAGAATCAGCTTTTGCTGATCTCATGTTGCAGATCCCCAATGTCGCTCTCCCGGAAGTGCCAGTCGGCAAAGACGAATCAGGCAATGTCGTCGTGCGCGAGTGGGGGACCAAACCCAAGTTTGATTTCACCCCGAAGAATCATATCGAAATCGCCGAACAAAATGGTTGGCTAGATTTGGAGCGTGGCAGTAAAGTCGCGGGTTACCGTGGCTATTTCTTAAAAAATGACGCCGCTCTCCTGCAAATCAAATTGATGCAATATGCCCTAAACAAATTCGTCGCCAAAGGATATGTCCCCATGATCCCACCAGTTGTCGACAACCGCGCCGCTTTTGTGAATGCCGGGCAATTCCCCTGGCACGAAGATGAGGCTTACCGACTAGGTGTCGATGAGACTGATCCCAAAAATGATTACTTCATGGCGCCTACTGCAGAGACTCCGCTCGTTTCCTACTATGCAGGCGAGACGCTCAAAGAAAAAGATCTACCCATCAAAATGGCTGGCTTCTCTCCTTGCTTCCGTCGCGAGATCGGTAGTTACGGCAAAGATACCAAAGGTTTCTACCGTGTCCACGAATTCTGGAAAATCGAACAAGTGGTACTCTGCAAAGCCGATCTAGATGAAAGTCGTAGCTGGCACGAAAAAATGCTCAGCTATACCGAAGAGCTCTTGCAAGATTTCGGTATTCCGTACCGCGTCCTGCTCATGTGCACCGGTGACATGGGCGAACCTCAGGCCAAGAAATATGATATCGAAGCATGGATGCCAGGTCGCAACGGTTATGGTGAAGTGGCCTCAGATAGTATTATGGCTGATTTCCAGAGTCGCCGCGCCGGTATCCGCTATCAATCAGCCGACGGTAGCTTCAAGTATGTGCACATGCTAAACAATACCGCCCTCGCCAGTACTCGTACTTTGATTGCCCTGTGGGAGAATCTCCAGCAAGCTGATGGCACCGTCAAACTACCCAAATGTTTGGAGTAAATTATATCGAGAGTTGGAACTTGATGCCGAGAGCTCCACTAATTCTCTTGAGAGTTGCTAGACTAGGATTAGCATTTTGACCTTCTAGTTCACAGATTCTAGCCTGAGTAGTTTTGGCTTTTTTTGCCAATGCTCTCTGACTCATTTTCTTTTCTAGTCGCGCTTTGATCATTTGTCTAGCTATTTGGTAATCAGCTTCACTAGCCTCCCAGACCTTTCGAAATCCAGGATCTTGCAACTGTTCTTCTAAAAATTCCTCAAAAGTAGTACCTAGTTTGTTTTTATTCATGATTATATGATACTATATATGATATCAAAGTCAATGTCGGAATTTCCATTCTTCTAGGCGTTTAATAGCTACACTAATTTCTCTATTAGGAGTCTTTTGCGTTTTCTTCACAAAGCCATGCAATATCAACACAATGCCGTTAACTACCACGGCAAAAAATATGCGAATACTGTCTTTCCCCAGCACTCTTACTTCCCATAGGGGTGTTCCTACCAATTTCTTGGTATTAAGTAAGTGACTACCTAGACCAAATTCAACTAATGGACTAATTGCGCGAATAACTTTATCCTTCGGTAACTCAGATAGTGAGCGGATAAAGTCTTTTATTTCACTTCGTCCATGTCTATCTTCATAATATACAAGTGTCATCTTCGACATATATTTACTATATCAAATTCCAAAATGTTACAATTCCCTCATGTCCAAAATTTCTTTTGTTTATTTCGATGTAGGTGGAGTCGCAATAAAAGATTTCTCAGATACTCCAAAGTGGGATGTCATGATGCATGATATGGGATTAGACAAATTTGATCGTCAAATTGTGGATGATTTTTATAAAAAGTTTGAAACAGAAATAGTCATTGGTAAGCGTCATGTAGATACCTTGGTCCAACTATATATCAAAGAATTCGGCATTACTTTAGATTCTAATTTCTCCATGCAAAAATACTTCCTCGATCATTTTGACTCAAACAAATCTCTCTGGCCTATCATTGCAAAGCTTAAACTAACTTCCAAAGTGGGGCTTTTTACCGATCAATATCCAGGTTTACTTGACGGTATTTTTGCAAGGGGGATCATGGCTCCCGTCGAATGGGACATAATTATCGACAGTACTCTAGTTGGTATGAAGAAGCCTATGCCCGAGATTTACAAGATTGCCCAAGAAAAAGCTGGGGTACCAGGAAAAGAAATGCTCTTTATCGACAATCGCAAAAAAAACTTAGCTCCAGCTACCGAACTCGGCTGGCAAACTTTCTTTTACGACTCACGTGATTACGAGCGATCAAGTCATAAACTCGCCAAACAACTCGGTCTTTCAGCTAAGAAATAGTCACCTCATGCTACAATTCAAGCATGTTAAATTTCTTCTCTAAACTCTTCGATAGCAATGCCAGACAGCTCGAGGCATTTACCTCTATCGTCAAGCAGGTAAATGACCTGGAAGATTCCATCAAAAAACTCAAAGATAAAGAGCTCCCAGGCAAAACTGCCGAGTTCAAAAAGAGGCTCGCAGGTGGCGAGTCACTCGATGATATCTTGCCCGAAGCCCTCGCTACTATCCGCGAGTCAATCCGCCGCGTTACCGGGGAGCGCGCCTACGACGTCCAGCTCCTAGCCGCCCTCTCTCTTTATCATGGTCGCATCGCCGAGCAAAAGACCGGTGAAGGCAAGACCCTCTCTGCCACGCTCGCTAGTTATATCCGCGCACTCGCAGGTAGTGGAGTCCATGTCGTCACGGTCAACGATTATCTCGCTCGCCGCGACGCCGGCTGGTACGGTCGTGCTCATCTGCTCCTTGGACTCTCGGTTGGTGTCATCTATTCTGGTATGGGTGATCAGCCCGGTGGCATGCTCGATATGGAGTACAAAGATGATGACGAAGAGGATGATCGCCTCGCTCACTTCCGCAAAGTTCTTCGTCAGGAGAGTTACAAAGCGGATATCACCTACGGTACCAACAACGAATTTGGTTTCGATTATCTCCGCGACAACATGGTCCATCGTTTGACTGACAAAGTCCAGCGTGGTCACTACTATGCGATCGTCGACGAGGTCGACTCTATCTTGATCGACGAAGCTCGCACTCCGCTCATCATCAGTGCCCCCGATTCACAGCCGACAAGCAAATATGTCGAATTCGCTAAACTCGTTACCACTCTCTCCAAAGGCACCGACTATGATGTCGACGAAAAATTGAAAACGGCTACTTTGACTGACTATGGTATCCGCCGTCTCGAACAGCGCCTCGGAGTCAAGAATCTCTACGAAGAAAGCTACGAATCTGTCCATCATACAGAGCAGGCCCTGAAAGCCGCCACCTTGTTCGAGCGCGATCGCGATTATGTGGTCAAAGATGGCGAGGTTATCATCGTCGATGAGCATACTGGTCGCATGATGTATGGTCGCAGGTTCTCCGATGGTCTCCACCAAGCCATCGAAGCGAAGGAAGGGGTCAATGTCCAGCAAGAGTCTCGCACTTTAGCTACTATCTCCCTCCAAAACTATTTCCGCATGTACGAACATCTCTCAGGTATGACCGGTACTGCTAGTACCGAAGGGGAGGAGTTCAAGAAAATCTACAATCTCGATGTCGCCGTGATCCCGACTCATCGCCAGGTCGCACGTCTTGATCACCCCGATTATATTTTCAAAACTACTCGTGCCAAATATGCCGCCATCGTCCGGGAGGTCGAAGAGCTCCATGCTAAAGGTCAGCCAGTACTCATCGGTACCAAAAGCATCGACAACAACCAAATCATCTCTAAATATTTAAAGCGCAAAAATCTGCCCCACAACGTCTTAAACGCCAAGAATCACACGCAGGAAGCGGGGATCATCAGCAATGCTGGCTCATTTGGTGGGATCACGGTCGCGACCAACATCGCCGGTCGTGGTGTCGATATCGTCCTAGGGGGCGCTAAAAATGGGCGGGATCCCAAGGTCTGGGCCAAAGAGCATGACAAGGTCGTGGCCGTGGGTGGACTCCATGTCATCGGTACTGAGCGACATGATAGCCGTCGCATCGACAATCAGCTTCGCGGTCGCTCCGGCCGCCAGGGAGATCCCGGTAGCTCTCGTTTCTATGTTTCGCTCGAAGATGATCTCATGCGAATATTCGGTGGTGACAAAATCGCGGGTATTATGACTATGCTCAAGATCCCCGAAGAAGAAGCTATCGAGCACTCTATGGTCTCTAAAGCCCTTGAGTCTGCTCAGGTCAAGGTCGAGGGTTTCTATTTCGATATGCGCAAACGGGTGGTCGACTATGACGATGTCATGAACAAGCATCGCCAGGTCATCTATCAACTCCGCAACAAATTACTTTCCGATGCCGAGAGTTCTCCCGAAAGTCTGCGCACTCGTATGCTTGATTTGATCAATGAAGAGATCGAGCTCATCGTCAATTCTCGTATCGTCGAAGGTCTCTCTGCTAAAGAAATTGATGCCATCGTCAAAGAATTTATTACCATTATTCCTTTTGATGATGCCTCCCAAAAACATTTAAGTGGCGAACTCAGCAAGACAAAAGATCCGCAGGTCATCATTAAGTCGCTTAAGGACATCGCCCGCGATACCTATGATAATAGAGAAAAAGTTATCGGTAGTCCTACTGTCCGCGAGATCGAGAAATATGTATATCTAACTACCCTAGATGAGAAGTGGATGGACCATCTCGACAATATGGAGAGTCTGCGCGATGGTATCGGACTACGTGGTTATGCTCAGCGTGATCCACTCGTCGAATATCAAAAAGAGTCCTACAGTATGTTCGAGCGCTTGATCGGCTCAGTCGAATCCGAAGTTGTCAAAAAGATTTATCGTCTAAATCCGGTGGCCCAGCCTGCCCCCACACCTCAAATGGTTTTACGTAAGGATGAAATTGTAGGGGCGGGGTCTTCCCGCCCGACGCCAGCCAAAAATAATATCACCCCTCAACCTATCACACCCGACATAGGGCGCAATGATCCCTGTCCTTGTGGCAGTGGCAAAAAGTGGAAAAAATGTGGCATGATCGGCGCCAAAGAACACCACATCTAGCCTGACTGATATAATGATCACATGATCATAACTACGATTAAACCTTTTACGCTCGAACAAATAAAACAGCTCCAAGAACAATTCGACGTATACATCAAAACTGTCATCGACATAGAGAAAAAAATTTGCGTAGCCGGAATGGACAGACATTACGAAGGTGAAAAGATTTTGATTGATAGTGGATCTAAGCAATCAAATATTTGGGGCGGGGGAATTGATCTAAGTAGCAAAGAAATTGATTACAACTCATTTATCAATATTCGTCCAAACGACAATAACACTAGTAACGAAATTCAGAATGCAGAAACACGTAAAGTATATTTAGAGTTATCCCAGTACTTTTTTAAAATCATTTATGAAAAATAATCAACAATTAGTTTTGCAATCGCTGTCTATGGATTTACTTCGTGCGGCCCTCGGCCGTCATCGTGGATCACACGTTATGGCTGATCGTTTTATCGAAGAATCCAAAAAACGTTTGAGCGAATTAGATGAATCATTTAATCAGAGCCTCCTATCCAAGATTAATCTCGTTTTATCGACAAAATCAGACCGCCAAGCCGAAGATCTACTCATGTATAGTACAATCTTGCGCAATAGATCCTCACTTTATAATAATTATGGATCGAGATAGCGGACGATGACGATGCCAGAGCCACCTGTTCCACCAGTAAAGGCACCACCAGTTGAACGCGAAGCACCCGCACCATCACCTGTATTATTTGCACCATTTGTGGCCGCTACGTTTGCACCTCCAGAGCCACCCAGTCCTCCAGTAGCATAAGTACTACCCCAATACGTTTTCCCTATACCTCCCGCTCCACCGATAGACCCAGAGCCATTAGAGCCAACTCCACCCGCGCCACCTCCACCTCCCGCTCCATAATTGGGGGCACTTGTACTTCCCGCGCCACCAGCATTGCCATATCCTGTACCTCCGCCACTATCAGTTTGTGTTGCCGCTTTTCCCGCTGTGAACTGATAGCCACCGCCACCGCCAGATCCACCAGCGTTTTCATTTGCGGCAATAGCGGTATATCCTCCACCTAAAGCAGTAATGGTATCAAACGTACTATTTCCACCCTGACCTCCTTTTGATGTTGTAGAAGCCGGTCCTGCAGCACCACCTGCGCCGATTGTTGCTGTATATGCCGTCCCTTGGATAACTGACTTTGCCCCGTGATAAACTAGGCCACCACCGCCACCACCTGCCGGGGTAGATGCACCACCCGAAGTTCCGGCACTACCACCACCACCTGCAACTACTAAAACCTGAGTACTAAGAGAGCTGGGGCAAGTAACCGTGAGGGTGTCATTTGAATTAAAAGTATGAATTTTGTAACCACCACTTGAGGTGATTGATCCACCCGTGATGTTTGTTGTGCGAATTGTATTTGTCGTGTCATTACAATCTGAATTATTGGTAGCAAATCCAGCGTAAATCATTCCACATTTTTTAGTAGAAACAGCAGAGTTGCCATATCCATCACCATCCGAATCTTGATAAAAAGTAGTACAAACACTGGAATAACAGTCAGCAGTAGTAACGCATGATCCGCCATCTAAAACTCCTGTACCTGTTATTTGCGTGCGGTTGTTCCCCGAATAACAAGTTTTTCCTACTTTCAAATCACTAGAAGTAGTGTCACCTGATGGTGTCCAAGTAGCTGAGGAATAAATTCTGTTCCACATAGTACCCCAATTACCCCAAGCTCCTGCTGAGTCTGATCCAAATGAACTAGAGACAAGCGCATCATAAATTGTTTTGATCCGTGAAGTACTGGCATTTGTAGGAGAGCTACCCGATTGTTCAGCAAAAACGCCATGGTTGAGCCGAAATAATCCATATCCTAAAAGAATCACAAAAACTCCTAGTAAAACTCGGCGACGCATACGAGATTAATAATAGCAGAAATATAACCTCTATACTTCAATATTTAATAAACATGACAACATAATCGACGTAAAATATTAGGTAGTATAATTTGTCTATGGAAGAAAAACGAAATAATAGATTAATCCCCATTATCATAATTTTGATTTTATGTTTTACTGGTTGGAAAATATTTAGCAGTTCAAATAAATCCGCCTTAGTTGAAAATACAAATCAAACAAATATTGACAAAATATTGGTTGATTGCACTATGACAAAAGATTCAGTTTCAGAAAAAGTCGAAGGTTGGATCACTTGGATGTATCCCGCTATTGTTGCCAGCCCGATGCCATATCCAAAAAACAAAACAGAACTACAAGATTCTTATTCTGCGTCAGGCATCACTAATCGTACTGAGAAAGGTAACATTTATTATCGCATCGAGATGGATCCACGCGCAGATCTGCCTCGTGATACTCGTAAGATCATCGAAGTTTGTGATGAAAACAATCAGACCGTTCAGTTTGGAAGTACCAGAGACACCAAAGTTCAAGGTGCCTCAGAAAATGTCAAAGCTTCAACTAGTATGATTTCTCCCTTCTCTGTTTCTGGCAAATCCAACACCTATCGAGTTGACGGACTTCTTTTTGTCAACGGGAAATGGACTCTCACAGATCGCATCAATTCCGTCACCATCACAAACTAAATTTAGGAAGTTCCCCCCTTCAGCTCTTTGATGGTATTTTTCATTTCTACCATCTTCAATTCTCTATTTATCATCAGATCATTTAGTTTTTTCGCCTCATCAAATTTGTTTTGGAGTTCGATTCGCAAATCCTCAAGTTTTTCTTCTATCTGTTTGCGGTCAGAAATATCTGTCAAAGTGCCAACCATCCGAATAGCTGATCCATCCTTTGTAGTTTCTATCGTTTTGCCACGGGTTGCTGTCCAGAGCCAATTCCCATCTTTTTTCTTTAGGCGAACGTCGACGATAAAGGTCTTCCCCGATTTCACTCCTACCTGCAATTCTGCTTCAACTCTTTTTACATCATCTGGGTGAACTAGAGTTATCCAGTGTTTATAGGTTGCCGGGAATTCATCGTCCTTATATCCAAGCATTTCGTAGTATCTAGAAGAAAAATTTGCCTGCCCGGTAGAAACATTCCAGTCCCACACTCCATCATTTATTGCGTTGACCACGATATCGTAGAGTTTTTTTCTTGTTTGCTAGTTTCATCTTCATTGATTTCATAGCAGGAACCGATATAGCCGAGGAAGTTTTTATCGCCATCAAAAAATGGTGCACCACAGTCCAGTAGCCAGTGATATGTCCCATCATTATGTTTTAGCCGATATTTCATGGAAAATAGTTTGTGGGCTTTAAAAGAATCTAGGTAAGTTTTGACGCAGGCATCTAAGTCGTCCTTGTGCACTCCCTCTACCCAGCCATTACCCATTTCTTGTTCAATCTTTCTACCAGTAAATTCAAGCCAAGCTTTATTGAAATAATCACACTTTGTGTCAAGACCTGCTCTCCAGATCGGATTGGGAAATTGATCGATAATGCGAAGATATAAATCTTCGAAATACTTATCATTCATATATCTATATATATCACAAATAATATATCATAATTGCGAAAAAACTACTATCCCAGATATTTTGTATAATCACCTGATGATTCTATCTAGGTGGTGGGCCGATCCCATCAACAAAAATTACGCTTACGCCTTCTTCAAGAACTTCGCGTTTTTTTCTGCGGTCCTTGTGCCATTTTTCACCGACTGGGGTCACATCTCTCTTTTCCAGGTCCAAATCCTCCAGTCCTGGTTTAGTATCTGGGTCTTCGCGCTCGAGATCCCGACAGGTGCCATCGCTGACAAGATCGGGCGTAAGCATAGTTTGGCGCTCGGGGCGATCTTTATCGCTATCGCCACCACTCTCTATGGCTTTATCCCGTCATTTGCCATCTTCCTCACTGCCGAATTCCTCTTTGCCGTCGGCTATGCGCTAAACTCAGGCGCTGATCAAGCGCTCCTCTATGACACGCTCAAGAGTCAGGGGAGAGAAGGGGAGAGCAAAAAGATCTTGGGTCGTGCTGACGCCCTCTCACTCGCTGGCATGATGGTGGCCGCGCCTCTTGGCAGTCTGATCGCAGTCAAGATGGGCCTCAATGCTCCTCAGTACATGACGGCCATCCCCATGTTGATCGCAGGCATCCTGGCATGGTCTATCCCCGAACCCAAAATCCACTCAGAGTCCGAATCCGACAAATACCTTGATATTATTAAACAGGGATTTACAGCTATCCGTCACAATCCAGTTATTCGCACCCTTGCCTTCGACTCGGTGGTCGTCTCTTCTGCCGCCTATTTCGTCGTCTGGTTTTATCAGCCGTACATGCAGAGTTTGGGGATCCCCATCATCTATTTTGGCTTGGTTCATGCTGGACTCTTAGCTTCCGAGATCCTTGTTTCTGCCAATTTTTCTAAACTAGAATTAATCTTAGGGGAAGGTAAGGCTTATCTCAAAAACAGTGCTCTCCTTGTCACGGCTGTATTTATCCTCGCCGCGGTTTTTAAACATTGGTCATCCTTGATCCTCCTCATCGTGATTGGCGGTGGTATCGGCTATACCCGGGCTACCTATATCAGTAGTATCGCCAACAAACACATCGGTTCACGTCATCGTGCGACCGTACTCTCTTCGATCGGCATGCTTCGCCGTCTCGCTCTTGTTCCACTCAACCCGGCGATCGGCTATTTGGCTAGTTTTTCTCTGCCCTTGGCCTTCCTGACAATTAGTATCTTCCCCCTCAGCTCACTCCTGATCAAAGAAGAAGTCTAGCCATGTTACACTACAGTTATGGAGCAACAAGTTAAAAAGAATCTCAAACGCGCCTTAGGTATTTTTCTGGTCATTTTCGGCATTTGTGGCATGATCCTCCCCATTCTCCCCGGGTGGTGGGTGATTCCGATCGGACTCGAACTCCTCGGTTGGCGCCTCATCATCGATCGCAAGAAGCCTTGGCGAGAAATGGTCTCCTTGAAGGACAAATCCAAAGACGAAGGTCAAATAGAGTAAAATAGCCTCATGTTCAAAGCCAATCCCAAAAACACTTCTTGGTCACCAGTTGCCAAATGGTACACGGGGATCGTGGGAGATAGTGGTCATTATTTCCATGAGCACGTGATCTTGCCGAGACTCAAGTCATTACTGGATCCAGTGGGCGGCGAAACCGTTCTCGACGTTGGTTGTGGCCAGGGGGTCTATGCTCGGACTCTTGCGCACAATATCGACTACACGGGGATCGATAGCTCTAAAGAGCTCATTGCCGAAGCCAAAAAATTGACCCTGCCTGCGCAGGCAGGCAAAAATAGCAAGCAAGTTTACTATGTCGCCGATGCTACCAAAGGTCTACCCGTGCCAGTAGGTACCTTTGATCACGCGGTCTGCATCCTAGCTATCCAAAATATGAAAGATGGGGCTAGTGTCATCAGTGGTATTGGCGCTTCGCTCAAAGATGGCGGCGATGTTGTGATCGTCATGAATCATCCTAGTTTCCGTATTCCCCGCCAAAGTAGTTGGGGGAAGGACGAGGCGCAAAAGCTCGAATATCGCCGGGTCAATCGTTATCTCTCACCACTCGAAATCCCGATCAATGCTCACCCTGGATTGTCCGACTCGGCGATGACTTGGACTTATCATCAGCCACTCGAATATTATGTCAAAGCTCTAAAATCCGCCGGGCTACTTGTCAGCGATATCGAAGAATGGACTTCTGACAAAGTTAGTGTCGGCAAATCCGCCAAAGGCGAGAATCGCGCTCGGGCCGAGTTCCCCCTGTTCCTCGCCATCCGCGCCGTCAGAAAATCCATATGACCTGGCAACAGCTAAGTACTAAAGAAGTTTACAAAAATCGGTATATGACTGTCACTGAAGATGAGCTCGTGACCGATCAGGGTGACAAAGTTACTTTTGGAATCGTTCGCAAAGATCCTTTTTGTGTCGTAATTCCTTGGGACGGCCACAAGACTCTCTTAGTTGGTCAGTATCGCCCCTCAGCCAAAATATTTTCCTGGGAATTCCCCATGGGTCATGCTGAGTCCGACGAGCCAATCTTCGCCGCAAAACGCGAACTACAGGAAGAAACGGGTTTGATCGCCAATGATTGCCTTGAAATAGGAACTTTTTATCCAGCACTCGGTACGATGAATCAATTAGGCTATATCTATCTAGTTACTAACTGGGTAGAAGGTGAGAGGGAGCTAGAGACTTCTGAGCTAGGCA
>Ga0194063_10001939_pt1 | contig 13104 bp, 9 predicted proteins | sample SepL3720m_MetaG_FD_155459 | JGI IMG/M metagenome (GOLD analysis project Ga0194063, IMG submission 155459) | Anoxic zone freshwater microbial communities from boreal shield lake in IISD Experimental Lakes Area, Ontario, Canada - Sep2016-L373-20m | ecosystem: Environmental > Aquatic > Freshwater >... | reverse complement strand
ATGGTGCCAGTGCCACAGTAAAGGTCGTAGACGGTTTCGCGCCCAGTGAGAGCAGCGTATTCAAGTGCCTTTGCGTAAAGGCGTTCGGTTTGGATGGGGTTGACTTGGAAAAAGGACAGCGGGGAGATGCAGAAAGTCAGGGAGCCGATGTTGTCGTGGATGAAGTCGTCCCCGTACAGCTTGAAGCAGCGTTCCCCGAGTATGATGTTGTTGCGCGCGGTATTCAGATTCACGAAGACGCTTTTCAGTCCGGGGACTGCGGCCGCCAAATCGGCAATGAGCTCCTCGTGGTGCGGGATGGCCTTTGCCGTGGTGACGAGGACGACCATCACGTCGCCGGTCGCGAATCCAACACGCGTCATGATGTGTCGAATCAGACCGCGCCCCGTGTTTTCGTCATAGGCCGACAGTGCGGATGGGTGGCGTTGCATGAAATCCAGAACCACCCGGCGCACTTTGCCGCTGGTTTCGTCTTGGATGGCGCATTGGCAGTGCGGGACGATGGCGTGGGAGCGTTTTGCGTAGAATCCCGCGATTGGCTCGCCGGTCGAATCCTTGCCGACAGGGTACTGCGCTTTGTTGCGGTAGTGAAGCGGCTGATCCATGCCGAGAATGGGAGCGACGAGACGCGCCACGTCTGTGGCATCCAGGCCGGCGATGCGCTGTAGCGCATCGGTGACCACGCCCATCTTGAATGCGAGGGTCGCCTCATAACTCATGTGCTGAAGGGTACACCCGCCGCAACGTTCAAAGACAGGGCAAAACGGTTCGCGCCGGGTGTCAGCGGGCGCCAAAATTTCGAGGAGCCTCCCAATTGCGTAGCTCGACGTGCGTTTCACGATGTGAACGAGAACGGTTTCGCCAAGCAACGCGCCATCGATAAAGACCACGAACCCTTCAACACGGCCGACCCCTTGGCCTTCACTTGTCATACCGACGATTTGAAGCGTCAGTTGTTCGTTTTTTTGCATGCTGCTCGTTAGCTCCCCGTTAAATAAAATCCAATCACCGCGAAGTACTCGCGGATACAATAGTTCGGAAACAAATACCATTCTGTCGACGCTGCGATGCCTGTAGAAATGAGCCCCGCCTTTTGCGCTTCAATGCCAGCGCGGAACACGTGAAAATCGCTTGTCACAAAACCAGTCACATACTTGCGTGATCCATACCAGGCATCTAAAACTGCCTTTGAATTGGTGAAATTAGTGTAAGTATCCGTAGACTTGTCCTCAATCTTAATCTTGTAAAGCGGGATCCCGCTTTGGAGCAGGTAGTCACGCATCACGTTGGCTTCGCTTGTCGTCTCGCCCTGACCTTGCCCACCAGATACGACGGCAATGGATTCCGGGTGAGTTTGTAGGTAAGTGTTCGCGACAGCGAGTCGATTCCCTAGCACACTCGTGTATTGATCGCCTTGTAGTCCAGCGCCAAGGACGATGATGGCATCGACATAGTTGACTTTTTGTTGCGAAGCGAGGAACATGTTTGCCTCGATGATGATAAATGAACTCACAAAAACGATGATGAGAATGCGAAAGAACAAAAACATCTTGCGAGAATCCGAGGCGCGAAAGGCCTTATCGACAAGAAGTAAGAAAATGATGATAGCGCCTAAAATGGCGGCGAACATTTTTGATAAATTCGGACCAGTAAATAACAATGCTAAGGAGTATAAAATCATCAGAACCGCTAGGGAGAACAAAATCTTTGTAAATACACTATAAAACCGTCTCATACTTTCACTCCTCTTCCTATTCCTCTCTCTATATTAACCCCAATTTTTTGAGTTTGTCAAACCAATATGGTATAATATCATTTGAAATATAAATATTTTCACGAAACAGAGAAGAAACTTAGGAGGCTCCTATGAGTAAAAAGTACAGTTCAGTCTCTTCGAATTTGACAGAAATTAAGAAGAGTAAAAAGTATAAGAAACGTTCCAAATTGAAAGCATTTTTCAAATACTTTTTCATTACCTGCATCATCCTCGGATTTATCGCGGTTGGCCTTGTGGCAGGCTACGTTTACAGTTGCGTTGGTTCCGCTGAGCTTATCACAGATGAGATGTTGCAAATTGAAGGCAAACAAAACACCATTGTTTATGATTCCTTAAGCAAACAGATTTCGATGGTATCAAGCTCTGAGAAGCGCGAGATTGTTCCAATCAGTAAGATTCCGAAGCATGTGCAGAATGCATTCATTGCGATTGAGGATGAGCGTTTCCGCGATCATAATGGATTTGATTTTTACGCATTTATGCGTGCAGCTACAAAAAAACTCACCGATCCAAGCAATCGCGAAGGTGGCAGCACCATCACTATGCAACTAGTAAAAAACCTTACAGGCAAAGACACCATTGATATCAAGCGGAAAATCCAAGAAGCTTATTTGGCGATGAATTTGGAGACCCGCATTTCAAAAGATACCATTCTTTATCTCTACCTCAATCTGATTAATTTCAATGGGGTTTACGGAGTGCAGGCGGCATCCGAAAAGTATTTTGGCAAGAGCGTCACTAAGCTCAGCATCGCCGAGGGCGCGAGTCTTGCAGCCATCATCAAGGGCCCTTCAATATATGGACCAACCACAAAAGAGGGGATAAAGAATAACCTGGAGCGTCAAAAACTTGTACTTGAATCAATGTTAAATAATAAATTCATCACACAGGCACAGTATGATAAGGCCATTGCGACAAAGCTAAAATTCAGCAATCGCCCGACCACGAATCGCGTTGCCATTCAAAATGCGATCTACCGACCCTATTTTGTCGATAATGTTTTGAAGGAAGTTAAAAGCGACCTCATTAAACTCGGCTATTCAGAAGATGGCGCAGTTTCAGCGATTTATGGCGGAGGGTTGAAAATTTACACCACGATGGATTCTTCCATTCAGAAGCAAATGAACTCCGTATTTAATAATGAAAGTTATTTCCCAAATAGGCCACTCAACGGGAAGAAAGTGCAGGCGTCGATGGTCATTATCGATCCAACGACTGGTCAAATCAAAGCAATGTACGGCGGACACGGCAAAAAGTCAGGAGATTTCTTGCTCAATCGCGCGACCGACATCGAACGGCAGCCGGGTTCAAGTATCAAGCCAATTGCGGTTTATGGTCCCGCATTAGATCAGGGAATCATCACGCAGGCGACCGTGATCGACGATGCCCCTTCCCACATGTTAGGCGGGTCTCGGTATTATCCAACCAATGCAACTGGTGGCTACGGCGGATTTACGCCGATTTGGTTGGCAATCCAGCGTTCTGTCAACGTCGTAGCAGCAAAAGTATATCAATTAGAAGGCCCCGATAATGCGCTTGATTATTTGAGTCGCGTCAACATTAACCGTACTCAAAAGAACGTATCGCTTTCCTTAGGTGGCATGTATCAGGGTGTGAGTCCGTTGCAAATGGCCGCGGCATATGTCCCGTTTGTACGAAAAGGCATTTACATTGAACCGACGACCTACTCGAAAGTAGTCGACAGCAAAGGCCGCGTGATTCTTGACAAAAGGCTAACGGAGGAGATCAAACAAAAGACGAAAACCGTTTACCAGCCCGGTACTGCCTATATCATGCAAAAGATGATGACGCGCGTTGTCACAAACGGTACCGCTTATCCATACGGCACAATTCAAGGTGGCCGCATCGTTTCCGCTGGTAAGACCGGAACAACCGACGAACGCAAAGACAAATGGTTCATTGGATACACGCCTTATTATGTCGGCGCCACTTGGTATGGCTACGATCGCGCAACCACAATGCCTGAGATGGGGCAAGCGCTGAAAATTTGGAAGGCAGTCATGGATCCCATTCATGCAAAACTCAAATCCGCACAATTTACAAACCCAGGTGGCTTGATTTCCAAGACTGTTTGTAATTACTCAGGGAAGCTTGCTACGCCATATTGCCACCAAGGTGTGACAAGCTGCCTATTCCTTAAAGGCACATCCCCTACCGAAGCATGTGATTATCATGTCAGCGCGATGGTTTGTTCCATTCCACTCAACGGAGAATGGCTTCTCGCTGGGCAATATTGCAAGCCGATTGAAAGACTGTTTGTCACTAAAAAATCTACCTACTCAGGCGCATCCTTACCATTGCTACCGGATGTCGTGTGTGTAAGAACTCATAATACGCCTGCAAAACCAACGAAACCACCAAAGCCGACGAAGCCAACACCTACTCCGCCACCATACGTGACACCTGAGCCGACTGCAATTCCAATCACCACGCCGGAACCTTAAGATTATCTTTGAAGTTTTGGACCCTCTTCTACAACTGGAAGAGGGTTCCCTTTATCTGATTTCAAATCAAAATATTTATTTAACACATCGCGACCTACTTCAGCCGCCCAAGATCCCCATACACCTTTATTGAGATAAACAAAAACCACAATTTCTGGCTTGTCTGCTGGCGCATAACAGATAAATGCCGCATTGTCAGAATGGTGCGGTGCCGTTTGCGCGGTCCCCGTCTTTCCCGCTGCAGGATACAAGTCTTGGTAACGATATGCCTGAAACGCCCCAGCTGCGGTTCCTTCGGTGATGACTCTTTTCATCCCTTCGCGTATGGTGTCAAACGTAATTTTTTTCGCAGGGACCTTTGTTGCCTTCTTTATTTTAATCAGTTTGGTTTCTTTTCCGTTTGGATCAATTACTTTTTGTACCACATGCGGTGTCACGAGTTTACCATTCGTCGCAAGCGCTCCACTATATCGTGCCATTTGGATGGGCGTAAATCGATTCAAATACTGTCCGATCGAGGAAAGTGCCGTATTCAAAGTACCCCATACACCCTCAGAATCTCCGTAGTACTTTTTCTTGGTCTCACGATTGGAGCGTTCCCCATGTAATTCTCCGCCAAGATCAATTCCAGTCGCTTCCCCGAGACCGTACAGCTTCGCCCATTTATCGAGCGCGTCGATCCCTGTGCGCACACCCAGCAAATAGAAATACACGTTACATGAGGTCTCGATTGCCTTTTGCAGGTTCAGCCAACCGTGCCCTCCTTCGAGGCAGTATCGTTTGATTTTGTCAAAAACGACCACGCGTGGGTCATAAATATTGGAACTATATGGTGCAATGGCGCCAGTCTCAAGCCCCGCCGTAGCGACGACCAACTTGTACGTCGAACCGGGTGCATAACTCGCACTGATTGCACGGTTCATCATCGGAAATTTCTTATCTGTAAACCAATTCAGAATCTTTTTCTGTGCTTTCTTATCCCCTTTGGGCGCGATAAATGCGTTCGGATCATAGGAGGGGTAACTTGCCATCGCAAGCACTTCTCCATTATTTGGATTCATGGCCACTACGGCACCCGAATCAACATCACTAAAATTATTATCATGCACCTTGCCATTTTTCTTTGCTTTAATGTCCGCGATGATTTTTTCAAGCGATTTTACTGCGGTCTTTTGGAGTTCCATATCAATCGTCAAAATGACATTTTTACCAGATTGTGCTGGCTTTGAATCAATCGTTTCGACCAGTTGCCCATTTGCATTGACGTCGATTTTGCTGAGCCCGTCGACCCCTTTAAGTTTCGCATCCATCGTCGACTCAATACCAGTCGAATCCTCTCCGCGGTAATAACCGAGCACATGTGCGATGTACTTTGCATCAATGTAACTCCGCACGGGAATGGTATCGGTGGATACCCCACTGAGCAAGTGCTGGCGTTCCTCAATCTCCGCAACCGCTTTCCTGCTCACATCCGTCGCCAACAAAGCAGGCACGGTCGCTTTGAAGAAGCGCGTCTCAAATCGCATGCACATAATATTGAACGCATCGACCTTACTGTATGAGGGATCAATTTTATACTGTTTCAAAAATTGATCAAAGATTGCCTGTGGCGTCACTTTCTCGTTTTGGTCAAAGTCTAGTCCAAGTTGAAGGTTCACCTTTTTAACCAGTTCTTCATTAATGCGTTCCAACTTCAACATCTTTTCAAAGCTCATTTTCGTCTCTGTGGAAACCGAAAAATAGGTTGCGAGCGAGCGATTGATATCGTCTTTATTTTTAGCAAGAATTCGATATACCTTGAGTAACGTCGCATTGAGGTCTTTCGCAGTAAGCCCTGTGTTAAGCAACAGTACCGAAAATGCTTTCTTCGAGACGGCAATCGGAACCCCGTTTCGGTCAAGAATATCCCCCCTGGGCGCAACGATTGTCCGCGTGCTAAGGATGCGACTGTTCGCTTGCTCGTTGTAGTACTTCCCTTGAATCAGTTGCAGGTTTGCAAGTTGCAAGATATACAAGCCACCGACAGCAATAAAAAAGACCGCCAAAATCACAAAGCGACTGCCGAGAAATGCCCTCATTTTTTTGAAAAAACTTTCACCCATTATTATAATTCCTCGTTGTATTTCTTTTCAGAAACAAAGATCGAACCCTCATCATTGCCGTCAATAATTCTTTTGATGACGTGTGGGTCTTCGCCGCTCGCCAAGATCATATGGGCGCCTGCGTCGTTTGCAATTTTTGCGGCGCGCAACTTGGTGACCATGCCGCCCGTACCAAACTGCGAGCCTGCTCCGCCCGCAAAACACTCCATTTCAGAGGTCAAATCCCGCACAACGGAGATTCGCTTTGAATTCGGGTTGGTTTTTGGATCTGCATCATAAAATCCGTCAATATCCGACAAAATAATGAGCAAGTCGGCGCCAATCAAATTTGCTACAATGGCCGATAGTGAGTCGTTTTCATTAAACGCCATAGCATCCTCCACAGAAATCTCGATGGTAGAAACGGTGTCGTTTTCATTGACGATTGGCACGACGTTCATTTGCATCAAGGCGTCAAATGTATTGATGACATTTTGGCGATCGCGTTCGGAACGGACATTGTCGACGGTCAGCAGAATTTGTGCCACCACTTGGTCATATTGCCAAAACATCTTGCTATAAATGCTCATGAGCTCGCACTGCCCAACTGCCGCCGCTGCCTGCTTTTCTTTCATAACCGTTGGCCGCACAGCAAGGTTGAGTCGGTCCATGCCGACCCCAATGGCCCCAGACGTAATCAGCACAAGATTGCGCCCCTCTGCCTGCAACTCACAAATGGTCTGCGCCAACTTCGCAATGCGCTCCAAATGAATTTTGCCCGACGCCTTCATGAGCGACGACGTCCCAACTTTGATGACTATTTTTTTTGAATTCTTAATTTGCTCTCGAATTTTTATCATGTATCTCACCTATAATCAGAAAATTATCTTCTAAATTATAGCACATTTTCGAACAGAAATCCTCACATTTATAGACGGTCCAAAAACGCTTTGATGCGATAGAGTTCGGACTTCTTATTGCGTTGCCGCCAGACTTTCGAAAACGCCTTGAACCAGTCCTGCTTCTGCTTTTTGACTGCGACGGCACCCAACTTATGCGCTAAAAGCCGCAACAACATCGCATGCCCAGCGACCGCAACCGTAATCTCGTCGATATCCTCGCGATCCATCTTTTTGGCAGCGTGCATGGTCTCTTGCAAGGCAACAGCCTGCTTTTCAATTTTGTTGGCTTCAATGAGCACCTTCTCAACAGGCATTTCAAATAGCTGCCCATTATACCAAGTATGCCGCTCGCCAATCAGTTGCTCGTAGTCATAGTGTGCTAGATTAGTCCACACGTTGAGGTTTTGCCCATCAAAACGACTCGTCTGGTCCAACTGTGCGACCAGGGTTTCGCTCAAGTCCCCGTATTCCAGCCTGGAAATCATCTTGCATGCGGTTTCAAAAGCAGGAATTTTGCTCGTGTTCCACGAAAACGCCGCCCCCATAATCATGCCAGGAATTGATGTGGCAAGCGCATTGACGTTGCCAAAATCGCCCCAGTCTGTGTTGAGGAGGCCGATTGCTTTGTATTTGACGGCAAATTGCGCCATCTTTGAGATGTTTTCGTAGCCACTGTGGATGTCGTTGACGAGGTTGTTCCAACCCCATGCCCCAGGGCAGAGATACTGGCGCAAGCCGCTTTCCGAAATTTTGCTGATCTTACCTTCATTCGGATTCGTCGCATAGTCCCAGTTGAGCAAAATGGTGTCCTTAGGAATTTCTGCGATATATTCTGGATGCTCCAAAAGGATATCTCCCCAGAACATCACCGTTTTGCCGTGCGACTGCACGTGCATGATGATTTTCTTCAAAAAATCCACGTAAAGGCGACCCTTGCCGACCTTCTTTGCCGCCTGCGCATTTTTGCCGCGCCCTAGGTCGAAGGTCTCGTCGCAGCAGATGTTGAACTTGTCCGTCTGAAAGAGTGGAATAAACTGGTCCAGCAGATTTTTGATGACCTCTATGCTTTCCGGATTCGAAACGTCAATTGTGTGATGCAGCATCCGGTCCGGCCAGTTAAACGGCACATCGGCCTGCCCTTCCAACTCGCACAGATGCCGATATTTCTCGGTCCGCAGCAATTCGTACAAGTGCCCAAACGTCGACAGAGATGGCACCAACTCGATGTGCTTCTTCGCACAATAGCGATCGAGCGACTTTATTTCCTTCGAAGTCAGCGGCGAGGCGTGTTCCCACATTTCCTCAAACCCTGCAAAGGCAAAGGTGTGTTCCACATAAAGTTGCAGCTCATTGATTTTGTAATGCGCCAGCCGGTCGGCTAACATCTTCAAGGTCTTCAGCGTCGGCACCTTGCCTCGCGTCACGTCGTAATAATAGCCGCGTCTCGCAATCTCGGGCCAGTCGTGGATGAACAAATCGGGCAAGGCTTGGCCTTCATATAACTCCCAAAGTTGCGCCAAAGTCTGCTCCGCATAAAAAACCGCCACCTTGCTCCCGCCCAAAATCTCAACGCGCTCGTCCAGGGTCACGAGTTTGTATTCCTGCGCCTGCATGGTCTTGTCAATCCGCGTCCCATGAAACCGCAGCTTCGTCATTTCCGTGTCCTTGCGCTTCCGGATGGTGCGCGGTGTGGGCATTAAATATTTGTATAATTCCATTCGAATCCCTCCAGTCATCTTGAGTCCTTTCGATTTTCGAACGGACTCATTCGTTCCTATTATCTATTATTTTGTATAGATAATCAATCATAATTGGCGCGCGCGGGTGCGAGCGGCCCCGGAGTACGGGGGTGGGGGCGTAATTTTAGAATATCTGCACCCCTACAGAAAAAAGAGATAACGCGTTATCACCTTTTTCTGTGAGACACGTTATATGACAACTCGTTTTCAAATTTTCGTGATTTTGCGCAAAAAAAGGCGCAAAATTTCCAACAAAAGGAAAAAATGAAAGAAATCTCGATGAAATTGGCTGATTTCTTGTCCAACTCGAGACATTTTGCTCGAACAAGGGTGCAATTTTGGAATATTTACTCCCCCACCAGAAAAGGAGATAACGCGTTATCTCCTTTTTCTCTGTAACTCGATATATGACAACTTTTTACCAATTTCTGGATATCGCGTGTACGCGAGCCCGCGCTCCAACACCCGCGCCCCCCATTTTTCAAGTTGCACTTTCCTTCCCGCCGCAGAGATGGTAATATATTGAGTGAAAACCGAAAGTCGAGGTGCACATATGTTAAGTCCATTAGAAATCATCGAAACCTTAAAAATGATCCAGGAGGAAAACCTGGACATCCGCACGATTACGATGGGAATCAGTCTCCGCGACTGTGCCGATGCGAGCGCGCAAAAGTCGTGCGATAAGATTTATGAAAAGATCTGTCGGCGCGCAGAACGGCTCGTGGCCGTTGGCGAGGAAATCGAGCGCGAGTACGGCATCCCCATCATCAACAAACGCATCTCCGTGACGCCGATGGCCCTCGTGGCCGAAAGCAGCGACGCGACAAGTTACGTGCCGTTTGCCCATGCGTTGGACCGGGCGGCGCATACCGTTGGGGTCAACTTCATCGGCGGCTTCTCGGCGCTGGTGCACAAGGGCTTCACCAAGGGCGACCGCATCCTGGTCGACTCGCTCGCCGAGGCGCTCTCCGTGACGGATCGCGTGTGCGCATCCATCAACCTGGCGTCGACAAAATCAGGCATCAACATGGACGCGGTGGCCGAGATGGGGCACGTGATCAAGAAAGCGGCGGAATTGAGCGCATCGCGCAACGCCATTGCTTGCGCAAAACTTGTTGTCTTTGCGAATGTTCCGGAAGACAATCCGTTTATGGCCGGCGCGTTTCACGGCATCGGCGAACCAGAGACCGTGATCAACGTTGGCGTCAGCGGACCAGGTGCCGTCAAGGTCGCCCTCGAAAAAGTGCGCGGTGAGGATTTTGGACATGTCTCGGAAATGATTAAAAAAACTGCGTTTAAAATCACGCGGATGGGTCAACTCGTCGCAATGGAAGCGTCGCGGCGACTGGACGTGCCATTTGGCATTGTCGATCTCTCCCTTGCGCCAACTCCGGCGGTGGGCGACAGTGTAGCGTATATATTAGAAGAAATGGGCCTTGAAAAATGCGGTGCACACGGCACGACCGCGGCGCTTGCGTTGCTCAACGACGCCGTAAAAAAGGGCGGCACCATGGCGACTTCGTATGTTGGCGGTCTGAGCGGCGCGTTCATTCCCGTCAGCGAGGATGCCGGCATGATTGCCGCAGTCCAAGCTGGGGCGCTTTCCCTTGATAAGTTAGAAGCAATGACCTGCGTTTGCTCAGTCGGGCTAGATATGGTCGTGGTGCCTGGCGATACGCCGGCGTCGACCTTGTCCGCCATCATCGCAGACGAAGCTGCCATCGGTGTCATCAACAACAAAACCACCGCGGTGCGCATCATCCCAGCGCCAGGGAAAAAAGTCGGCGACGTACTTGAATTTGGCGGCCTACTCGGCTCGGGCCCTGTCATGGCGGTCAACAAATTCGGCAGCGAAGCATTCATCGCACGCGGAGGACGCATCCCCGCGCCCATTCATAGTTTGAGAAATTAGGAGGACAAAAAAATGAAAGCAATTATTACTGTATTAGGTCAGGACCGCGTAGGCATTATCGCATCCGTCAGCACATTGCTCGCGGCAAATAGTATCAACATATTGGATATTTCACAAACCACCATGCAAAGTGTTTTTACCATGATCATGCACGTGGACATGGAAGGCAGTGGCGCGGATATCCTCGGCATGAGCGAAAAACTAGCCGACCTCGGGAAAGAGATCGGCCTTGAAATTCGAATTCAGCATGAAGGCATTTTCAATGCCATGCATAGGATGTAGTGAAACGCGCTAGTCTATTCACACTTGTTTATTCTCGTTCAGTCATTGGGATGTATGGCTTTCCAACCACGACGCTCTTGTACGCAGGGCGGATAATGCGCGACTGTCCGCTCAGTTCCTCAATGCGGTGCGCGCTCCATCCCACGATGCGAGAAATCGCAAACACAGGCGTATAAAGTTCTGGCGGAATCCCAAGCATATCATACACAAAGCCGGAGTAGAAATCGACGTTTGCGCCGATCTCCTTAGTTGAGCCTTTCACGCGATAGAATATATCAGGCGTAATTCTTTCAACCAATTCATATAAATTATATTCTGCTTCTCGGTCGCGTTGTTTGGACATCTTATAAGCATGTTCCTTCAACAACTCAGCGCGTGGATCAGACAAGGTATACACCGCATGCCCCATGCCATAGACGAGTCCCGTCTTGTCAAACGCTTCTTTTTTAATGATTTTTTCGATATAACTGCTGACTTCATCGACGTCGTCCCATTTTTTCACGTTCGCCTTGATGTCATCAAACATTGCCATGACTTTTGCGTTTGCACCGCCGTGTTTTGGGCCTTTCAAAGAGCCGACGGCCCCACCAATCGCCGAGAAGGTGTCTGTTCCTGACGATGTCAGGACGCGTGTGACAAACGAAGAGTTGTTTCCGCCGCCGTGTTCTGCGTGCAACACCAGACAAAGGTCAAGAATCTCGGCCTCTTCCTTCGTGTATTTGTTGTCAGGACGAATCATGTACAAAAAGTTTTCCGCTGTGCTCAAATTCTTCTGTGGCACATGAATGTACAGGCTCTGGTGATCAAAGAAATGGCGTTTTGCCTGGAGGCCATACGCGACCATGGTTGGGAAACGCGCGATTAATTTCACGCTTTGACGCATGACGTTCTTTAGAGAGGTGTCGTCCGGCGCTCTGTCATATGAATAGAGCACAAGTACGCTACGCGCGAGTTTATTCATGATATCCTTGCTTGGTGCCTTCAAAATCATATCTTCATTGAAACCTGGTGGCAACGCACGATAGGCTGCCAACAAATCGCAAAACTCTTCTAGTTCTGACGCATTTGGCAACTCGCCCATCAGCAAGAGGTACGCCACTTCTTCGAAGCCAAAACGCCCTTCGCGCTGGAATCCAGCCACCACATCCTTGATGTCGATGCCTCTATAGTTCAAGCGCCCTTCTTCCGCGACCTTTTCGCCTTCGGACATGATAAACCCATGTACCCCGCCAATGTCAGTGATACCCGCCACAACGCCAGTGCCGTCGGAATTTCTCAGCCCGCGTTTGACTTGGTATTTTTCCAGTAGCTCTGGCTCAATTTTGTAGTTTTGCAAAGCTTTGTCCGTCAAACTGTCTAAAATCGATCTAAATTTTGCTGCCATCATGTTCACTCCTCACAACAATTCTTATATTTCTTGCCGCTGCCGCATGGGCAAGGCTCGTTTCTTCCAATTTTATGACTGACCGCGATCTTCGAACGCCGATAGTCGCGACCCATCTCATCTCTTCTTTCCTTCTCGATGAGGTTGTCCCATTCGGGCAAATTGTAAAGCCACTCAGCCGGCACAGCCAACATGTTGATGTAGAGCTTTTCAAAGTCGATTTTCAAGTCGAGTTGCGTGTCTGCCTCAAGCGCCTCAAGTGCGTCGTCTTCCTGCGGAACAACAAGGCTGTCGTTAATTCCGTCCAAAAAGCCTGCCATCTCTAAATCGCTCAGACCAAACGTCGTAGCAAGAACTGAAACAGTCCCTTGCAATGTGTCCATCTTCTCCGAAAGTATGATTTTATAAGCCTCTGTTTCCTTCTCTAAATAGGCCGCAAAATATTGGTCCGTAGAAGCATCAGACTTTTGTTCATATTGTTTCTTCCAATCTTGATAAAGTGCCATAAATACATACCTTCTTTTTTCCATTATTGATTGTTGTGAGATTATATCATAAAAAA
>Ga0194063_10001938_pt1 | contig 13106 bp, 17 predicted proteins | sample SepL3720m_MetaG_FD_155459 | JGI IMG/M metagenome (GOLD analysis project Ga0194063, IMG submission 155459) | Anoxic zone freshwater microbial communities from boreal shield lake in IISD Experimental Lakes Area, Ontario, Canada - Sep2016-L373-20m | ecosystem: Environmental > Aquatic > Freshwater... | reverse complement strand
TATTTGATCTGTTTATACAACTATTTTTTTGGAAATATTGTCTATCATTCTTTGATAGAAATATTACATAATCAGCCATTTTGCATGCCTCTAATTCTATTTTCTTTAGATGATTTATTAGTATGTTCTTGATAAATGGAATATTACTAATTGAATTGGTAAGTATATGGTGTTCGACATTATGACAACTCAATACTAAGGGAATCTTAAATTTAGTAGATATATTTTTAGCCCACTGAACTTGCCATGGATGTTCTACTTGTATTAATACCGCATCTAAAAATTCATTTTCTAGTTTTTTTGGCCGAAGAAGCCGAAGAGCTTTACTGGCTAAGAAATTTTGTGCGCCAATCCTAGAAGTTAAAAACAGTATTGAATTGTATAGTATATTATATGATTGAATAATTTTTAGATTTTTATTAATTTTAATTTCGTTTAGAAGTGGCTTACCTTGCAGCAAGTCCAGAATCATTTTCATATTTACACATTGAGAATAAACAACAATTCTATATTTCTTTGATAACATTTGAGCTAGGTTGAATATGCGAATAGCTCCTCCATTATTTGGCGGAAAAATTGGAAAAGGAGATAATAGCACAATTTTTTTCCTATTCATAAAATCTCTTGAATTAACTCATTAACTGAATTGTCCCAACTAAAATTGTTAATTCTATTTAATGCATTTTTTGATAATTCTAAATAAGGAAGAGTGTTATCGCGTAGATACAGTATTTTATTGGTAAATTCTTCATAATCACTAGGCATAACTAGGTATCCATTTATATTGTTATTGATAATATCCTTTACACCGTTAACGTCATATGCGATTGCTGGCATTCCTTTGCTCATCGCTTCTAATATTACTAATCCAAATCCTTCAACCAAGCTTGTAAATATAAATATATCGCTTGATATATATAAGGCATTCAACTTTGAATCACTTACCTCCCCATGGAAAATAATATTATCTTCTAGATTGAACTTAATTACTTCATTTTTAATTTTTTCTTCGTATTTTCGCTCCCCTCCGCCAACAATGTTCAGAATAAATGATTTATCCTTACTGGTGAGCAATTTCATTATTTTTATTAAATCAAGAATATTTTTTCTCGGTACTATCCTTCCTACAAAAAGAAGCTGTTTATTAAACTTATGGATTCGGTCGGTGGGCTTAAAAATAACCTTATTGATAGCGCATGGAACTATTTTAATGTGGGAATCGAGGATTCTATATTGCTTTATAATATCCTTTTTTGTAGAAGCGCTTATTGCAAATATTTTTTGGGCTTTCTTAGCCATATACTCTTCCCATAAATAAAGAAGGAAGTATGTGATTTTTCTAAAGTATTTATCTTTTTTTGATTCTTCAGGATACTTGGTTATAAATACTCTTTTTGTAGTATTGGTGATAAATAGGTAGAATTTTTTTGGTAAAAATATATTAAAGAGATAGCTAAAGGAGGAAAAAAATATGAATTTTGAATCATTATTGATGATATATGTGAATAATAATTTAAATGAAAATTCAAAATATCCTAAAAATTTATTTTTAAAAAAATAGCACTGAATATACTTTATATTTGTATTTGAATCCTCATTAGTACTTGTTGGAGTAGCAACGATGGCAACGTAATTTTTATTAGTCTTTATCAGTCTGTTAATTATTTCTGTTGCATGTCGAGCTAACCCTCCTTGAGAAAACGGATAGAACTCAAACGATATGAAGTATGTATTTTTATTATTCATTATTATGTCTTTTAATGATTTTTATTAAATAAAAACCTTCATCACCTATTCTATTGTTAAAATCAGTTCTAGCAATTTTAGCTACTAAAACCTTCATTAGAGATTGAAAAATTGACCATAAAGGTCTCAAAATCAGATACAGAAGCCTGTAATTTGGCGTGTTATTATCTAGTATCTTGTATTCAATACTTGAAAATGATGATAATATATCTCTTAGCTGTGCTTTTGAGTAACCATTACATTTTGCGTGTCCCCATTTCAAACTTATATAATTTGTCATGAAACGTGGAAACATAGCGATTAGATTTGAAGGGGTTGTGACTATTATTTCTCCATCTTTTTTACATACACGAAGCAATTCACTTAAAAACTTTTTTTCTTGTCCCTCTTCAATATGCTCAAGTACATCAAAAGCGAAAACTTGATCGAAGTGGTTTGACTTGAATGGAATTTCTAATGCTGAAGCTTGCAGATAGTTTACGTTATCGTAGATTCTATTTACTTCTAAGTCTAATGCATACTTTTTTTGTGCTTTTTGATTGGATATCCAATAACCATCGTATGAACCCACATCTAATACGTATTCTTTTGTTGCTTGTATTTGAAAATGCTTTAGAATTTCAGATCGATAGAATGTTCCTAGTCTCATGATTGTGAATATAAAATACTAATTTTTTTCGATATGCTTTCTATTCCAAACTTTAATATATTTGTCTTTCTGATCATTTCCTTCATTTCGTCTATATTATTATTAATTTTCTTGTCAATTAACATTGGTAGTGAATTTGATTTACTAATATCAATTAAGTAGCCAGTTTTCCCATCCTCAACCAATTCTGAAAAACTGCCAAAATTCGTACTGATGAGAATGCACCCTGAGAAACTTGCCTCAATTAGGGATGTTGGCAGTCCATCTTTATCCCCATCTTTTCCCTCTATTGAAAGAGAGACAAAATAATCGGCAGTAGCATAATATTTTGGTAGTCGATTATGTGGAATTGCTCCAAGGAATTCGACATTATTCTTTATTTCGAGTTCCATAGATAAATTCTTTAATCTTTCTTCCTCTGAACCTGTTCCGATAATAAGAAGTTTTGCCTTTGGTTGAGATTTTAGGATTGCTGGCATAGCTTCAAGAAGATATTTCACTCCCTTCTTCTCAACTAGCCTTCCTACAAATAAGAGAAATGGACCGGTGATATTATATTTTTTCTTTATTGATTCATCATATTTATCTGGGTTGAATAGTTTTGAGTCCACTCCCATAGGTATAACTTCTGTTTTTGAATTGAGCGTAGGGTTTATTCGTAATACTTCATTTTTTATAGCAGAACTTACTACAGTTATCGTCTTTGCATTTTCTAAAATGGCTTTTTTTAGATGAGTAAATATTTTTCCAGACAATCCATAAATATCTCCCCCATGGCTCGTGAGGATATAGGGTATTCCAAATATTTTATTTATGATGATTGCAATTATTCCCTGAGGAATGATCCAATGAGCATGAATGAGGTCAAATTTGTACTTTCTGCAAAGCTGCAGTGCGGCAATGAGCTCAAACACGATTAATCCGACTGCTTGGAAGTAAAGGAGCTTATTTTCTTTGAGGTTTGGCAAGATTCCGGCGTCATCACACAACTTCTGCCCTCTTGCTGGCCATGAATATTGAAAGCGGTGTATGAAAAGCCCCTCCATTTTTTCTTCTTTCTTGGCGCCAAAGTGATGGGGTGCAAGGATATGGATTTCAAAATCTTTTGCAAGGCGTTTTTCAAGTTCAAACACAAAAGGAGGCTTGGTGTCGTTTTTCCAACGAGGGAAAGTAGAGGCTAATACGAGTATTCTTTTCTTTTTCATACGGCTTAGTCAACTTTTATCTTAATCTGTTCGAGTAATTTGCGGTTGAAGCCGATGAGGTCTGCGATGATGCCGAAGAGCACAACTTGGAAGCCGACCATTACAAGGAGTGTGCCCACGATAAGCGATTGGGTGTGGCCGTTGCCGTTGCCGTCAATGAAGTAATAGATAAATCTTAAAATGAAAAATGCTCCAGGAATGACAAGAGCTGTGCCAAAGCTTCCAAATGTCTTAAGGGGCTCATAGATAGCAAATACGCGAATGATGGTAGTGATAGATATCTTAAGGTAGGAAAACATGCTTTTCATGAGGCGAGATTCTCGTGTTTTGCAGTTTGTGGTAACGGGTACGGATACTATCTTGAGCTTTTTCTTGCCAGCGGCAATGATTGTCTCTAATGTATATGTATAGTCGGTGAATACATGAATTTGCTGGGCGGCTGCACGGGAAAATGCGCGAAAGCCAGATACTGCGTCTTTCACTTCTGTATTGGTGAGCTCCCTTATGAAAAAGGACCCAAGCTTCTGAAGCTTCTTCTTGAAGGGGGAAAAATGTGCTATTTTATCTGTTTGGCGGTCTCCAATTACCATATCTGCCTTCCCTTCGATGATTGGCTTCACGAGCGCGGCGATTTGTGCCTGTGGGTATTGGTTATCTCCATCGGTGTTTACGATAATATCTGCTCCTATCTTTACCGCATGTTCCAGCCCTTCTGCAAAGGAGTATGCTAATCCTTTTGTACTGGTGTGGCGAATGACGCCCGCCCCGTAGGAATGGGCAATTTCTGTTGTTTTATCGGTTGATCCATCATCGATAACAAGGAGAGTAATGGAATGAATGCCGGGAATATGGGCTGGGATAGAAGAAAGCACGGAAGGCAATGTGGCCTCTTCGTTGAGGCACGGAATCATGACGACAAGCTGGAGCTTTGGGTCTCTATGGATAGTATCGAACATAGTCTATAGTATATCACACTATATCTGAATATACCACTCAATATGACTTATAGTTGTAGTATATAGTTCGCGCCCTCAGCCTCTCTAACCTCGTAGTAACCTCGTAGGTTAGAATGCTTTTTCGTCGATTTTACCCTATTTCATCGCATTGCAACGGGCCGTATCTAACCTGCGAGGTTAGAGACGGCCTATTCCAACAGCCTGAAGTGAAGAATAAAATTCTAATGTTTTAGACAATATCCCATGTTTCTGTATTTTTATTAAAAATGTACTCCTGTATAGCGATACTATTTCTAAAATTGAAATAAGAAAATGAATAATTTATCTTTAATGTCACTGGTTTCACTGTTCCAAAGGTATCCCAACTTATCTTTTTTTTATCCAACTCACATTTCAAACAAAACACCCTTTCCCTACTATCGCCCTGAGCCATATACATTTTTTTTGAAAACAGATAATCAAAATTGAATTCTTTTAACCCTTCAAATACGCGAACCTGTATGGATAAATCCTCAAATGGATTATTTGAACTGTTTATATAATGGATAATAGCCATTTTCTCCTCACTATTGTTATTTTTGTTTATTTTAGTTTGTGAAATGACTTTGATGATTAAGTTGGGTTTACTGTTATTTGCAAAAGTAAATAATGCGACTGATGCTCCAGCTATGGCCGTATACAATGTCAATAATTGAATCTTATTACTGACAATCTCTGCTTTGCGAGGGTACAATATAAATCTATTTAAAATATTTACCAGAAGCAATAAAAAAATAAAATAAAGAATTTTTTTCATATTAAAAATATGAATTCGTAATGGGAATAGTATATACAAAATACACCCATATCTCATTGTTTTTGTTTGGAGTTTTGCAACGGGCCGTATCTAACCTGCGAGGTTAGAGACGGCCTATTCCAACAGCCTAGATTTAATCGATCTGAGGGTTTTTTGGTAGTCTTTGTTGTTTTCGACAAATTGCCTGTATACATCGGGCTTCTTAATGGATATTTCATGAAGCTCTTCTAATTTAAAAGGATCAAGATATTCTTTATAGGACGAATACATCCAGTTCTCTGGCTTCTCCGTAAGCTCTGCGGTGACCGGGTTCAGATGAATATAGCGAGAAACATGGAGAAGTTGCTCATTACTCTTTATCGCCACAGATCGAAACCTCGATTGCCAAAGTGGGCCCTTCCTATTTTTATGTAAATTAAAATAGCGGGAAAAGCTATTCTCGATTTTCCCGATGTAAAGATAGATTGCCTTATTGTCTTGAATAAGTGGCTTTATCAAAAGATGGTAATGATCTGGCATAATACAAAATGCGAGAAAGCGGATTATTTGATTTTCATTTCTTTGAAGTAAACCAAGTGGCATAAATACTTTGTTGTACTTTTCTAGCTGAGAATAGCCCATTTTGTGCTCGGAAGAATTGTAATATTCCAGTACATCCAGAAACCGATCAACAAAAAATGGCTCGTGGAATATATTGAAATGGGAAATACTTTTATTACAGATATGATAGATACCATCTTCTACAAATGCATTTCTTCTCATGAAGTAATAATGAAGTATTGGAATATTTTGTGCAACGGCTTATAAGCCGCTTTTTCAATTTATTTGCTGTTGCAATGGGCCAAACATGCTCCTTATCGCCTCTAGCCACTCTAACTCATGCCACTCTAACCTGCGAGGTTAGAGACGGCCCATCACAGCAATCCAGAAATAGCCTATTTTCTGCATTTTTATCACATTCTATTTTTCTTTTCTATTTTTCATCTCTTGCGGCCAGCAGCTCTGGCCGCATCTGTACTGCTATGCGGGTTTTTATATTGTTAAATTAACCTAAAGTGGTTAAATAGCGGCTTATCCCCCTTCGCTATATCTTTTATATATAGCGCAGGCTAGCAAGCTACAAATTAGTATTAAATTGCAGCTTGACAAAATACAAATTAGTAGTAATATGATACTATATGAAACTACTAAAACGATCGATTGAGGGCTCAATTAATACATATTTAAAAAACGATGATTTAAAGATACTCTTTATCTGGGGACCAAGACGTTCAGGAAAAACAACATTAATTGATAAACTGTCCCTTGATTTGAAGGTTGCAAAGTATAACTTTGATTTGGAATCTGATAGGGATAAGTTTGCCCCCCGAAAAGAAATACTTGAAAAGATTGTGAAAGATAATAAGATAATTTTGATAGATGAAGTGCAAAATTATCCTGAGGCAACGGTGATGCTTAAACTAATTCATGATGAATTTAAGGTTAAAGTGATAGCTACTGGTAGCTCAGAACTTCGCCAAAAGAATGCTCAAGAGTTTGATTCAATGGCGGGGAGATTTAATGAGATATTTTGTTTGCCTCTTTCTATTTCTGAAATTTATAACAACGAACAACCGAAAGATTCGGAAGAACCTGAATTTAATAAACAATTGGTAAATAAAATACAAATTTGGGGCGCATATCCCGAAGTATATACAAAAAATAGTGTGGCAGAAAAGGATAAAATAGACCTTCTCCAAGGAATATTTGACACTTATGTACTAAAAGATGTGATTAATATATACGAATTAAAAAATCAAAAACTCGCGAAGGATATATTGACAAAAGTTGCTTTACAGCTAGGTTCTGAGGTGTCTATACGTGAAATAGCTAATTCTTTAGGAGCAAATCCTTCAACTGTTTCGAACTATATTGAAATATTTATTAAAAACTATATTTTAATACCTCTCCCCTCATTTAAAACAAATGTAAGAAGAGCTGTATCTGAAAATCGTAAACTATATTTTTATGATTTAGGTATTCGTAATATATTGATCAAAGACTTTCGAGATTTGGAGTTACGGCAAGACAAGGGTGGAGTATTTGAAAACTTTGTGATATCGGAACTTGAAAAGTTGCGACTTCTCACCAATGCAAAAGTGAGTTTCTATTTCTATAGAGAATATGGCGGTAAAGAATTGGACATAATTATAGAAGATTATAAAAAAAACTATATTACCGTTGAAATTAAATCAAAAAAAGGAAAAATACAAAATATTTTTCCTATAAAAAATAGGTCTGAGATTATTACTAGCGAAAATTATTTCCAAAAAATAATGACTATTTTAGAAGGTAAGTGAAAAAATATACCTATGGATAGAAAAACAATTGAAGTAACGCTCAATACATATATAAAAAAAATAAACGCAGTGGTGAAACCTCTAAGGAGAGGCTACAGAGTGGAGCGATATTGATCTTATGGTAATAAGTAAAAACGTGAGCCATCTTTCATTGCTCAGTGAGATAAAAAAAGAAGGAATAGAGATATACTCCAGTCATAAAGAATAACGAGTTCAACCAAACGGTTGAGTGTATTGTGGAAGCGAGGAACACTAAAGCACATCACAAGGTATTATTGCATGCTTCTAGGGATAGAATACCATGAATTGGCCTTCGTCAAGATGATAAATGCCACGCAGCCGAAACTGCGCTTAGGGCGGGCAGGCGTAGGCTAGGGTTTATCAACTCCTTTGGACTCCTATCTACAAAATCGTTTAGCCTCAAATATTCTTATATATATTGACATAGTTAAAATTTAATGATATTCTTTTACTATGGAGTTCCTTAGTAAAAATATATGATAACTCTAAACAAACCATTTACGGCGGGGCTTTATAAACAGCAATTTCATTATAAAAGCTTTCAACCAACTTTTATAAATCAAGAATTTGACTGGGAGGATAAAAAGATTATGCTTCTTGTTGAAGAGGCGGTTCGCTATTTGGGCGAACTCAATGCATATTCACTTCTTGTTCCTGATGTAAACTTTTTTATCCAGATGCACGTTGTAAAGGAGGCGACTACTTCAAGCCGCATTGAAGGCACACGAATAGAGCTTGATGAAGCTCTTCTCCCCGTTGAAGAAATTAATCCTGAACGGCAAGATGATTGGTCAGAAGTACAAAACTATATTCACGCAATGAATTATGCTATTAGTGGACTTGAAAAACTACCCCTTTCCATGAGGCTGCTTAAAGAGACGCACAAAATGCTTCTTTCAGGAGTGAGGGGGAAATATAAAACACCAGGAGAAATCCGCACAAGCCAAAATTGGATAGGGGGATCTAGCCTCAAGGACGCTTTTTATATTCCACCTCACCAAGATGACTTGCCGGAATTAATAAGCGACTTGGAGAAATTTTGGCATAACGAAAATTTAGATATTCCTCATATAATAAAACTTGCTATTAGTCATTATCAATTTGAGACAATTCATCCATTTTTGGATGGAAATGGAAGAATAGGTCGACTTCTCATTACGCTTCATTTAGTTGATTTGGGTATATTAAAAAAACCCACGCTCTATCTGTCGGATTTTTTTGAACGAAATAAAGGGTCTTATTACGATTCGCTTACAGTTACACGAGCTTCAAACGATTTGGAACAGTGGGTTCGCTTTTTTTTGAGCGGAGTAATTGAGATTGCAAAAAACGGAGTTAGTACATTTGAGAAAATAATACTGCTTCGTCAACGATATGAAGATAAAATAATGACATTGGGGGCGAGAGCGAAAGTCGCACGAGAACTACTAAAGGTATTATTCTCACAACCAGTTATAAACTCTAAACAAATTGAAAAAGCTTTAGAAATAACCAAACCAACGGCAAATAGCCTCATAAATGACTTTGTGAGATTAAATCTATTTACCGAAGTTACTGGCTATGCTCGAAATAGAGTATTCACATTAACTGAGTATTTAAATTTATTTAAAAAATAAATAAAATATGACAACCAAAGAAAAAAAAGAGTACAAAGAATATAAAAAAATAGAGGCTTTGTTGAAGAAATCTTCAAAAGAAGTAGATAAAATGCTTCGCCAAAATAAAGGTTTTTTGACCTTTGTCTCTCCTCGGGCTGCAGTATAGCGATTTACTCTAACTACTCCTACCGCTATTCGGGTTTTTATGTCCTTGTGGCAGTCTAGAAGCCATGTTTTGCGGCTTATAAGCCGCTGACAAAAAACATTTCTCCCTCTATATTAAGAGAGTATGCAAAGAATCAAAGCATTTATTAGCTATTCTTCTTCTGACTGCAATCAAAAAGCAGGGTCTCTGAAAGAAATTTTTCAAAAATATCTTGGATTTGACTCATTTATAGCCCACTCAGACATTCCTGTAGGTCGCAATTTTAACGAAATGATAATTAATCAGATAAAAATATCTCATGTGTTTATTCCCCTTATCTCAACCGACTCCGAAAAAAGCACTTTTGTAAATCAAGAGATTGGAATTGCTATGGGGAGTGGGAGGCCGATAGTTCCGATCAAAATTAATAATAATCCGGGCGGGTTTATTTCTCATATTCAAGCCATGCAATTTCCCATTGTAGAATATGGAGAAAATAGCACAATTATAAACTCTCATTTTGCTTCTAAAATACTATTTGCCCTATATAAAGATGCACATTTATCATCTCTGCGGACTGTATTGTTTGAATCTCTTTTATTTGCATTTTCAAATAGCTCCTCCTATTATTCTGCAAATATAGTTGGGCATTATGTTGCGTAATTATTAGATATATATGATTTCAATGGGAAATATGACGGAGAAATATGTAAAATAATCAAAAATAACACTTATATAAGTAAAGAAATGTATTTCATACCCTCTTTAAGAAAAAGGCTTAATTGCTCTTGATAATTTTATAAATTATGCCATCATTAACATATGAAAGAAGACGAAAAAATGAATGCAAAAGAAAATAAAAAAATAGAAACAATGTTGAAAAGGGTGATGCGTGAAACAGATAAAATGCTTCGCCAAAATAAAGGTTTTTCCTCCTTTGTTTCTCCTCGGGCTGCAGTATAGTAATTTACTCTAACTACCCCTACCGCTAAGCGGGTTTTTATATTGTTAAACAGCCCTAAAGAGGACATATTGCGGCTTTAAAGCCGCTGACAAAAAGAAATCGGTGCAATAATATAGATATATTATGACTCTTTCCTCAGAAGCAGTTCAATATGCTAAAGACCATAAAAAAGATATACTAACAAGATTTGCTGATGTTGCAAGATATCCTTCAGTCAATAATCCATTTACTATATTTATGGCTGGTTCACCAGGCGCTGGTAAAACAGAGTTTTCTCACTCTTTTGATCCAAATACTTTTGCGTATAAAACAGATGTTCCTATTGTAAGAATTGATGCGGATGAAATAAGAAAAATGATGCCGGAATACAATGGGACAAATGCGAGTGAATTTCAAGCTGCGGCAACAATAGGTGTAGAAAAGATATTTGATTTTGCTAATCACAAAGACCAGAATATCCTTCTTGATACAACTTTTTCTGATTTTACTAAAGCAAAAATGAATGTTGAAAGAAGTCTTAACCATAAAAGAAAGGTGGGTATTTTTTATATTCATCTAGATCCAAAAATTGCGTGGATATACACACAACTCAGAGAGAGAAAAGAAGGAAGAAAAGTGTCTCAAGAATTTTTTGTAGAATCGTATTTCAATTCCAGAGAGGTTGTTAATAAAATAAAAAAAGATTATCCGATAATTGAATTGAATATTGTTCAAAAATACATTTCTGAAAGCTTGAGTAAACCAATACAAACAACTAGTTTCTTTAATATCCCAAACGTTGATAATTACATAAAGCTGGAGTATACTAGGCACTCTCTGTCAGAGCTATTAAAATTATGATATTATAAAAATATGTTAGAAACTAAAGCAAAAAAAGAAAAGAAAATAAAGACTGCTAATTTTTTTGAAATGAGCAGTGCAGAAAAGAAAAAGATTGTGAATAGGGCTGCAATTGAATCTACAAAAAAACAGGTAAAGCTTCTTAAGGAGTATGGGTATGTGTTTGGAAATAAGTAACGTATAACCCAGCTTCTCTAACCTCCCGCCAGCGCTCAGGTTCAGCTTCCCACTTCGCATAAAGCTTCGCGGGACTAGCTGAAACTTCGCTTAGGGCGGGCAGGCGTAGGCTAGACACAGGCCGTTCTATCGCTCCGCCCAAGGCTGATTTTTACCTATTTTTCTCACTTCTCTAACTACTTTTATTTATACTGCGCTCGCTGCCGCTCGCGCCTTGCAGCTTTTACCTCGCCCCGTTCATAATCTTATTCTTGACTTTGAATAGGTAAGATTGTAATATCAAAAGTATGATAATCCTTGCCAATCTCCCAAAGAAGCTTCCTAAAACTCGTGGTGCGAAAGTTCGCACCGTTAGCGAAATGATAAAAGCAACTAATGAAGTAAGAAAGATTATCGAAGAGGAACTCAAATATGTCGAAAATTCAAAGCTCTTTAATCGTCCCGCATCAATTTGACGAAGTTATATTAGCAAACTCCAATATAATTCTCGATACAAATATTCTTATAGAATTAAGCATCCAAAATAAAGGTTATTTTGAGTTATTTGAAAAATTTAATGAAAAAAATTGTACATACTTAACCTCTGATATTTGTTATTACGAATTTATGAAGATATCCAGATCAAAAAAAGAAATGGATATCAAAAAAAAGTTATTTGCGAACTTTGAAATAGTTGTTTTACCTACGGGCAAGCTAACTGAGGAATTTGAATTTATTCTTTCAATTTTAAGAGGGAAAAATGTTTCTCTGGCAGATATTATGTTGGGAGCATTGTTAAAAAAATATGAAATGAATAACAATATATTTTTATTGACCTCAGATATCAAGGATTTCGGAAAAAGTATCTATGAGAGGAAAATCATATTCAATGTGTCCGAGGAGGAACAGATTAAAAACATAATTCTTTGTAGACTCAATACAGACGAATCAAATATAAAAGCAAGTCACTACTAGAACAGCGCTCGCTGCCGCTCGCGCCCAATGGCTTTTACCATGCGAATACCGCTATGCGGGTTTTTATGTCTTCGCAGCAATCTAAAAGCTATGATTTGCGGCTTATCCCCCTTCGCTATCTCTTTCGCTATAGTAGCTACGGAGGGACACAGTAAGCCGCTGACAAATGAAAAATATGGTTGTAGACTTTTTTTTATTAATCATTTATTATTCTCCTATGTTGACTCAACAGGATTTACTAGCAATTCAGCAGATAGTTAAAACAGAGGTGAAGGAAGTGATAAAGAGCGAGGTAAGAGATGTGGTGAAGAATTAAATAAAAAAAGAACTTAAATATGATAATAGACACTTTTGATAAAGAGATTATTGAAACAAAGGAGCGAGTAGACCGAATTGAAACTCATCTTCATCTTGCAACGATATAAACCTGAAGTATCTTGCGCATAATCCCGTATTTCTCCTGTCATTCCCGCCCCCACCTTCGCAAGGGTAAACTCTGGCGGGGATGACAACATATAAACTTTAACTATGGAATTTCTTAGTACAAGACTGGTGCACTATACCTATGGATAGAAAAACAATTGAAGTAATGGCAGGTACCCTGTAAACTATACGTAAGTGTCTAAATAATCTCCGTCGTATTTATAAGTTTTTTAACACACGTATGGGTACTCGTACCTCAATATCGAAGGAGATAAAAGATCAAATCCTTGCTC
>Ga0194063_10001937_pt1 | contig 13109 bp, 7 predicted proteins | sample SepL3720m_MetaG_FD_155459 | JGI IMG/M metagenome (GOLD analysis project Ga0194063, IMG submission 155459) | Anoxic zone freshwater microbial communities from boreal shield lake in IISD Experimental Lakes Area, Ontario, Canada - Sep2016-L373-20m | ecosystem: Environmental > Aquatic > Freshwater >... | reverse complement strand
CGCTATCACTGGCTTCCAACCCCGAAGAAGAGACCGACAGCATTCTGGCTATCAGCATCCGCCAGTATGTGCAAGTCGGCCTCGGTATGATCTTCAATGGCCGGGTAATCCGTGGCCTGCATGCCGGTTCATTCGGCAACACCCCGATCGACAAAGGCACACTGGAATCCCTGCTGCGCGCCAGCCGATCTGATGAAGGCAAACGCAACGATGCGTTAGTCGCCCTCTTCGACAAAATCGCTGACCTCGTCACCGCCATCAACCCGAAACACCTGGTGATGCAGGGCGATGACAAGTGGACAGAAGACGATCTGACAATTCTGCGTGCAACCCTGGAAGCACGCAGCTACGCGCCGGCATTCGCCGACCTCAAGCTGGAATTCCGCCCGAACGGCCCCATCGAGAGCCTCACCGGTATCACCAGCCTGCTGTCTTACTACGTGCTCAACCTGGAGAATGGTTTGATCACCAGTTGGAGCATCCCTGAACAGCCAATGGCTGCTACTCCGCGTATGCCAATCATCCGCTAAGAGTACCGGTTATCGAAGGACAACCATAAAGCCGGGGCAGGTCATATTGACCTGCCCCGGCCTTTTGGCATATTGTGTAGCAGAAATGGAGGGTAGACAATATGAACATGAAACGATTGGCATCGCTGTCACTCACACTTATCTTGTGTGTCAGCGCTCATGCGGCAGTTTTCCAGTACGCCGTCCCCGTGCCCAGTGTAACGGAGAAAGACAAAACGGTACGCACCGCCTACCTGTGGGTACCAGCAGGTGCAGCACAGATACGCGGTGCCATCGTAAGTGGGCAAACGCTCATCGAGCTGGAGTTCATGATAGACCCGGCCATCCGCCAGGTGTGCAGCGAACAGCAACTGGCGCTGGTGTATATCTACCCCACCATCAACTTTGAGGTGATGGCTGATGGCGGCAAGCAACTGCAGCAGGCCCTTGATGACCTGGCGAAAGTCTCCGGATATCAGGAGTTATCCATCGCTCCTTTGATGAGTATCGGGCACTCCGCCGGGCGCTCCTTTGCCGAACACGTCCCCTACTGGGCACCGGAACGAAGCTTCGGTGCTATCTATTTCAAGTGCGGAGCGCCGGGATTGCCCGCCTACGCCGGAGAGAAGCGCCTGTATAATGTCCCGCAACTATCCGTGAGTGGCGAGTTTGACGAATTTGGTGGCCCCACCCGACGTGCTAATGGCCATGAATCATGGATGAGTCCGCGCGATAGCGGGATGAAATTCCACGCCCTGGACGAACGTTATCTGGTAAGTGCCATAGCGGAGCCGGGTGCCGGCCACTTCGCCTGGTCACAACGCATAGCTGCATATGTGGCAAAATTCATCGGCAAGACCGCCGCCGCTCGTATCCCCAAAAGCTGGCCAGTTGACGCCAAAGAGCTTAATCTCATTGACATCGACCCGAAATCCGGCTGGCTGGTAGATCCGCTCTTCGAGCCTAACCCGGAAGTGAAACCGGCAACTGAACCAACTGAACAACTCACTATGGTGACAGTATCCACCTATCCGGCCCCACTGCTGGCAAAGATGAAGGTTCCAGTAATAAAGCACCCCGTCCCGGCTGCCCCCTACGCACAATATACCGGAGATAAGGCCACTGCCTTCTGGGTATCTGATGAAGAGATGGCAGCAGCATACATTGCATTCCATGCCGGGCAATTCAACAAAAAAGACCAGGTTATCAAATGGAATGACCCATACTGGGTAGACGCCGGTGTCCGTCATATGATAACTGCACTGAAGTGGGTGGGCGACGGGCAAACATTCGAGCTTCATCCGGTATACGACAGCACTTTCCCCGACACCTATGAAGCGACGAAAGGCAAACCGGTGGGCAATAGCGGTGGGCCAATTCTGCTCAAACATACCAGTGGTGCCTGTGTGCAGGTAGGGCCAACTACCTTCCGCATCAAGGAGGATGGCTTTGAGGGTAATCGCATGGTGCTGATGGCCTACAACGTGGGCGATGCCGAGTATCGCTATACGGAATCCAACGCTATTATCAAAAACAAAACCACCCAGACAAGCGGGAAAGCACAGACCATCACCTTCCCGGCAATCGGCGATATCAAGGCCAATAGTTCCCTGGTGGAATTAAAGGCCACCAGTGACAGCGGACTGCCGGTGGAATATTACGTAGCCTACGGCCCCGCGGTAATTGAAGGTAATCGCCTGCGCATCTCCGAGATCCCGGCACGCGCACAATTACCTGTAGCGATAAAAGTTGTAGCATGGCAATTCGGCAGTGCGCTGGAACCGCTGGTAAAGACGGCGGATCGAGTGGAGCAGGTTATCAACATCGTGGCACCCTGAGGCATTCGCTGCTAATTTCAGCTACAGTTCACCCCCGGCATATCGAATGTCCGGGGGTGTACTGTATGGTTGTTAGTTATTCAGGCTAAAGAAGAGGACTTCGGCCAATTCGGCGGAATCACTTCCCTGCCAGGTTTTATGCTCCGGGGTAACTACTGCTACCGGCGGCGTCACTGTCGGCGGTGGTGTAGTTGTACCTGTGGTCGCTGGTGGTGGTGTGCCATTTTTCGGTACTGTTGGTGCCGGGGTGGGCTTCGTCCCTGGCTTGCCACCGATGGTCACGTTCTTTGTCAGCACATTGGCACCCTGATCCTTCACTTGGATGGTTAGTTTATGCGCACCATCGGTGAGAACCACCGGGCCGTCCGGGGAGATCAGCGATACCCATTCATCTTTCGTATTGAAGATGCCATCTTCGGCGACCAATGCCACCCACGGGCCATCGTCGAGGCGATAGCGACCGCCCACGATAGTAGTCAAATTGTCTTTCACATGCAAGCGACTCACATCAGCCCATTTCGCCACGTTATCGGCAACATCAATGGTCGGCGGGGTATTGTCGACGATGAACGGCGTAGAAATGCTCTCGGCAGTCTTCGCGTCCATCGGTTTGGCATACTTGTCGCTGGCCACGATCTTCAGCAGATATACGCCATCGGTTGCCTTCTTGGTATCCCACATGAAGCTCGTCTGATAGGTCTCGGTTTTACTGTTTGATTCATCCATACCACCAGACATCCCCGGACCGCCACCATCCGGGCCGCCGTAGTGGCTGCCACTATCCGAGGTGTCGCTGCCGCTGGAATCACTGCTATCAACATCTGGCCCATCTGAATCAGGAGCACCATCATCATCTGGTGACGCCGTGACATCGCTATCACCCTTGGCCGGATTTGGCGCTGTTACCGGATCGGTTTTCCCTGCTACCGGCTTTACATCTGTCACTGGCTTACTAGTTGAAGCGACTAACGGCTTACCGTCTGGTCCTAAAACGGGCTTCTTCTTCGGCTCTGGTTTCGCCATCTTCACTTCCACTGGAACCCAGGTCTTACCATCATCAATGGAAGAGAATACGGTGTAGACGACTTTGTCGCCTTCTGGATCATGCCCCATCCACCTAACCATGTGCTTCCCGTGCCAGATGCTGTTAACGGGGACATTAATCTTCACTACCGGCACCAGATTAATTGGCAGGTAATGAACTTTGACGAAGTCCATGGTCGGTGCTGTTGTCTCAGTACCGGTGAGTGTCACGCGCAGTTGCGAGTTAGGAGCCGGCGCGTTAGTGAGGGTATCACCATTGGCGCCGATCGGTGCCCAGTTGCTCCAGGTATCATCCGGGATGGCAGTGAGGCCACCGCGGCTCTCTATCGTTATCTTCTGATTATCTTTTACTGTCGAGCGAATCTCTACCTGGCCCCATTTAGAAACTGAGGGGGCCGTGAGAATATGTGAGATGAAAGTGCCGGAAGTGCGTGGCGTCATCTTCAGTACCTGTACCGGAGCAGAGGTCACTGCGATCAACTGATTATTCGGTGAGACTGTCAGTGCGTTCACCATGATTGATTCCGGCCCTACCGGAGCATTCTCATCGGTGCCATCGCGCAGATCCTGCCGGGCATAGATGGGGGTGACGACCGGCTCGACTTCCAGGGGTTTCTCGATGCGGTATATACCACCACCCGGTGCGGTGCTGGCAAAGATAACACCATTGAGCATCTTCAAATCGGTAACGGAGTTCTCACTGCCGATACCATTCATGATAACCTTGCGGGTACCATTTGTCATCACGCGGGTGACGTTATTGCTGGCTGCAGAACCGATGAAGATCGTCCCGTCAGTGCCTACCAGCAAGCTGGCTACCGGGCCTTCTCCTTCACATACAGCTTCCAGATATCCCAGGGTATTCAGCCGATATACTTTGCCGCGTGGTGACGTCGCCAGGTAAAGTGTATTGTCAGGGCCTGCCGCTAATGCGTAGATGGTTTTGTCGGGGACAGTGGCTCCCACCTGCACGCCACCATCAGCGCGTAACTTCAATATCATGCCTTCGTAGGCAACAGCGTAGATATCGCCACCGCTGGTGACGGCCATATTCCAGACCGCATCACCTGGCATGCGCCAGCTTGATTTGATGGCACCGTCAGCAGCGATGCTGCGGACAGTATGGTCGGGCCAACTGGCGACGATGAGGTTGCCGGCGGCATCTGCGGTCAACGCGGTGATGGAGATTATCCCGGCACCGTCAGCGACGGTCTTCGGGAAAAGCACCTCGGTGGTACCATCATCTTTGATACAAGTTACTTTGTTGCTGCCCCAGCCGGCGATATAGGTACCATTTGCGGTGGCTACTAATCGGTTGGTGATTATTTTGGTATCAGTAGCGGTATATATATTCCGCATTGCCGGTACCAGCGTTAGCTCACCTTTCGAATTAACTCCAGTGCCGATATGCTTGCCTGTCATAAAGTCGCTACGGTTGCGCAGGCCCCAGGCATTTTCTTTTGCAGTCATAGTGATCGGGTCAGTACTGGTATTCGGGCCACCAGGACGTCCCATGTTGTCGTTCGGGCCACCTGGGCGGTTCGGTTTGCCACTGCCCGGGCCATTCGGGTTGCCGTTGGGGTTACCGGAAGAAGGTGAATTTCCACTTCCACCATCACCAGAGTCAGCTCCGAACTGCTTCGCGACCATACCACTGGAGAGCGGTAATAACTGGGAGTCCTTCATTGTTGGTGTAAGCGTGGGTAAATTCAGCGTGTGACGCGGCTGAGTATCCTTATTGAGGAATTCCTGCAGAATATGCAGTTGTTCACGCTGCATCGTTGTCATGCCGTTACCGAATATCGCCATATCGCCTTCGTACTCGGAAGAGCCGCCAGGGCCGCCAGGACCACCAGGGCCATAATCAGAACCGCTTCCGCCACCACTACGTGCGGAGGTGGAGAGGAAGGGTGAAGGACCGTTCATCATGTCCATCATCGACATTCCTCTGCTGAAATCCGCTTCCTTTGTCTGGATGGTGATGATAAGCACTTCACCACCGGAAAGGATATACGGCATCGGGGTTACATCCATGGTCGCCGACGGCATTGCCGAAGATCGTCCCATGCCCATGCCTTCACTGCCATTATTACTCGCACCACCACTCAAATCCTCAAAGCTTAGTAGCTGTGCTATCTGTGGCGGGATATTTGTCAGTTTTTGCCCACGATAATCATAACTCGGGGATGGTGATGCTTTCAATACAAGCAGATTATTGCTCGTCGGTTCCCCTTGCAGATAACGAATCACGCCCTTTACGCCTTCTTCCTCATCTGGAGAGGCCTTAAGGAGCCTTTTCAAGTCAGCAGCTTCATTCCCACCGGCGATGATGACGCCCATGGCCTTATCTACCGTGTTTTCGGGAATGTGAATCTTCACTACACGCTCTTCGAGCGGTTTGCCGTAGGGGCGGATCTTCACGGTAAAATTCACATCATCGCCCGGGCGCGCTACCAGACGGTCGGGAATGACCTTCTCGATAGTTGCATAGTTGCGCCCCGGGACATAGGACATGTCGACAAACACACTCTTAATCCCTACTTCTTCAAATTTATTCTGCATGAGGAAGCTACTGAGCCGGTACAAATCAAACAACGGATAGTTCCAGCCATTCAACTCGGGTGAGAAGACACTGCTGGTCTCGAAATCACCATATTTGTCCGTTGAAATCCGCAGCTTCCCGGTGTATGTACCCTTCCCGGATCCCAGAATATCGCCCAGATCCGCTGAACCACTAACCATGAAGTACATGTAAAGGAGAATTGGCGCAAATTCCGGGTCGCTGATTACTTCAGCGGCGTAGCGTTTTTGCAGGTTTCGCTGTGCATCACTCAAAAAGATCGTCGCGGGAATTGTTTTGGAGAGTTGCCCGATTTTGCCGGCGAGGGCGAATCTGCGGTCAGAGGTTGCAGCACCCACCGGCTTGCCTATGGGGGAGCCTAATTTGAAGGAACTCTGGGCAGAGTTGACGATGCCGTCAATATAACAGACCGAGAGTGGCATATCAATGTCGCCACGTCCCATGAAGGGATGGCCAAAGCAGAGGACGGTGTCGTCCTTCACATATGTCACGGTTCCCACCGCCGCCAGACTCACATCGCCAGACATCAGCGAGACACCTACTGCAGAGCCAGCTTCCAGTTTCGGCGCATCCATATCGGTACGGCCACCTGCCCCGGGTCCCTGGGCGGCTATCATGTTATACTTGTCGAGAATCTTCTGTAAGGGCTTCAATGTGCGCTCGTTCATGCCACTGACAAACAACGGGGTGGAGACCGGGGTCATGATCATGGTGTTGTCGGTCAATGTACCTTTGAGCTGCATTGCTTCGGCAGCATTTGAAGCAACTTGCGCGCCAGTAAATATCCGGTCGCCGATTTTGATGCCACCGGCATCTGCTATCATTCTTCCAGTGGTCTTAATATCGCCACTGCCGGGTTCGGTGCTGTCCAACATCGCCGAGATAGGAGTAACACCGGCGATCTGTTCCTGCTGGAAGTTCCATCCGTAGGCGTAGGCTCCGATAAGACGATTATCAATGTAGATCGGGCTACCGCTCATACCAGCTACTGTCTGCAGCCTGCGGTCCACCACTGGCCCATCCAGCACTTTGATGAGAATCATGTCAAAACCGAAGTCTAATTTGCGCAGCACGCCGATGACCTCGATATTGAATTTCTCGATCTTCGTGCCCTGGAAGACCGTTTTTCCGTAGCCGCGCATTCCGGGGACAATCTCCCTGGTACTCATGAACTCCTTATCGTCCCAGGTGAGCTTAGCTGAAGCCGAGAACGCACTCGCACCAAGCAGCAGCAACATAACGCCGAACAGCCAATTTATTCGTCTCACGGAAGTCTCCTTCTCCAGTGTCGGCAGCCTGTCTGGCCACCTGACAACCCCACCCTATGGGGAAATATTTCATGAGCCAGTGGCTTGTAGATGCAAAAAATATGGCATATACAATCCACACATTGTTATTTTTCTACGCAAAAGCCTCATTTCCTTCTAAGTGAAACAAAGCTTAATGCTAAAATACCATGAATTTTCAGTGATTGGGCGGAATAAGAGAGAATATTCCCATTTACATTGCTGGCCCGGGGCGAAATACAGCAATCCAGACCTCACACCAGCCGACATTATCGGAATAGTCCGGCCTTCCTCTGGTGTCGTTTAGTGTCAGTTTCAGTGTATCGCGTGGTCCTCCCGGTACCGCTCCAATCAATTTTGAAGCACGACTTCCCAGGGGAAAAACATAGGAACTATCAATAGCCGCATTGGCATCACCGACGTAGCCGATCAACTGACAATGCGGGCCGGAGCCGTAGAGCATAGTGGGGTTGGTGAAGCCATTCGCGATCTCGACCGGGTCACCTTCGGCGGTGAAGAATATCTTCTGCTGTTCATTGAAGAGCAAGGTGTATTTCACATCATTAAAATCCGTCGGATGGAGCAGCCGGTCATTGCCTTTCCATGCCCACTTGGCATCTGCAACAATCATGATATAATCACCTGGCTTCACATCGATGCCGGTATCATAGAATCCATGACCAGACAAATTCAATGGATCATTTGCACTTTTATTCAGGTCACCATCAGCGGTGAAATGGCGGTAATACACCTCTACTATCGGCATTGTACTGGCGGAGTTATTCCCCAGTGAATCGCCGAAATAGTTCATATCCTCCGGCTTGTCGCTGAATGCTTCCTTGTTGATGCGCCAGTCGATAGCTGGTACTAGATTCGTGGCGCTGGGACGACGGGTAACGAAGCCGGAACCAGAAGCATGGGCGCGCACCGGACGGAGCCATAATGCCTCGCCACCCAGCGTCACCGCCGGGATTATATCCGGGTATCCGGCCGCATTTATATGATTCTGGCAGAGAGTTACAATCGTCTCAGAGGGTGCTCGATAATTCCATAGCCCCTGATACAAGCCGCGCGACACATCGAATGGCTGATTATTTTTCTGTTCAATTAATCCCAGATCCCAGTTGCAATTCACATTTGCCAGGTTATAACTTTCAAAAGCAGGATCAACAACTCGCGGATTCCCGAAGAAATAGTTCGCCGCCTCTACTGTCGTAACCGGAAAGGGCAAACCTTCGTAGGTAGTGACGTAACCATAACCATTATAGGCGTACTGGTAGGTGGAGTCAGTCTGGTCACGGCTGATATCTGTGCGGCCCAGACGCTCCGGGTAGGTATCGCGTGCGCACCAGAGATTGCTCTCGCCAATACTTTGCGCCGATAAATTCAGCCCGGTGACGCCCCCCTGTGGTATCCCACGCAGGCCCATTTTACCTGGCATATCAGGGAAGGCATTGTGATCCTGGTGATACGCCATGACTCCCTGCGAGATAATGCGCATGTTGTAGATGCAGGAACTCCGCACCCCTTGCTCTTTCACCTTGCTGAAAACAGGGAAGAGCAACGCCATCAAAATGGCGAGGATGGCTACAACAACTACCATCTCTATCAGCGTAAATCCTTCATGTGATCGATACGACATCAACCCCCCCGCTTGTATCAACAGCAGGTTTATTACTTTGATTATACCACAAACAGGGTGATGTTAAGCAAAATTGCAACTTTATCACATTGCGTACGGCAATCGTTCCGATTTGTCGATATCTTCCATCACATCGCCATCAATCTTATAATCCTTAAGGACGAAGTGTGTGGTGGTGCTGAGCACATTGTCGAGTGAAGCCAATTTAGTAGTGACAAAACGCGCGATCTCGCGCAGGTCTTTACCTTTCACCACTACGTGCAAGTCGTAGCTGCCACTCAACAGATAGAGCGAGTGCACCTCCGGGAAGCCCATGATGCGCTCCGCGATCTGGTCAAAGCCCACCTCGCGCTGCGGGGTGACCTTTACCTCAATGAAGCTGAAGGTAATATCATGGTCCTCCACTTTCTCCCAGTTGATAACCGCTTTGTACTTGCGGATAATGCCCTTCGCCTCAGCCTCGGCGACAAAAGTGCGCACTTCACCCACCGGCCGCCCACTGCGCTCTGCCAACTGCTCCGCTGTCAACCGGCCGTCCTGCTCCAACATCCGCAAAATTTCATTCATCACTCATCACCTCTCGTTTATTGTAACCGTTGCACCATCACGGGGCAAGCGGTAGAAACCAACCCACCCCCTAAAGGAGGTGGCTAACAGCGGCAAGTACGCTAAAGCGCACTCCAATAATTTTATCCACAAGAGATCTATAGCGCCCTTCAGGGTGCTTGTCATTGTTAGCCACCTCCTTCAGGGGGTGGTTCTAAGGCCAAATGCGAACTATCCGGAATTTCCGGATAGTTGCCCATGATGAATTCTCACCATAATACTTGCTAGAAATGCGATGACCTTCCCGGCGAACTTGAAAGTATTCCTTACAAGTTGCTCTATTGCCTATTTCAGCCTTTTCATAAACCACTAAAAATACAATGTGATATTTTGTTGCACCAACGCGGGGCAAGCGGTATGATAGCTCCATGGCACATGAAGTGGATGAGTATCTGGAATACCTGACGGAAGTGCAGCGCTCCTCGCCGCACACAGTGAAGGCGTATGCGGAGGATCTGCACCATTTCACTACCTGGCTGGCGCATGAGGGTAAGGATGATCTGCGTGCGGTGAGTGTGTCGGAGGTGCGGCAATATCTGGCGGGATTAATGCAGTCCGGGCTGGCACGCACCAGCATGGGACGGCACCTCTCCGCCCTGCGCGGGCTGTTTCGCTTCTTTGTCAGCCGACGGTATCGCGATGATGACCCCACCACGGGAGTGCGCGCACCGAAATTGCCCGAACGCCTGCCGCATTTCCTGGAGGAGGATGAAGTAGGTGAATTGCTCCGCGCTCCAGATATCACCACCCCGCAGGGACTGCGCGACCGCGCGCTGCTGGAGGTACTTTATGCCTCGGGGATGCGCGTGAGTGAACTCGTCAGCCTGGATCAACGCAATATTGATATCGCCGACACTACCAGCGGACTGGCTGCCCTGCGCATCACCGGCAAGGGGCGCAAGCAGCGCATTGTGGTGCTGGGCGAGGAAGCGGTGGCGGCGGTATCAGCATACCGTGAAGGAGGAAGGCCAGCACTGGGGGAGAAGAGCGCCCCGGACACCCCCGACGCACTCTTTCTCAATCGTTTCGGCGGACGGCTCACTGCGCGTAGTGTGGCACGGATGCTGCACAAATACGTGATGCTCACCTGCGCACGGCGCGGCATCAGCCCGCATGCGCTGCGCCATACCTTTGCCACGCACTTGCTCAATCACGGCGCCGACCTGCGCACGGTACAACAATTATTGGGGCATGTCTCACTCGCCAGCACCGAAATTTACACCCATGTATCCGCACGTCGCCTGCGTGAAGTATATGAACAGGCCCACCCACGTGCATAAGATGAACATTATGCCACTACCCTTCTTCCCAAAAAGTGCGATAAGCGGCATAATGGTAAAGTATTTGCGACACATACTAGGAAATGAATTCTGAATGCTTCAATTTCTCGACATATTGCTGCGACTGGTAATGCCGATGCCTATTCGTACCGACAGGACATTGAAGACTGTCCCGTACGTGACATACGCATTGCTCTTTATTAATATTTTTGTCCATATATCCACTCTGGGATTAAGCGACGTTCAACTGATGAGTTTCCATCAGGCATGGGGATTTGTGCCGAATCAGCCGAATTTTCTTACGCTGTTTACCCACGCCTTTCTCCATGATGGCTTAATGCACCTGGTCGGCAACATGCTCATACTCTGGATTGTGGGCACGGTACTGGAAGCGGGTATCGGGAGCATGCTCTTTCTTATGCTCTATACCGCCAGTACCATCGCTGCTGTGTTGCTCTTCTCAATTATTACTAAAATCTTCCTCCCTGGAGATATGGATATTGTACTCGTCGGCGCTTCGGGAGCCATCGCCGGGGTGTTGGGCTTTGCCACCTTCCGTTATTTCCACCTCAAAGTAATGACCATCCTGCTGGTTCTCGGCTTTATACCTGTCCCCAAACCCATCTGGTTTCCATTCTGGGTGTACGGTGCTTATTTTGTGGGAACAAATATCATCTCCGGCATCAGTACGGTGATCGACCCGGCAAGTTCGCCGGGAGTTGCCTACTGGGCGCATATTGGTGGCTTCGGACTGGGAGTTCTAGCGGCATTAATATTGCAATCCGGTAATGACGGGATGCGAGAGAATATTATTGAAACCTCTGCGCGTGTAGCAACGCGCGGTGAGTATACCTTCAAATCAATACAGGAAGTCTGGGACCTGCTGAAAAAGAACCCGAAAGACCCGGAATTGCTGGAGGCGCTGGCCGGTCTGATGCTGGTGGAGGGGCAGACCGAGCAGAGCCGCGACTATTACCTGCGCGCGGTGACACAATTCCAGGCGCAACGACTGCCGGACCGGGCGGCGATCAGCTACCTGAACGTACTGCACCACTTCCCGGATACCGCGTTACCCCTGCGCGATCAGATGAATGTGGCAGCGGCACTGGAACGCAGCGGCCATTTCGCCGAATCCGCGCAGGCATACACGCTGGTGTCACAGATTTACCCGGACACCGATGAGGCGCAGAACTCCATGCTCCGCACCTCCGCTCTCTACTCGCGTTACTTCCATGACGATGAAAAAGCGAAGGCGATCCTGCAGGAACTTATCCGGCGATACCCCAACTCCACCTGGAGCGATATGGCGCGCGAACGCCTGAACAACTACGAAAAACGCGTGGGGCTGAAATGAATGTGCCATGGGCGTCCCGCCCATGAGAACGGGGCAAAAAGTTCAAAGATCATTGAATTGATGTTTGGAAGAGGGGCAAGCCGTAGGCGCGGCCCCGCTGGGTCAAAGGTTAATGAATCATAATCCTCCGACTAAGCGGGGCCGCGCCTAAGGCTTGTCCCTCTTCCAAACACTTCTCAGTTGAATATCTCTCTTTACGCCCTGTCTACTTCCCTACTGCCTTTTTGATCCCCGCCAGAATGCGGTTCACGTTGGGCTGGAACTCTTCTTCCAGCGTAGCGGCCATCGGCGGCGGGCAATCGTAGGCGGCGACAATCTGTGCCGGGCCTTTGAAGTACTCGAAACCAATCTCCTGCATACGCGCCACGATGTGCTCGGCGAAGCAGCCGGTCTTGGGGGCCTGGTTGACGCAGAGCAGGTGGCCAGTCTTCTTGATGGAGTTGAGCACCGTCTCCTCGTCCATGGGGATGAGCGTGCGCAGGTCGATCACCTCGCAGGAGATGCCCTGCTCCGCTGCTAATGCAGCGGCTTGCTCCGCAACCAGAATCGGCATGGAGTAGCCGACTATCGTCACATCGGTGCCTTCGCGGCGGATAGCAGCCTTGCCCAGCGGGATCAGGTACTCTTCTTCGGGACAAGCACCCTTCATGGTATAAATAGACTGGTGTTCGATGAAGACGATCGGGTTATTGTCACGGATGGCGGTCTTCAGCAGTCCTTTAGCATCGAAGGCAGTACTCGGTGCCACTACCTTCAGCCCCGGTACCATAGTGCAGACTGCCTCCAGGCTCTGGCTGTGCTGTCCGGCGTAGCCCTTGCCTCCGCCCACGGTGGTGCGGATAACCATCGGCAGTTCGGCTTTACCGCCGAACATGTAGCGGTTCTTCGCCGCCTGGTTGCCCACCTGGTCCATGGCCATCAGGATAAAGTCGATGTACATCAGCTCGCATACCGGGCGCAGACCGGTGA
>Ga0194063_10001936_pt1 | contig 13119 bp, 12 predicted proteins | sample SepL3720m_MetaG_FD_155459 | JGI IMG/M metagenome (GOLD analysis project Ga0194063, IMG submission 155459) | Anoxic zone freshwater microbial communities from boreal shield lake in IISD Experimental Lakes Area, Ontario, Canada - Sep2016-L373-20m | ecosystem: Environmental > Aquatic > Freshwater... | reverse complement strand
GATAAGCTCTCCGCGCCGATGGTGCAGGGCAACCCCTATGTTGATGACATCATTATTTTGGATCGAAAACAGTGGGAGAAGCAGATGGGGCAGGGGAAGATCGTGGATGTCCTTCGCGGACTTTCCGCGCTGAAACGGAGATTACGCGCCGGTAACTATGACATGGCCATCGATATGCAGGAGCTATTCATCAGTGGGCTTGTTTGTTGGCTCTCCGGCGCACGCCGGCGTATTGGCCCGATACCAGCGCGGGAGATGAATCAGATTTTCATGACGGAGCGGGTGGAACGCCCGCAGGTGACCACCCGCCTCACCGATAGCTGCATGGGAATGCTGCGCGGGATGGGCATCGACGCCCCGGCGGAAAGTCCGGTGCTGGTGGTGCCAGAAGCTGACAGACAGGCTGCTGCGCAATTGCTGGCAGATGCTGGGTTGCTGGATGGGCGCTACGTAACCTGCTGCATCTCCAGCTCGCGCCCGCAGAAAGACTGGGTGGCATCGCGCTGGGGAGAGTTGGCAGATGAGCTATGGCAGCGCCATGGCCTGCGCACCGTGCTGGTGGGCGGCCCGGAGCGTAAGGAGCAGGCGGAGAAACTGGTCGCGACGCATAGCCCGCAATTGATATCGGCTGTGGGGAGAACGACATTGTTGCAGGCGTCGGCTATCTGCCAGGGTGGGGTGGCACTGGTGGGGGTGGATACCGGCCTCACCTATGCCGGGATGGCCAATGGAGTGCCGACAGTGGCGCTCTATGGTTCCACGGTGTCCACCTGGCTCAACGAGGAGCCACTGGTAACGGTGATCCACCACAAGTTGCCTTGCTACCCATGTCACCGCCGTCCCAGTTGCGCAAATTACGATTGCATGGTGGCTATTACTGTGGAGGAAGTAGCTACAGCAATTGAGGAACTGCTCAACTCCGGTTAGCTATCGCGATTGGCCGGGTATCATCCACCTGTTCCGCGCCGTGGCAACTGCATCCGGCACAAGCTTTGACGATACTGTCCACATTGGTTGGTTCGATGCATGATCCGGGTGGGACGGTGAGGAAACGCTCGTCATCCCATTTACCCGCCAGGAAATCGTACATCAGTTGCGGGTCCCCCTGCACTTCATCGAAATTCCACTTCAGGTAGTCGGCGCATTTACGGGTATATATCCGATCATTCTCGGCGGTAGGAAGATCCCAGTTGATGTAGGTGGCCCACTGGTACTCCTTATACCATGCCTGTTCCATCTCCATCAGATATTCGCCATTATCCTCGCCGTATTTCTCCACATAATATGCCAGTGTGCACTGGTAGCGGTCTTCACCCGGTTGTAGCGTGCGTTCTATCCAGCCGGAGCTATACCAGTATACCCCACGATGCGTGTCGAAGTATTGCTGGTAGGCTTCGCGGGAACCGATAAGCAGGGTGATGCAATCGTGACCGCGGGGGATTATCAGCGGAGTGTTGCGCGCAGTCACCCCGACAACGCCGTTGCTGCAGAGGGCATAGCCAAGCAGCAGGGCATCATAGTGGGGAGGAGGGACGCCTTCATTATTCGGGCTGGCGAGTTGATCAGGACCGGGATCAAGTCGGTCGATCTCCTGCTGTACGCGCTTGCGTAGTTCGGCAGGAGTATTATGCAACCCTTGTGGTAGAATAACAGTGTCGACAACCAGCGGAGACGCCGCTGCCGCCAGACAAAACTCACGAAATAGTACTTCACAGCCGATAAATGCAACGCGCATGGTCTACCCCCAAATTTCTATGAAAATTATAGCATAAATCGTTGAAAAATGATTGACATTCTGGCGGTAAGGTATTATTCTGATAGCAGTGATCTGTGATGATTGCAGACCATGATTTGCTGATGTTGGCAAGAAACTATTTTTCGGGAGGTTTCTTATGCCGACAGTTGGTAAAGTAACGTGGTTTAACAATGAGTATGGTTTCATAGAGACGGAAGATATCCAGGGTATCTATGTCCACTACTCAGCTATCAAGGGTTCTGGATTCAAATCCTTGAATGATGGTCAGAAAGTAGCATTTGACCTTGTACATGGCCTGAAAGGTCCCCTGGCAAAGAATGTTATTTCCATCAATTCAAATTGATAGACGACCTGTTTTTGGGGAAGTAAGTCGAAACCGTCCAACGTGATTTGCACGCTGGACGGTTTTTTTTGTAAAATCAGCACGGAGCACCCGGAAAAGGGTATAATATAGTATTGAAAATCCGATCAGATAGGTGCATTCGCAGTTGAGAAGGAGTTTTTCTTCTCAATGGCGAATTTGTGAGTACGGAATAATGACTAAATCGCGGCCTTTCAATGATGTTGATCTCTCGTAATATCGCATAGGAGGTATTTTGATGCAGACTAATACAGGAGTTTGGCGAATAATTGCCTCGCTGGCGTTCATGTTTATGATGCTTCCTGTGATGGCAGCACATTTCACCGGTTCTTCCATATCGCTTCCGGGCAGCATTCCCGTGCCCGCGCAGGCTCCGCCGGTCATTCCTTTGCCCTCTACACCGAACTTTGTTCAGCGCAGTCCTTTAGGCCCGAAAGACGATATTCCGACCAGATTCTATAAAGAGCAGTGGCTGGACGGGTTTCTTTTAGGGGCTTCCTACCTGGAAGTGATGAACAAAAAGTATATCTTCGGCGACATCGTAATGGATGGCAACGGTGGCGTGCCGACCCAGATCGGTCCATCACTGAATGGCATTGATGATATTCTGAAGCTGTTTAAATTCATTGAAGTTCCTCCGACCGATTATACAGTATTGCCGTTACCGATAGCAGGAGCAACTAATACAACAGTTGCAACTGACCCATTAGCTCCACCTGCTGCTATAGTGGTGCCACCGATGCCAACTCCGCCTACTTTCCCTAATCCATTGTTGGAGAAGTATGTTTTTGCCTACGACCGACAGAATGATGATGGTACAGTTCACTGGAAGACATATGTGTTATTCAGGAATGGTCGGGTAGTGGGAGTTTCCTCTCGCCTTAAACAAGAGGCGATTACTGCTGATATGAAATTGAACGCGACAATGACGTCTGCTGGTGAAGTCAAGTTAAATGAGGGTTCCTATATTCACGTCCACAAACTTCCCAAGGAGCGCTTATGGCTGCAGAATGATATCGGATTCAATTACCAGATGGCGGAAATGGCGACACGACGTAATATGGGTTGGCCGGACTTACCAAGCGGTATGACATCTTCTATCGACAGTTGGTACTACCTGTATTATAACAAGTGGAATTTTGCTCTTACTATCGATGCTCAAACTCGAATGGTAATAGGGGTTTCAATCGGTGATAAGCTGATGGTAGTACCTGCTCCTGCGGATGCTGGTAATAGTGGCTCCGGTGCTACAGGTACCACTAAGAGTGGTGCTGGTTCACCTGAATTAGACATGTCAGATTTAACTGTTACTGTATCTGGCACCATAAAAGCCTTACCGGAGCCTGTGTCAAAGGGTAATAACTAAGAAACCAATGATGGGATGATGTCATTCGGAATGACTTAGAGATGAGGAAGTGATGATGCGAAAACAAAACATACTGTCAACGATAATTCTATTGCTGGTAATTTGCCTGTTGCCGATGCAGGTACTCGCACAGAAAATTAGTACCATAGATCCTCCGTTATCAAATATTAACGTGGGGAGTTCCATCCCCGGACAGTGGCAGGATAAGATCTGGGTAGGTATGAGAACCGAAAAGCTGGTAGAAAATATGCGCAATGCTGGTGTCATCAAGCCAGATGCATATTGCCACGCGTACTTGACGGTTCAGCCAACTAATACTGCTTTAACAAGTGACCCGGCACTGGTCATTGCTCCTCCACCTCCCCCGCTTCCTCCAGATGCGCCGGCTACTCCTTCAGGTCCATATCAAGCATATGGTAACAAAGGGATAATATTGCTGGTAACCGACGATGGTCAGTTTGAGTTGGAAACCGGAATGAATGGGGGGGCAGGCGGGAAATCACCCACAGCTAGTGCTTTTAGTTTCTGGGCATACCTGACATATACTCCCGAGCTGACTATGGGCCAGGAGATGTGGTTCTACCAGGTAAATCCGACCTACTTCATCGCGGTACTGGTAGATAAAAATGACGGCAAAGGCAATATATTGTACAATGCAGGCGGGACAGTAACGGATATTGTCGCTTGTTCATTGGAGCCTTTGAAGCAAAGACTCCAGCCGGATAGAACATACGCACGCATCCCTGGATTAAAACCGATATTAACGCAGACTGATTCAAATGTAGAGGTGAGAACCGCCAGCCAGGCCAATGGTATCGGTTTGGGCTCTACCACTGAAGAGATCATCCGTACCCTGGGTTTACCGACGACTTTCGTTCCCTTTGTTGCAAGCCCCAGTGTGGGAAGTTATAATCCGCAGCAGAATGCATATCGTGATCCATATAGTATTATTACTGCGCAGATTCCGTTCAGCACCACTGCTCCCGGTAGTGAAGGCGTGCTTCCATTAGGTCAGAAATATAGCGGTATTGACCCTGTGCTGCTGACAAATGGAGGTATTACTACCCTTGTTGAACAGAACGATAATAATATACCCGGTAACCTGCCAATAGTTATCAAGGCCGGTTTCTCGAAGAACTTTTTCATGGTGTATGCTCCGAAAGATCCTTCGGATTATTTTGTCGAGTATCTCGTCATGGATAACACGGTTATTCGTGTGCATTATGGGAAGAATGTAATCGCGATTCCGCTTCCAACTGACCCAATTAAGACTATTAAAGAATATAACGCTGCAGCCAGGCGGGTGCAGGTAATTCAAGCTGCTGCAGATGCGGCTGCTGCCGCGGCTGCTGCTGCTGCCGCCGCCGCTGCCGGAGCAGCGACTGCTGGTACCGGTACAGGTGCTGGAACTGGCGGTGCTGGAACTGGCGGTGCTGGAGGTACTATACTTAATCCGGGTGTTTTACCGCTTGGCCCTGGTGGGGTAGTACCGACGCCGCCCAATATCTAAATTTACTGTCCGGGAGAGCATTTCTCCCGGACATTTCGCCACACTTACAGAAAAAATAGGAATGAAAAATGCAGAATAAATCTCGTCCAGTAGGAGCGCTACTCACAGTTTTCCTTGTCGCCACAGCTTTTGTTGTTGGATTCAGCTTCCCGGGTAATCATTTCCAGAGTACCAGTGACAGTCTGTGGACCCCATTATGGTCGCAGGTTGTCGGCAGCTCCGCGCGTGGCAGTACCATCGATGCTTCCTCGCTGAAACCAGTGGAGCTCTACGCTGAGGTATTATCCCGCTTGCAGGATGAATACATCGAAGATATCAATGATGATCGTGCGCAGGAGATGACCTATGCAGCGATACGCAGTATGCTGCATCAATTAAATGACCCCTACACCCGCTTCATGAGTCCCAAGGAGTTCAAGGACTTCAATAGCGATAATCAAGGGCATTTCGCGGGTATTGGTGCTACGCTAACCATGACAGAGATTCCGGCGCTTGCTGCGAAAGCAGGCGATGGTACATCACCACCGATTATCTGTCCTGTCTGTGGCAATGTGCTTAGCGATACAAAGCATTATCGGGTGGCTATTGTTGATACGATAGCGAATAGCCCGGCACAAAAAGCGGGGCTGCAATCGAATGACTTTATTTTAAGTGTTGATTCTAAGATAACTGATGGTTTAACGATCAGCGAAGCTACCGACTTGATTCGCGGTGTTGAAGGAACGGAAGTAACCTTGATGATCGCGCGCAAAGGGATCGAGAAGCCAATCGAGGTTAAAATTACCCGTGCCAGGATTGAGATACCCGCCGTGGAGTGGAAGATGCTCGATAATAATATCGGCTATATCCACCTGAAGCAGTTCAATGAGAAGACCGTGGAGCAGATGAAACTCGCACTCGGGGAATTCAATACCAAGAACGTTGACGGTGTGCTGCTCGACCTGCGCAATGACCCGGGTGGGTTGCTCTCAGAGTGCGTCAAAGTATCGGGAATGTTCCTGCCCGAAGACAAGAAGATCATCGTTTCTACCAAGAGCAGGAGCGGAAAATCGTCACCGGTAGAGCGTGAGCCAGGCGATAGACCTATTTATACCAAACCACTGGTGGTATTGGTGAATAAGGGCAGCGCCTCCGCATCGGAGATCCTCTCCGGCGCGTTGAAAGATTATGGTCGTGCGCAGATAGTAGGCGAGAGCACATTTGGCAAAGCATTGGTGCAGACGGTGATCCGTGTAGGCGACCCGGCCAGCCCGGCTGCCATGGCCGTTACCACTGCACATTACTACACCCCGAATGGACATGATGTAGGTAAGATAGGCCTTCCCCCTGATATTGAAGTGAAGTTGGATGAAGGTGTATTGAAGATATCCGAAAGCGACAACCAGGCAAAGGAAGCATTGCGGATATTGAAAGAAAAGATCGCCGGTAAGTAATTCCAATAGATCGACCCTTGAGAGCATTATCAAGCATCATTAAAGTTGAAAGAGGTATTTGTTATGGCTGATATTATTGCTGGTTTAACCATCCTGGTGAATAACCGAAAAGCAGCAAATCAGGAGCTGAATTCGATCCTCTCTAATTATGGCGGTATTATCGCCGGGCGTATGGGCATTCCGCATTTGCAGGGAGATAACTCGGTAATCACCCTCATTCTGCAGGGCGATGAAGAGGCGATCAGCAGTCTGGCGTGTGAACTTACCGCTGTAGAGACGGCCAAAGGGTTCCGCACGGTGCTGGCACGTTTCGAGGAATAAGCGCAGAGAAGGTGATGACCAGTTCCATGGCGAATGGAGAGTACTGAAGGAAGGTTGCCATCGCCGATGGATTTCACCCGTTTGCTACAACCCTGGACGCCGGATATGGCCATCGATCTCGGCACGGCAAATACGCTTATCCACATACGGGGTAGGGGTATTGTGTTGCGCGAGCCGTCGGTGATTGCTATCGAACGTCCCACGGGCGAGGTGCGTGCGGTCGGCGACGAAGCTAAGCGTATGCAGGGCCGCACTCCAGCCGCAATTGAGATCATCCGCCCGCTGCGGGATGGCGTGATCGCCGACTACGAAGCTGCGGAGCTGATGCTCGCCCACTTCATCGCCAAAGTATATCGACGTCGTCCCTTCATCCATCCTAATGTCCTCATCGGCGTTCCCTCGGGTGTTACCGAGGTAGAATGCCGTGCGGTGAAAGACGCCGCACGCCGTGCCGGGGCCAAAGACGCGTGGGTCATCGAGGAGCCAGTGGCGGCGGCTATCGGTGCCGGTCTGCCCATCGATGAAGCCACCGGCAGCATGGTGGTGGATATCGGCGGGGGCACTACAGAGGTGGCGATAATCTCGCTGGGCGATGTCGTCCTCGCACAATCGGTGCGCGTCGGCGGTGATGAAATCGATGAAGCGATCATGAATTTCCTGCGTCGCGAATATAATCTGCAGATAGGCGAGCGCACTGCCGAAACCATCAAAATCGCCATCGGCTCAGTGTGGCCGCTAGCAAATGAGCTGGAATTCACCGTGCGCGGACGCGACCTGGTGACGGGCTTGCCCGCGCAGGTGCATATGCGCAGTAGTGATCTACGTGACCCTATTGGTGAGTCCGTGCTGGCCATCATTGATGCGGTAAAGCTGGCACTGGAGCACACCCCGCCGGAGTTATCCGCCGATATCATGGAGCGAGGTATCGCCCTTACTGGTGGTGGTGCATTGTTGCGTGGCATGGATATGCTGATGCAGCACATCACCGGGATGCCCGCGATAATCATGGAAGACCCGTTGAGCTGTGTGGTGCAGGGGGCAGCAAAGGTATTGGCGGAAGGTGATGTCGATATGCGCTCTGCTTTCGAGCGTAAACTGGCCTTGCGAACGGAATAAGATATGCCGCACGACGATCAATTTGAGCAGGAAGAGGAACATCTCACCACGGAATTAGTGCGCGGTGATTCTCCAATGCTGCGTGAATTACTCGGTAAATTCCCCGCGCCCGACCTGGCAGAGCTTTTCCCTGACCTGGAAGAAGCTGCCCAGACTACTATGCTCAACGTGCTGGATGACGAGACGGTGGCGGAGTTGCTAGCGGAGCTGGATCCATCTGACCAGGAGATAGTGCTCTCGTTGCTTTCTGCCTCGCGTACCCAGGATGTGCTGGAAGAGATGTATTCTGATGACGTCGCCGACTTGCTTAGCGAACTCCCCGAGGAACATGCGGAAGCGCTGATAGAGCAAATGGAGCAGGACGTAGCCGAGGATGTATCGGAACTGCTGCGTTATGATGAGGATTCTGCCGGCGGCTTGATGGCCAAAGAGTATGTCACCGTACCTCCTGAGCTGACGGTGACAGATGCACTGGCGATGCTGCGGCATCATCATGATGATGCCGAGTTGATCTACGAGCTGTACGTCATCTCGGAAGATGAATCGCTGCTGGGAATCGTCAGCCTGCACACCCTCATCGTATCACCTGCCGATGCCGAGATGGCAGATATCATGGAGCATGAATTTGTCAGCGTGCCGGTAGATATGCCAGGTGATGAAGTAGCTGATCTGGTGCGCCGTCACGATTTGCTGGCTGTTCCGGTACTTGATAACGCCGGGCGCATCGTCGGTATCATCACGGTGGACGATATCATCGAGGTGGCGCAGGAGACTGCTGGCGACGAACTGCTGGAGATCAGCGGTGCCGAGGTAACCGAGGATGATGATGACGACGACCCGCATACCGAATGGCGCAATCTGCGCGGCGGCTTGCTGGTGCTTGGTGGGGCCTTACTCGCCGCACTATTGATATGGCTTTTCATGCGCGCTTTTGCAGTCTGGGATATCCGCTTCATCATGCTTCCGCTGGTGATGGTGATGGCACTCACCGTGGCCAGCCAGGCGGCATTGACTATCGATCAGCACTTCGCCGGGCCTACAGTGCGGCGGCAGTCAGCTCCGGTTATATACCGTGAAGCCGCCACCGGGGTGATGATGGCCTGTGTGGGCGGGCTTATGGCAGTGCTGGCGCTATATATAATAAATCGCAAAGGTGCCGGCCTGCTCTCGGCATTCATCATTACAGCGTTGGCATTGGTGATGGCGGAGATATCTGGTGCCGCGGGCGCATTGATGATAAAACAGCGTGGTGGACGCCTCGGTTCGGTGGCACACTCCATGCTGGTGATGATTTCGCTGCTGCTGGCAGTTACGGTTTATTTAGGGCTGGCACACTCTTTTGCTGATTTTTGACTTCGTCCATCTCGCGCACTTTGTCAAAGAGTAGCTGCATGCGCGCAGCATCTTTTTTCCCCGGTGCCATCTCGATACTGCTGCTGACATCAATGGCATCCGGCATCGCCACCTGCATGGCTTCGGAGATATTCTCCGGCGAAAGCCCTCCGGCAAGGATGATGGGACGCCCCAAACGATGCGCCTGCCGGGCGACAGACCAGTCGAAAGAGGTGCCGGTACCGCCAAATTGCCCGGCTACCTTAGAATCCAATAATATGGCACGCGCGAATGTATAGCGTGCTACCGGCGCCAGATCATGTATCGTGCTGATAGATATCCCCTTGATGGCGGGCCACGCCAGGCGCTCCAGGTATTCCGGTGGTTCATCGCCGTGCAATTGCGCTATCTGGCAGCCTGAGACGGCCATGATCTCACTCACGGCGGCGATAGATTCATTGACCGTCACCGCCACCGGGGTGACGAATGGGGGTAGCCGGTCGATGATATCACGCACTACTTTGGGGCTGACATAGCGCGGACTGTTGGCGAAGAAGATGAAGCCCAGTGCATCAGCACCTAGCTCCACCGCCAATAAAGCATCCTCGATGTTGGTAATACCACAAATTTTCACGCGTGTACGGGGTAACATGAGCTATACTCCCTGGTATTTTTGGCTTGTCCGTTAAAACGGTGACTTATCAAGGGTAAATAATATCATACGTTCGCCGGTAATGGTGCTGATATCCGTATGCATACTAATAATTGAACATCCGGTGATATGACTGATAACAGTCTCCAGCAGTGGGCGGGCGCTTTCCAGCAACTCACTGCGCATACGCTTCACCAGGCGGCGACCTTCCAGCCGGTTATCCATCTGCACCAGTTGCGCCTCCGCAGGCGTCAACACCCCACGCAGGCGCACTAATACACAGTCCTCCAGCAGCATCACCCGCGTCTCTTCCGGTCCACGCCCCATATATTCGCGTTCAAACCGGGTAATAGCCTCGCTAATCTCCGCCTCCAGTTGTCCCTTGGTCTTTCCGTGCATATAAGGTGTAGTATAACGCTCTGTAGGTCTGTAGGTCTATAGGTCTTTAGGTCTGTAGGTTTAGCCCGAGCCACAATTACATCATAACGTATCGAATCAACCTAAAGACCTAAAGACCTAACAACCTATAGACCTAAACCGCTTGCCATTTTCTCATTTCCAGTGTCTAATATGTATATGAGTACTTCTGCTGAAACTTCGAGAGTGATTTATTATGCTGATGCCATCCGCGAGGCACTGGCGGAGGAGATGCGGCGTGACCCTGAGGTGGTGTTGCTGGGCGAGGATATCGCGCTGTACGGTGGCTCCTTCGGGGTGACGCGTGGGCTGGTTGATGAGTTCGGTGTGCGCCGGGTGGTGAATACCCCCATCTCCGAGGGCGGGTTCACCGGTATGGCCGTGGGCATGGCGCTCACCGGGATGCGCCCGGTAGTCGAGTACATGTTTATGGACTTCATGACGCTGGCCACCGACCAGATATTGAACCACGCGGCGAAATTCCGCTCTGTCTATGGCGAGCAGGCGAAGGTGCCCATCGTTTTCCGCGCCGCCGCCGGTGCCGGGCGTTCCTATGGAGCCACGCACTCGCAGATGCTGGAAGGCTGGTTCATGAATATTCCGGGGCTGAAAGTCGTCGCCCCCGCCACCGCGGAGGATGCTAAAGGGCTGATGATCTCAGCCATCCGCGATGATGACCCGGTGCTGGTCATGGAGCACAAAGACCTGTACAAGGTGCGTATGCCCGTTTCTGCGCATACCGAGCCTATCCCCTTCGGCGTGGCCAAAGTACTGCGGGAGGGCGACGCGATCACACTGGTGGCCTATTCCAAGATGACCCACGTCATCGCGCTGGCAGCCGTACAACTGGCGAAGGAGGGCATAAATGCGGAGGTGATCGACCTGCGTAGCCTGAAACCGCTGGACACCGCCACCCTGGCCACCTCGGTGATGAAGACCGGACGCGCGCTGGTGGTCACCGAGGCCCCGTCGTTTGCCGGCCCCTCCGCCGAGATCGCCCTGCAGATTTTCGAGAATGCTTTCGAATACCTCAACGCCCCGGTAGCCCGCCTGGCCATGCCCGAATCCACTATCCCCTTCTGCCCCGATATGGAAAAATGCTTCATCCCTGGGGTAGATGACGTGGTGCGCATGGTGCGGGGGATGATGGGGTAATAATTATCCCCCAATCAGTTCCCGTCTTCCCTCTCTAAGGGCACCACATAGAACATATTGCCGACAATGCGACTGATGCGGACGCTGGAAAAGCGGGGGATGGTGGTATCTGTCTCATTGTGTGCGGGGGCGACGTTGCGGCTGCCCATGGCGACGTAGGCGATCTCGCCGACGCCAGTGGGGGGCAGCGCTACGGTTACTTCCGCCTGCATGCCCACCAGGGAGGCGAGTTTAATCTCGCTGCTGCTGGGTAATGATCCCAATAGTTTATTGAAGCTGTAGATGAGCAAATATGCCAGTACTATGCCGGAAGCAAATGCTATCAGCATGGAGATTATTGGCGAAAAATGCGGGGCGACGAGTACGCCGACGCCGCCGAAGCAGGTGAGGAAGAAGGCGATCACCAACGGGGAGAATGGGCCAAAAATCATCTCGGTACCGCTGGACGAATCATGCCCCATCGCTGCCCCATGGCCATGGCCTCCGTGACCGCCCATGCCGTAGTTGTGATTGAAATCTCCGCCGTGGCCCATGCCATGGCCCATGCCACCGCCATGCCCATGTCCGTGGGCACCGCCCATGACCAGGGCGACGAGCGAATAGCCGACGCCGACGATCAGACATACCCAATATACCGACATTGCCCATGCTGTACCCATTACATGCTCCTTATATCAGGGAAGCAACGAGCTACCCTAACTGACTTCATTTTATCCCGACTGGGCGATATTCGCAAGAGTTTTACTCCTGATGTTGTGCCATTATTATATCTTTGTAGCGCTGATACAGATAACTGGCCCCGAAAAGGATCAATCCCAGCGTGATAATGGAGAGCACGCGGTATTGCTTATCGAGGAAATTAAGGTCGAAAAGGAATATTTTGAAGATCGTGATGGTGAAGACGATCATCGAAAGCAGCCGCAGATTGCGTATCTTGCGCCAGAAGCCGTAGGCGAGTACCAGTATAGAGAAGACCAGCCAGCCAATAGAGAGCACCAGTTGTTGCATCTCCTTCAGGTGTTGATTGGCGGCACCGGGTTTTATCAGCGCGGCGGAGTAGTAGTCCAGCACCTCGCAGGAGACAAGCTCCAGCAAGAAAAGTGCGCAGACGATCTGCAATAGACGTGCCAGTGGTGCCGCCCATGTGTGCTCCTCGCGTACCTTAAAGAGCTGGCGCGTGGCGACGATTATCCCGGCGATGACCAGCAGGAAAGCAAAGAAGCGCACGTTAAATATCGGGCTATAGTAGTTAAGTGGGCTATAGATGAATCCAACGAAAGCCACCCAGAGCAAGCCGATGAATAGTGCCGTCAGCCCCAGCCAGGTGAACCACGAGGCTTTGCGGCGTAGCCCGAGGAAGAAGACCGGCAGGGCGAAGAGTGTCCACGCCATCGGCAAGATCATCCGCTGGGTGAAGCGGTATCCTGCTGCCGAAACGTTATTGACGGCAGCATCCTTCACCCAATACAGGCGGTGGAAGTAGTCGTTGATCTCCAGTGTGATGAACTCAAAGATGAGCGCAGCGATGAAGATACGGAAGGTCTCGCGCAGCCCGGACAACCCGCCGAACGCATCCTCATTCTTCCCGATGAGATAGTTCTCCCACGCCATCCCGGCCAGTACCAGCAGGAACGGAATGGCGCGCAGATTGAGGATAGGGGTGAAGGTGGATATCGGCGCATAGCTGACCGTGCCGATGC
>Ga0194063_10001935_pt1 | contig 13121 bp, 11 predicted proteins | sample SepL3720m_MetaG_FD_155459 | JGI IMG/M metagenome (GOLD analysis project Ga0194063, IMG submission 155459) | Anoxic zone freshwater microbial communities from boreal shield lake in IISD Experimental Lakes Area, Ontario, Canada - Sep2016-L373-20m | ecosystem: Environmental > Aquatic > Freshwater... | reverse complement strand
GTGTCGGGGTCGGCGTAGCCGTTGGTCTTGGAGTGGCTGTTGGCACTGGGGTTGGCGACGGCGTCGGCGTCGGTGACGGTGTTGGAGTCGGATCGCCAGGCGCAACTGGCTGAGAAGTCGGCACTTCCTTGGTTACAGAAAGAAACCGAATGGCCTGAAACGGAGCCGTCCCAAGCGTCGTAATAGCCCCAGATGCTTGCGCAATATTCATCAGTGCGATACTGGTGAAAGAGGAAAAATTCTGATCTTGGTCAGCAGCCGCAATGGTGAGTGTGATTGTGAAATTATTGGTTTTCACAAAGCTACATCCTGAAACAAGTAATATTGAGCCTCTTGTAATGTCTGAATAAGTCTGATTGGCCGCATTATAAATCCTCTCGTGCACCATTCCATTTTCAAAATAAATATAATTGAATGCTTGCTTTGCAGAGATTTCAGCCTTACAAGTTGTCACCGGCATCAAGACAGCAGTCGTGGTCATGCGCACTTCTTTTGTGACAAAATCCATGACTTCTCTGACTTCTGATTGCGCCGAGTATTTCTCTTGAACCGTTCCAAAATTCGTATTGCCAAAGACAAGTAAAGAAAACGCAAGCACGAGAAGCATGCCAAGCAAAGAGAGCACAATAACGATTTCAATGAGCGTAAAGCCCTTTTGGTTCATTGCTTTTCTTTCCACGAACGGATGCCCCTCTCTTCTTGTAATTGGCACAATGCTAGTCAGGTTTAAAGGCCTTAATCTCGGCATCGCCACGATTTGCATCGTATGTAACATGTGCTTGATATAGTTTCCCTACAACAGTGACGACTGTTTCTCCAAAAGAAATGGTCAGCGTCTTCGCAGTAATGCTCGTAATGCCGTCCGTTGTGTTGTTCAGATTCGCCTCTAGGCTTTCGGCATCTTTATAGACTGCGATGCTTTTCTTTCCAGAGAGAACGGTTTCACTATAGCCATAAGACAAAAGCGGAATCAAACTGATGGCGAGCATTGCCAAAATAGCCGCACTGATGATGACCTCAAGCATCGTAAAGCCTTTTTGATTCTTTCTTTGATTGATATTGATGAAGAATCGATCCATGATAATCATCCTTTCCTTAACGCCACTGCTCATAAGCTAGTACCGTCTTACCAAATATTTTCGCAAGATTTTGGTCTTGCGCGAGTGACGCAAATTCGATATAGCTCGAACCCGATAAGGCACAGGTATTTGCAATAACAACACCTTTTACTTTCCCGGACCCTGAAAAATCCACAAAGGCATTGGGTGCAAAAATGGCTTGCACATAAGCTGTCGCATCCCCTGAAAAGACAACGTTACTTGAACCTGTGATTACATGACCAAATACAGATCCGCCATTACCGATAGTAATTGCAGTGTTTTTCCCATAAAGCAGACTTTTTAATATAACAGAACCCGTTACCGAGAAACTTGGCGCATCAAAGTAGATCTGCATATCCCCAGGGTCTCCATTTGCGTTGACTTGTGCACCATTCGTCATGCTTAATGCGGTCGTGGTCTTATCATCGATGTATAATATCAAACGCCCCGAACCCGTCTTATTTATGGTCAGTTTCCCACTCCCAGATATCGTTAAAAATTTTGTTCGTATAATCCGGTCAGTGTTTCCTACCGTAATGATCAGCTCGCTTAAAATATTGATGCCACCTTTATACCAACCATCCGTCGCCATATAATAAGGCGGTGAAGGATTCCAGCCCGCAGTATATAAACTGTTAAATACCGGCAATGTCGACTGATCTGGATAGACCGGAAAAGGTGGCAATGTAAATACACTTTGTTCTGGCAAAGGCAGTACATTTCCTTGAATTTTTGTCGTCCCATAATTAAAACTGGATTTTGCAAGTTGCGAATTGGTGACATACAAATCACCAGAAATATATTGCCCACCACTGCTATCAAAATTCAATTGATTGGATGCGTTAAAATTCGACATGACAGAGCCCAGAACCCTTGTGCTGCCTGTAAAGGTCAAATTGTTTCCAACAAACAAAGCATGGTCAAACCCTTGGAAAAAGTTTTCACTACTTTGCGCTATGACAAGTGTCACCTCTTTTTGCGAATTGTTGACGGTTCCCGTCGCCGTGACATAGATCTTCACACCACTTCTGACGACTGAGATTTCGAAATATCCTTTATCCCCCGTCGCTAAGTAGGTTTTTTCAGAGGGGTGATTTTGCATATTAGATATCAGGTTATCAAACCCAATGGGCGAAAGAATTTTTGACTGGTCGACAATGTATGTACCTAAAGCATCTGCACCAGAGCGCGCCAAATAATAGGCTTGTGTATTGTCTTGGTGATTCGCACTATTCATGTTGTCAGAATAACTCAAAGTAATCACAGTAAGTACTAAAATGCCTAAAACTGCCGCAATCACTAAGACCAACGGCAATACAATTCCATTTCGATTATGAATCAATTTCCTTGCCATTACACTACCACCCTCAATAACTCTGCCAACGAAGTGATGCCTTTTCGTACTTTTTGAAAACCATCGTCCTGCATCGTAATCATCCCATTCTTGATGGCTTCCATTTTTATTTCAGACGAGATGGCTCTTTTCAGAACCATTTTCCCAAGTTCTTCTGTCATTTTCAAAATCTCATAGACGCCCATTCTGCCCTTGTAACCTGTCTTGTTGCATGCGGTACAACCTACTGGTTCATATAAATCGAGTTCCGATTCGTCTTCCGCGATTGTAAAGGAAGGACACATTAATAGCACTTCGTCGCGCGTGTACGTCACTTTTTTCTTACACTTTTCGCAAAGTTTGCGAAACAACCGTTGCCCGACCACACCAGAAAGCGATGAGGCAACCAAAAACGGTTCAATTCCCATATCCACTAATCGAGAAAGCGCGCCCGCGGCGTCATTTGTATGAAGCGTCGAAAAGACTAAATGTCCTGTCATAGCTGATTCAATCGCGATTTTCGCCGTTTCCCCATCTCGAATTTCTCCAACCATGATAATATCGGGGTCACTTCTAAGTATGGATCGGAGTCCAGAAGGGAACGTCAGACCAACCTTAGCGTTAATCTGAATCTGGTTGATGTCCGTCATCCTTTTCTCGATTGGATCCTCTAATGTAATGATATTTTTATTTTCCGAATTGACTTGGTCAAGACTTGCATACAGCGTCGTAGACTTACCGCTTCCCGTCGGTCCCGTAATGAGAATAAATCCATATGGAATGGTAATCAATTTATTATAGAGCTCTTGGTGCGCCGGCAACAAGCCAAGCATGGCTAGGGTAATCACGGTATCTCCATCCGTCAACAAGCGCATGGTGATTTTTTCTCCAAAGGCTGTCGGCAACGAGGCCACACGGAAATCGACGCTTTTCGAATCCGCTTTGTAAGTGAAACGCGCATCCTGTGGGATTCTTTTTTCTGCAATGTCCATATTTGCGATTACTTTCACTCTCGTCGTCAATTGAGAGATCATACTAGAAGGCAAAGACATGACTTCGTGGATGACACCATCAATTCTAAAACGAATTCTGAGACGCTTTTCCATTGGCTCAATATGAATGTCACTGACATTGCGTCGAATTGCGTTAAGCAATAATTGTGTGACAATGGATACCACTTGTTCTAAATCTTCATCGGAGTCATAATCGAGTGCTTTTTCATCCGTCGCATGTTCCGTAGGCGGAACCGTAATTTGCATAGACTTCGCATCGCGAAACACACTCCAAGCAAAATCATAATCGGATAACGTCGTGACAACAGGCACGACCTGAAAACCTGTAACACCTTGCACATCGCGCCAACTAATATTGTCAAAAATGCGATCGACAATGATAATAAGCTTATTCTGTTCATCAAACCCAATCGGTACACATTCGAACTTTTCGGCTTGCTCGACGGTTAAGGTGTCCAATGCATTGCGTTCTATTTCAAAATCTTTTAAACTAATAAAATTCAACCCTGATTTTTTGGCTAACGCAAGTGCGATGTCTTCTTCTCTACAAAATCCAAGTTTCACAAGACATGGACCAATCAAGGGTCTTTTATCTTGTGAAAACGACTTCTGATACTCTGCCGCCTCGTTGAGTTGATTCTCTGTAATCAACCCTTCTTCCACTAAAATATGACCTATAATTCTTTTTCGGATGCTATCAATTGAAAATGCCTTTCTTGACTGAGACTGCATGGGACTCCTCTCTTCCAAACCGAGCGCTTGGACTTAATTGTATGTAAATGCTGCCATGATTAGAGAAGCGGTTACTTTTCCAGCAGAATCCATCGTATATTTGAGTGAATCAAGTCTAAAACAACGATTCGCTGTACCTGCTGGATACTTAATAGTATAAACCAGTCTGCGCAGACTGTCAAAATCAGTTTCCACTTCGACTTCTACCGTTAACTCTTTATAAATCCCTTTATCCAACATCGGTTGTGGCACAATTGATTTTACCTTACACAATCCGTTGATGGTTTTCTTAATATCATTGGCAACCACACCAAACGCAATCGACTTTCCGATGCGATTCGATAACATCGCGAGGTTTTGTGCCATCTTTTCAGAATTCACGCTAATGATTTTGAGATAATTCGCCCGATCATTAATCGCCCCTAATTCAGCTTGTTTGGTTTTCACCTTGGCATCCATATCTTGATACTTCGTCGTTTCAGAAAATGCGCTGAACGCGAAAACGAGCGCAAATACGACAAATATGATGGAAAGTATGATATAGGTATTCTTTTGTCGTTTGATCATTTGATCGCCTCCTCATTCGCTATTTCATATGGTCCAGAAACGGGAATTGTGACCGTAATATCGACAAGATACCCATATTGATTCCCTTCAAACTTGCCAGGCGTCACCTCAGTGAAAAGTGATGTATTTGCTTGAATGACCTTGAGCCAGTAATCGAAATCATTGAGATTTGTAACAAGACACTTGATTAAAAGATTCTTTGGCCCTTCTTCAATTTTTGCAACCGAATTTGCCGCAGCTGCGGCTTCGTCTCTCGTAATGAGCGCTGGTGCTGCGACCAATTGTTCGATCGATTGCACTTGAATGGTAATTGGTTTTGACTGAATCAAAGTGGTCAAGATTTTATCCCATGCCGGACCCGTTCCCATCGCGTTGATGAGTACATCATGAAATGTTTTGTTGAGACTAAACACTTCCTCGTATTTTTGCATGCCTTTGATTTGTTCTCGAATCAGCGCAATCTCGGTGTCAACTTTCGTAATCTCTTGGTTTTTCGAAAGATTTAGAAGAGGAGTTGAAACAAAGAAAATTGCCGCAATCGTTAATATGAGTGCGGTGAACGTCAGTACAACGCGCAGAATTTTGACGATGAATATCTCCCGTCTTTGTTTTTGCGGTAGAAATGAAATTGGCTTAAATACTTTATCTTCTTTTTTCATCTCAGATTTTTACCCCCATTGCAACGATTGCAGCGCCGATTGCACTCGTATATTCAATCAAACGTTCTGGGTGTTCTAACCCAGGATGAAGTTCAACCCTTGTCAAAATATCAAGGCAGTACGCCGGCAAATTCACTTTTGACTGAATGTTGCTGACAAGCGAGCCCTTGAGCGCACCCGCACCGACGATCAAGAATTCAGAAGGCATATAATCTTCATCAAACATATGATAGTAATTGACCGTACCCAATGACTCGTTGAGTAGAATTTCTCCGAGCTGGTCTATGATTTCTTCTGAAAAATCGTCTTCCGTCTCCGAATAAAACAAGCCATATTTTGAAAACGCATCTTCGTACATCTTTCGGATTTTTAATCGACGCGCAAATTGCGGAATCCCGTCTTTGACTATGATCACACAACTGTTTTCACTGCCAAGATAAATCAACACGTAGGAGCCCACTTTATTAGAATCCGGAACAAGTTGAAACGGATAAAATACGGAGGTACTGATATCCACCAAATTAATACTGGCGGATGCAAATGCTGAAATATATTCATCCACCATCGAAGATTTGGCCGCAATCACAAGATAGCGATTCTGAATGACGTTGTTCTCCATAAAATGACCAAGAAAGCGATGTTCATAATAGTAGCCTTCTAAATCCAAATCAAGCAGTTCATTCGACTGCATCGTAAGGGCTTCCACAAACTTGTTCTTTGGTAACTGCGGCATTTGTATGTATTTCAAGTGCACCTCATTATTGAAAATGCCAAGTGCAGCGTTGCGCACTTTGATGTCATTTCTTTTCAATTCATCTTTGATAAACTTGGCGAGAAAACTCTCACGATCGCCAGCGGATCCATCAATCGTGATAATCGAAGTGAACGCCTTAATCACCCGCGGATGTGCAGGTGACCCGTCGCATTCCACGATGCGGATTTTATTTCCATCAAATTCTACGCCAATCACATTTTTATTCATTCTCTTCCCTCTATTTCGTAAAGCTTGTGATCATGGTAAACATCGGCAAATACAATGAAATCAACATGCCACCAACAACAAATGCGATGAGGACAAGCATGACTGGCTCAATGACAGAGGTTAGCTTCTTGGTCGCAGTGGTTGCTTCTTCCTCATAAAACTCTGCAACTCGATCCAACATCCAAGGTAAAGAACCCGATGTTTCGCCGATTTCAATCATTTGTACCATCAATTGTGGATAAATGTTCGGGTATTTCTCCAAAGTAGAAAAGATACTGCTTCCTTGGCTAATTTGCTTCGTCGCTTCCTCGATGGAATCTGTAATCAAGGAACTCCCTGCTGCGCGTCCAGCACTTTGAAACGCTGCGATGACTTGCACGCCACATTCCAATAGCGTCGACGCAATACGCGCGAATTTTGCGAGACTTGATTTCTTCACCAAATTCCCGAGTACTGGTACACTAAACTTCAATTTCTCCCAAATGACTTTGCCATACGCGGACTTTGGAAAAATCTTCAAAACTCCAACATAAAAAGCAACGGCAACAATAATATAGATATACCAGGATGATTTTAAACTCGCAGACAGAGCAAAAACAAATTTCGTAATATCAGGAAGTGCAACGGACGCAGGAATCATATTTTGAAAGATCGGCACGATAAATATGACGAGTCCAAAAAACACGACGCCAGTAAATCCAAGCACCATTTTCGGGTAAAACACCGCTTGCTTGACCGTTTCATTGATGATTTTTTCTTTTTGCAACTGAAAAGAGAGCTTCTCAAACGTGGTATCCAGATTACCAGTCAATTCTCCCACGTCAATCAAAGAATAAACTTGTTCGGACACCGCGGTTTTTGCATATTTCCTCAGCGCCTGAGAAAGCGGAATGCCCTTCTCCACATCGTTGACAACCAACAGCAGGATGTTTGCAAAATATTTATCTTCCATTTGTTGAATCAAACTCGACAAAGCCTTCGTAATTGCGATACCAGACTTGAGCAAAGCAGATAATTGTTTCGAAAAAACAATTAGAGTGTCCATCTTAATGAGTTTTTTCCCAACGACCACTTGCGAACTGCCACCCGTTTTATGTTCGTTTAAAGAAGTGATGACGAAACCCAGTGCGCGTAACTTATTATAGGCGTCGCCCTTGTTGTCTGCCAAGACGCGACCGCTCATATTTGCTCCAGCATTATCGATGACTTGATAATTAAAATGTGGCATGTGTTCACTTCCTTTATCTTAAGTATACTACAAAGAAATGTTTGTGTTACCTGAATTGCTAATTTGTCTCCTCATTTCGGTATTTTCCCCTGAAATCAAAGAAACAACCGCAGATTTATCGATACAATGTTCAAATGCCTGGTCATTCGATATCTTTCCCTGCATGACGAGCTTTGCAAGCGCCATGTCCATGGTCTGCATGCCGATGTTTCCACTCGTCTGAATGATGGAGTACAGTTGGTGTTCCTTCCCCTCTCGCACAAGATTGCTGATTGCAGGCACAGTAGACATAAACTCCACAGCAGCGGAACGTCCACCCGTCTTCAAATTCTTAATCAACTGCTGGCTGATGACCGCTTTTAGTGTACTAGCGAGCTGTTGACGCACTTGCTCTTTTTGAGCAGGCTCAAACGCATCAATAATTCTGGAAATGGTCTGTGGCGCGGATTGTGTATGGAGCGTCGAAAACACCAGATGTCCTGTTTCCGCAGCAGACAGGGCGATGGAAATGGATTCCCGATCTCTCATTTCTCCAATCAGAATAATATCAGGGTCTTGCCGCAATACGGAACGCAAAGCTGAATTATAAGATATGGTGTCGACGCCGATTTCACGTTGTCTGACAAACGATTGTTTTGAGGTATGGACATACTCGATCGGATCTTCAACGGTGACGATGTTTTTTGCCATTGTTTCATTGATGACATTAATCATCGACGCGAGCGTCGTTGACTTTCCGCTTCCCGTTGTGCCAGTCACGAGGACGAGTCCTCTGGGCAGATTGATCAGATTCTTGACCGCTTGGGGAAGCCCCAACACTTCGAACGCGGGAATTTTCATGGGGAATACGCGGAAGACCATGCCGATGGTGCCGGCATTGGTGAGCGCGTTCCCTCTGTACCGCGGTCCATTCGGGATTTGATAAGCAAAGTCCATATCTTTTCTTTGATTAAAGATATTCAAATCCCCTTCGCTCAAGACATCTTTAAAAAAGATTTCTATATCTTCCGGCGTTAATGCCGGCATACTTGCCAAGGGCACCAAATCACCCGAGATGCGAAATGTTGGCGGGAGCCCGGTCATAATATGCAAGTCAGAACCATTCATTTCATATAGTTTCATCAATATTTCATCAATCGTCAATGGATACATTTTACGTTCCTCCTAATGGCGCATCAATGAGACTGATTACTTTTCTAATCTTCGCTATTTCAGCCTCAGTACCCGTATAATAAAGAATGTATTTTTCCAATAATGGATCACGTTCAACATCTGGCGAGATGACAAAATTAGAAGGTTCGTAGCCTGTGATGTTACAAATCAAATCGCGTCGCGCGCCAAGTTTCGCTGTTGACGGTGCATAGTCGATGATTTCTTTAATGATGTCTCCTCTGATATCGACCGATTTCAAAAGGCGCAATGCCTCATCCCGATAGGATCTCGGACCGAAGAAGAAAACGGTCTTCGGATAACTCTTCAAGTCCATGACTGTAATATCGAGTTTCGCGTTGGTTAACAGATTTTCTGCATCGGTGTAAGCAATGTATTTCAATGTATACTTCGTGAGCCCTACCAGATCACCACTGTTCGGATTTCCGGTATTCTCCTTGATATCAATTTTCGCCAGCAAGGCTTCAAATTCTGCCTTTGAAGTCGTTGGTCCACTGACAAATGCGATCATCGGATTCGTCGCGCTAATCGAGAAGATCACTGGAATATCAAATTGAGAGAGCGCTTCTTGAAATACCTTCGCGGTCACGTAATTTAAAGTATATTGCTTATAAAAAGTACTTCTACCCACACTCGTGCCTATGTCAGGGAAGTTTTCTTTCCGGTCTAATGAATTTACTAGTTGATAAAATCTTGCAATTTCAGTTGGGGTACCTGAAACCCATATTTTATTCAACGCTTCTTTTAACGTCACGGTCTTCACATCAATATTTAATTTTAACGCCTGGCTCTCGATTTCTGGCGCTGTAATGTAGCGTAAACTAATTCCAGTAAACATGAGATTATTCACAAAATCCGCGGAAATCTTCTCTTTCGGTCCTATGATGATCAAGTCTCCGCTTTCCACCCAGGACATGCCTCCTGCGGTGTCAACAACAACGTCAATGAGGCTTGCACGATCCACTTTGGACGCGCGAATCGTAAATCGCATCGGCACGCCAACATATAGAATATTTTTCTTTAATTCAATCGCTACCGCCGATAATATGTCCCGCACATCGGTGTCTACAAAATTAATCGAAACAGAACCATTAAGACTCGGATTCGATGGTTTCACAACGACTTGATTGGTGCCAATTTTCAAGAGTTTCCCTGGGAAAACGACTGCCGGTGTAGATAGATAGTTCCAGTCCATAATATCCTGCACGGAAACCCCAAAATGAGAAGCAATCGAAGGTATCGTATCTCCTTGCTTGACAATATAATACCCGTTACTCACCTCAATTGAGTTCGCGATCGTCGCAGTAGAGAACAGGGTAAACATGATTAAGAAAAAACATACGATTTTCATTTTAGCTTGCATTCTCTACCCTCCCCATCAATTTGAGTTTGGTGATATCTGTAGTACAGTAACTAGATTGTCTTTCTCTATCGTAAGATAAGAATCATCATCGGCAATTGCTTTCAACTTGTAACCGGCAATGCTTTCCCCTATCTTTAGAATTTTTGACACATTCGTAAATTGAATCACGACATGAACCCCATTGATGCCTCGAATGGAACCCTTGAATTCAGGCGGCCCAACCAAAGAGGTATCAGCAGAATCGGATTGATCTTCTGTTTTCGGAATGAAATTTGTGTCCACTTCTCCTGGTAAAGTCGTGGGCGCTGATGTGACATTTGGCGCACTCGTTCCCACTGGGACAATAACGCTTGGTGAAGAAGGTGAAGATTTTGGAAGATACAAAATGAATAAAATAACAAATGCTACGAGCAGCAAAGGTATTAATATTTTTAGCGATTTATTCTCATCCAATATCTTCTTAATCTTATCCATTATCACACCTCATAAAACAAGATTATATGCGAAAAAATGTTCTCTTATTTTATAACATAAAAAACTCCTAAATGCAATCTTTAGTTAATATTTATGTAAAAATCAACAAAAAATATACAAGTTCTTGATTTTGAGCATTTTTACTTTTTCGCGGTGCATTCGCGGTTGCTACACTGAGGAAACCGTTTTTTCCCATAAGATTTCCATACCATGAGGGAATTGCAAAGGGGGCAGATTTCTCCAGTTGGTTTATCAAAAACAGTGGTACCGCACTCTTTGCCTTTTTCGCAGGTATAATAGTCCCTACCGCGTTTGTCTTTTCGCACTAACATTTTCGAACCACACTTCGGACATAAAAACCCAGAATCTACGATAATCGGCTTGGTATTCCTGCATTCCGGAAAACCTGGGCAGGCTAAAAACTTTCCAAATTTGCCTTGTTTTACGACGAGGTTGCGCCCACATTTCTCGCAGATTTCTTCTGAAATTTCCTGTGGAATTTCAATGTTACCAATTTCCTCTTCCGCCTTGGCAAGCACCACGGAAAACCGATCATAAAACTCCTTCATTAATTGACGCCAATTGAGCGACCCTTCTTCCACTTTGTCCAAACCACTTTCCATGTTTGCTGTAAAATCAATATCCACAATGTCGTTAAAATATTCTTTCAACAAATCAGTCACAATTGTCCCCAATTCAGTAGGAATCAAAAACTTTTTGTCCCGCACCACATAATTTCTCGCCAAAATCGTAGAAATCGTTGCAGCATAGGTGCTTGGTCGACCGATCCCTTTTTCCTCCATTACCTTTACGAGTGTCGCTTCTGTATATCTCAACGGCGGTTGCGTGAATTTTTGCTCAAAGTCTAAAGCATTTTTAATCAATGTTTCTCCAACCGTTAAGATTGGTATCACCATTTCTTTTTCTTCTTCGGTTCCTTCATCTTTTCCTTCTGTGTACACTAGCAAATATCCTTTAAACTTGACTTTCGAACCACTCGCTTTAAATGTATACCCACCAGCATCAATATCGGACGTGACCGTATCGTAAACTGCCGATGCCATCTGACTTGCCAAAAACTTATCCCAAATTAATTTATAAACCTTAAATTGATCCGCCGGCAAGGAGTCCTTCACAACCTCTGGTGTCATATGCCAATAGGTTGGACGAATCGCCTCATGCGCATCTTGAGAGGCATTGCGATTCTTATACACACGTGGTGTTGGCGGTAAGTATTCTTTTCCATAGTGCGTCACAATGTATTCTTTCGCAGCCTCCAACGCTTCCGCCGAAACTCTGACGGAGTCTGTTCTCATATAAGTAATCAAGCCTAGATTCCCGTGTCCTTTAATTTCAACACCCTCATACAGTCTTTGTGCGACAGACATCGTGTTTCTTGTAGCAAAACCAAGTTTTCTGGCAGCTTCCTGCTGCAACGTACTCGTAATAAATGGCGCGGATGGATGCCTTCTCTTTTCGCCTATTTTTACCGTCTTCACAACAAAAGGCGCCGTTTCAATGACTTTCAGGACTTCATCAACCGCTTCCTTCGTCTTGAGTTCCAGCTTTTTATCATCTTTCCCATGGAAACGCGCTTCAAACACTTTTGGATCGTCTGCTTTTTTCAACTTTGCTGTAAGGTTCCAAAATTCTTCTGATTCAAACGCATTAATTTCATTTTCCCGATCTGTAATAATGCGCACAGCAACCGATTGCACTCTACCTGCACTCAGTCCCTTTTTTACCTTCTTCCAAAGAATCGGGCTGATTTTGTATCCCACAATACGGTCCAACAAACGACGCCCCTGTTGCGCATCAACAAGATCCAAATCAATTTTTCTCGGTTTCACAATGGCTTCTTTAACCGCTTTTTGTGTAATTTCATTAAACGAAACACGACAATCCTCTGCAGTATCAATTCCAAGCAGCGCGGCAAGATGCCAAGAAATCGCTTCCCCCTCTCGGTCAGGGTCGGTAGCAAGAAAAACTTTTTTTGCACTCTTTGCTTCTTTTCTCAACCCTTTAATCACGTCGCCTTTCCCACGAATCGCGATGTATTGTGGTTCGAAGTTGTTTTCAATATCAATTCCCAGTTTGCTTTTTGGCAAATCACGAATATGCCCAATCGATGCGGCCACTTTATAATCCTTGCCCAGAAACTTTCCAATCGTTTTCAGTTTTCCAGGTGATTCAACTATTACTAAATATTTTGCCATTATAATCCTCCATCAATTTGAACTCGTTATTAAACTATACCATTTTTAAAGAAAATACAATATTGAAAGTAAATATTCACAAAAATTTAACTAAATAAAGGTTCTTTTGATCTTAAATACTCTCCCGGGAAGTTGTGTAATAATCCCCTTTAATTCAAGCATCAATAGCCAGACACTGAGCTCCCCCGATTCCAGACGCAATTTGGCCAAGAGCTGATCGACATGTAAGTTCTCACTCTCAAGGCAGTGAATGATTTCTAATTCTACTTCGCACAATTCGTTTT
>Ga0194063_10001933_pt1 | contig 13124 bp, 14 predicted proteins | sample SepL3720m_MetaG_FD_155459 | JGI IMG/M metagenome (GOLD analysis project Ga0194063, IMG submission 155459) | Anoxic zone freshwater microbial communities from boreal shield lake in IISD Experimental Lakes Area, Ontario, Canada - Sep2016-L373-20m | ecosystem: Environmental > Aquatic > Freshwater... | reverse complement strand
GTCGATAACGCTAGTGGTCCAGCCGAGCGCTTCACCTACCGTCCTGATTTCCTCATCAACATGCCGGATAAGATGAAGAACTTCATCATGCAGTGGGCAGAAGTGGCACCAGGTACCTATAGTAACTAGAATAAAGTAGACAATTTCAACCGATCGTTTTGGTGCTCATGATGAAATAGGCGAGGATAATGACGATGACAAAGACTGATCCGATAGAGACTCCCAACCACCCACGATTGTCATAATTCATGATTTTGCTCACGCCTTCGCCGATTAAGGTAAAACCAAAAAGAGAAGGGAGGATGAAGAGAATCATGAGAAAGCTCGTGTCGGTTGTATAGTTCATATGGTTAGGTGTTTTTTAGATGATATTTGGTACCTTTAGTGCTACCTTTTTTGATAAGTAAGTTCTTGGTGACGAGATCGCGCAGATCACGGAGAATGGTGTCTTCAGAGACGTCCAGAAGGAGCTCTCGGACGTTGCCCATACTGATTTCGCCATATCTCTCAATATACTCTACGAGCTTGATCTGACGCTCTGACAGAGTGATCTGACGACCGCCGATGGTACTCTTTAAGTGAAGGTCGAGCGAGAGTTTTTGGACTAGAGTTTTGATACGATTAAACTCGATGGCGATACCGAGGGTGAAGTATTCGAGCCAAGTGGTAATCTCTCCTGTGCTGACGACGGACTGGAGTGCGGCGTAATACTCGTCGGGATGTAAATCGTAGTATTCTTCGAGGGCGAAGAATTTCTTGACTTCGTAACCTTCGAGGAAAAGGAGGAGGAGGGCCATGGCCCTGGCAGTGCGACCATTGCCATCGGTGAAGGGGTGAATGCGGACGAGTTCGTAATGGAGCAATCCGGCACGTAGGAGCGGATGGGTATTTTTGCCATCTTCTGAGTTTAACCAAGTAAACAGCTCGTCGATATAAAAGGCAACTTCGGTCGGGGGGACTGGTCGAAAGGTGATCTCCTGGGTGGCAGTATTGCGAATGACTACTTTGACGGTGCGGTAGTGGCCCGCTTCGCTATCTGGCAGTAAACCTTTGACAGTGAGGCGATGAATTTCTTGGAGGATATGACTCGTGAGGACAACATATTTGGATGAACCCTGATCTTTGGGGGCAAGTGAGTCGAGGTAGTCCATGACACTGCGATAGTTAATAATCTCCTGGATATCGCGGTCACGGGCAACTATGGTAGCACCTGTAGGGTCAGATTCGGGGGAAGCGGGTGAAAGAATGTCTTCCACTTCATTGAGATTGAGATCATTGCCCTCCAAATGAGTACCGTGATGGATAATCTTGGCACGAGCTTCGGCTCTAAAACGTTTTTCCCAGGCAGGGACGAGAGGGGCGTGGGTGATGACTTCACGAGCGGAATCGATAGAGCCGACATTTTTGAGGATATTATTGGTGATCTGATATTTGGGAATGTAGGTCATAGGTCAATTAACGCACTAAATGCGGTAATTGGCAAGGGGTTCGACCCTGCACTACACAAAAACAATCGGGAGTAGGTTAAATTGTCAGTCGACAAGGCAGATTCATTATTCGATCTAAGTTATAATGAAAATATGTTATTTAAAGATTTAGTTAAATACTTTGGGAGAATAGAGGCAACGAGTTTGCGGAATGAAAAGACAGTGATACTGGCGGAAATCTTGAAGGAGGCAAACCAGCAGGAAGTGGACAAACTCATATACTTGTCCCTGGGGGGACTACGACCGGCCTTTGATAGGCTTGAGTTCAATCTGGCGGAGAAGATGATAGTGAGATCTCTTGGAGTCAGCTTTGATGAATATCAGAAAATAGGGGATCTGGGAGAGCTGGCAAAGAAAATCTTAAATCCCAAATTCTCCAATTCTCAAATAACAATAAATGATGTCTATGCAGAACTAGAAAAAATTGCGAGAGATAGTGGGAGTGGGAGCCAGGAGCGAAAAGTGGAGAGACTGGCCAAACTGATCAAACAAAGCGACGCAGAAAGTGCAAAATATATAGTGCGAATTGTGGCGGGCAAACTGAGACTAGGATTTAGTGATAAAACCATAATTGACGCGTTGAGCTATAGCGAAAAGGGCACTAAAGAATATAGCGATCTACTCGATCGTGCTTATCAAATCAGACCTGATGTAGGAGTGCTAGCGCAACTAGTTAAAGAAAAAGGTGTAATGAGTGCCATAGAGAGTATGAAGGTGGCGATGGGGACACCGATCGTCCCGGCTCTGGCCCAGAGACTTAAAACCCCTGTAGAAATGATCGAAAAGATGGGCAAAGTTTATTGTGAGGGTAAATTCGATGGAACCCGCGTCCAAATTCACTTCTCGAGAAAAATGGAAAATAGACAAGCGGGCGAATACAGGGATTCGCCCCTACAGGGATTATTTACGGAGGAAAAACCAAAGTTTTGGGTGAGGACATTTACCCGCAATCTCGACGAGAGCTCGGCGATGTTCCCCGAGCTACAGCGCATTGCAGATCAGATAAAGGCTGATGAGGTGATCCTGGATTCTGAAGCAGTAGGGTATGACCCAAAAACTGGTAAGCTCGTACCTTTCCAGCTGACTATCACGCGTAAGCGCAAACATGGGATCGAAGAAACGGCTAGTTCAGTGCCACTACGATTCTTCGTTTTTGACATCATGTATAAGGACGGAGCGAGCTTAATCAAACTCCCACTCAAAGAACGGAGGAGAATACTATCGGAAACGGTCGTAAAAGGTGAGGTGCTGGTGGTTGATGATTATGTCGAAACAGATGATCCAAACGTGCTACGGGAATATCACAAGCAACAGCTAGCAGAAGGTTTAGAAGGGGCACTAGTGAAGCAAGTCGATGGTGAGTATATGCCGGGACGGACTGGGTTTAACTGGGTCAAATTTAAGGAAGCAGAGGACAGTAGGGCAAAGCTTTCGGACACGATCGACGGAGTGATCATGGGATATTACCTAGGTAAAGGTAAAAGGAGCGATTTTGGACTGGGGGCATTCCTAGTGGGAGTGATAGGTAAAGAACAAAAGAACGAGAATATCGAACATCGAATATTGACGTTGGCGAAAGTGGGAACAGGGATAACTGATGAAATGTTTGGCGAGTTGCGGGAGAGACTAGAAAAGATTAGAACAAAGAATAAGAATATTGAATATAGTGTTCCAAAGATATTAGAACCAGATGTGTGGGTAGAACCAAAAGTGGTAGTAGAAGTGGCGGCTGATGAGATTACCGTTTCGCCTACACATACTGCCGGTTATGCACTCAGGTTCCCACGACTAGTCAAATTCCGTGATGATAAATCGGTAGAACAAATCACGACACAAGACGAAATAGAAACAATGTTTAGTATATAGTGGAGATATGAGGATTTGGCATCACGGAATCGATGGAGTACATGCTTTCTATATCAACGGATTACTGCGTTCTTTGTTTGTATCGCTGACTACCATCTTTGTACCACTTTTCCTCTATACAATGGGAATCAATTTGTGGGGAACATTTGCTAAGGCAATATTCTTGGTAATTGGATTTTATGTGAGTGAAAGATTGGTGGTGACTTGTCTAGTATTTCCACTATCTAGATTAATTGAAAAAATAGGATTCCGCAAAAGTATCTCTTTGTCGACAATTCTCTTGATGGGATATACAGGTGCTCTAATGATGGCAAGTCAAAATATATATTGGTTGTGGGTGGCAGTAATTTGTGGGGGCATTCAAATCCCAATGTACTGGATTTCGAGAGACTCCGCCATGTCACAAGATATTGATAAAAAGAGTATGGGTACAAAGATGGGGTATGCGGTAGTACTAGAAAATATTGCGGGACTACTTGGACCGTTTGCTGGTGGAGCTATTGTAGCGATTTTTGGTTATTCCAGTTTGTTTGTTGTGGCACTGGCGATACTGGTATTGTCGGCCATTCCTTTGTGGTGGATGCCGCCTCATAGTCACCACAATGGAGTAAGCTTGCGAGGATTCTGGTCGTTTTTGACCAACGGCAGATATTTGCATCAGGTAGTGGCGAATTTTGGGACAGCGATGAATGATTATGGCAACGTGGTAATTTGGCCATTAATTTTGTTTTTCCAGGGAATAAAAAATGAAAAGTTGGGAGCCATTTATAGTATTGTGGCGATTGTCACTATCGTCGTGCAATATCTGACGGCGAAATGGTTCGATAAACTAAGAGCGAAAAATGATTACGCTGACGAGGGGGTATATGCAGTGAGCAGTGTAGGAATCGCATTTGCATGGCTTGCCAGAATGTTTGTGCAGGGAATAGGACAAGTAATCCCAGTCGATATAGGGAGGCAATTGTTTGGTGCGGTGCATGCGAATTTTTATTGTGACTATCTACACCTTGGCGGCAAGAGAATGGGATCGATTGCTTTTTGGGTTTATTTGGAAATCGTTTATTCTCTAGGATCAATATTTATTTTTGGGGTGATGGCAATAGGAATATACTTTGGAGTCTGGAAAGAAATGGTCTTGTCGACGATTGCACTATGGAGTTTAGTAACTGTAGTGATCGCCAGAGAAAGTAATATGAGGTAAAGATGAATAAAATAAGTAACCAACCAACACTACTGGGTGATATCCTCGCTAAATTTGAAGGGCGAAATGACGGGAAATATATCTCCCAGGAATTCCAGGATTATGGATATAGATTGGCGGTCGATCTAAACGACATGGATCACAAATCACTATATATCCGCATGGCGAAAACAGTGCCAAGATCGATACTCGAACAAGCTAGGAGTTTTGCTGTCGACGCGGAACATGCGAAAAGTAAGGGGAGGTTGTTTATGTGGAAGGTGTCGGATCTTAAGAAAAATATCGCTAAACCTGTCTAATATTCCAAGTCGAAAAACGGCAACATATTTTGCTGGTGCAAAATTGGCCTGTTGCTCGGCTACCCGCCTGCGCAATCTTTTCTTTTGGAACATTAGACAGATGCGCTACACAAAAACAGTCTGGAGTAGATTACGTAATAAGTGTATATTTGAAGTATGAAAAGATATTTGGTATCTCATCTTCCGTTGGCAATAGGATATGCACTCATAATCTTTTTAATCAGATCAGGATGGTGGAAGTTCGATTGGGTGAGTATGGCCTCGTGGATATGGTGGATACTGGGGGTAGTGATCGGGGTGCTCGTGCTGTTTGCGGATAGGATCGTCTATACCTATAGTTATCCAGGTGCTCAGATATCCCAACAGTTCTCCTGGTATATCAAAGAAAAGAAGTTTTTGTCGGCGTTTGAACTACTGGACGTAAGACGTCTAGAACAAGAGCGCTTGTCTTTCCGTTCGTCACTCTTTATGGCCATCTGGGTTCCACTATCTTTTTTTGCTCTAACCTCGACGACGGGACTATTTGGTAAGGGAGTGGTGATGGGGTTGATGTTGCATATCCTCGCCGATGCCTGGAAACTACAAAAAATAGAACCAAGACGACTACATGTACGACTTTTTTGGTTGATTAAAAGACAAGTGACGGATGAAGAAAGACTAGTTTTTTTGTGGGTGGTAACGGCGATTTTTGCGATACTTAGTTTCTGGGTTGGTTAGAAAAATAGAAGCATAGGTAAAATTCTTGTTATCATAGCTATATGTTTCATCTTTATGGATTGTTTATCGGGATAGCGATAGTAGTTGGATATAGTGTGGCAGAAAGACTCGATGAGCGAGTGGGTAAAATTGCACCATGGGTAATTGGACTTGGACTAATTGGAGCAAGAATTTATCACGTAATAGATAAGTGGGGATATTACAGCCAAAATTTAATCCAAATACCAGCAGTCTGGAATGGGGGACTAGCGATATGGGGTGGAATTATTGGCGGCTTGGCCGCCTTTGAAATCATAAATCATAAATTCGCAAATTCTCAAATTGATAAGTGGAATATTCTAGGTGCGATCGTGACGGCACTGCCTTTGGCGCAAGCGATAGGAAGACTAGGCAATGCAGTAAACGGTGAATTCTACGACATAGTGTGGACCATGCCATGGTGGGCAGTTGAGGCAATACTAGACCTGATTTTGTTTGGCATTCTCATAAATTTAAAGAAAGTGTCTCCCCAAGTGAAAGTACTAATCTATTTAGCTGGATATAGCCTGATCCGTTTAGTTTTGAATCCTTTTCGAATAGACTTAAGATGATAAGATATCCACATGACTGAATGCACACGACTAGCTTGCTACTTGCAGGGCAAAGAACAATTTATCTCATTCCCCATGATTACGATCGCAGGACTGATCGATGGAATCAATCCTTGTGCTATCGGAATGATGGTGATGCTCCTGGGATACCTACTTGTGTTTGCGAAAAAGCCCGAACGAGTACTTAAAACTGGACTACTATATGTAAGCACGGTGTTTGCGACGTATTTGATTGTAGGTCTTGGGCTATATTCTGTAGTGTCACGATTTGATTTATCAGGTGGGGCCAAAGTACTCAACTGGATAATCGGGGGAGCCCTGAGTATTGCGGGACTGATTCAGTTTAAAGATTTCTTGGGGATCGAGGGTGGGCCACACTTGCGGATACCTACCGCGAGCAAAGAGCGACTACAGGGACTAGTGGAAAAAGTGAGTTATCCGATGACCGTCGTGCTCGGGATCCTCGTGACTTTGCTGGAAACTCCTTGTAGCCTACCGATTTATGTGGGGACTGCGACAATTTTGTCTCAATCAGGGATGGCTTTTCCTTTAGTGATTGGCTATTTCCTTTACTATAATTTCCTATTTGTCCTGCCACTGATCGTTGTCCTGATAATCATGTGGAGGGGGAAGAAACTAGTCGAGATGAAAGAGTGGGAACACAAGGCAAAGAGGTGGATGCACCTCGGGCTATCGATAGTCCTGTTGGCTATGGGAATTTGGCTTTTGGTGCGATAATGGTTTATAGTCTATAGCTCTATAAAAATATCGGAGGACAACATATGGCAGGAGCCAATACAGTAGTTTTTAGTGATCAAAATTTCGACGGTGAAGTGATCAAATCAGATAAGCCAGTGATGGTGGATTTTTGGGCGACTTGGTGTGGACCATGTCAGATGGCAGGGCCAGTCGTCGATGCGCTTGCTGACGACTATAAAGGCAAGGTAAAAATAGGGAAACTGGACGTTGATGCTAACCCTGAGACTGCAGGAAAATACGGGGTCATGAGTATCCCGACAGTGATCTTGTTTAAAGACGGTAAAGAAATAGCCCGCAAAGTGGGATTTGCCGGTCGACCAATGTATGAGAATTTGCTCAAACAGGTCGAATAAGGCACCTCGCAAACTCTGCTACCGTTTTTGTTGAAAACCGAAATAATTTGGCCAGCGCCAAATTTTTCTTGTACGCAGTCAGGTGAGTCGCCTAAGGCGACACCAGCTCACCTGATCTTGGCGTAATATTTTCACAAAAAGATATCAGAATTTGCGGTAAGATATACCTATGAACAAACATAAAATTGCAATCATCGGATCGGGGCCGGCTGGACTAGCGGCGGCGATCTATACGGCTAGGGCAGAGATCGATACCACTATCTACGCCGGGGAAGAGCCGGGCGGACAGCTCACCAAAACGACTGAGATAGAGAACTATCCGGGAGTGATGGGTAAGACTGGGCCAGAACTGATGATGGCTATGACCGAGCAAACACAAAAGTTTGGAGCCAAGATTATTTATGAAGCAGTAGATGACCTAACAAAATTGCAAAGTGAGTACGATAGTGTGATCCTGGCCATGGGCGCCTCACCTAGACTCATGGGAGTAGGGGAAGAGCGATATTGGGGTAAAGGATTCTCGACTTGCGCAGTTTGTGATGCGGCGTTCTATAAAAATAAAAATGTTTATGTCGTGGGTGGGGGTGATGCGGCCATTGAAGATGCGATGGCACTAACTAAGTTTGCTGATACTGTGACCATCCTGGTTCGCAAAACTGAGTTTAGAGCCAGCAAAGCTATGCAAAAACGAATTACAGATAATAAAGATAAAGTTACTGTGATGTGGAGTACCAATCTCAAAGAGATTAGAGGTGAAAAAGTAGAAGAGCTGGTACTTGATGTCGATGGCCAAGAGCAAGTAGTCAAGGCGGATGGACTCTTCTTTGCCATAGGACATCTACCAGCGACTGGATTTTTGCAAAAATCAGCTGTCAAACTAGACGAACAAGGTTACATCGTAAATGGCAATGATGGCTGGCCGACGATGACCTCGGTGACTGGTGTGTTTGCGGCGGGGGACTGTGTCGACCACCGCTACCGCCAAGCGGCGACTGCTGTGGGGATGGGAGTGCAGGCGGCACTCGATTGCGAACGATGGCTAGAGAGGAGATAGAATAATATGGCAGATATTTATGAGCAATCAGTAGAATTCCACCGGAAAAACAAGGGTAAGCTCGGGGTAGAGTCGAGAGTGAGTGTCAAAGACAAAAATGATTTATCACTAGTTTATACCCCAGGAGTGGCTCAAGTCTGTAGAGAAATTGAGCGCGACGTGAGCGAATCTTTTGAGCTGACATGGAGAGGGAGGACGGTGGCGGTAATCTCTGATGGATCGGCAGTACTAGGACTAGGCAATATCGGAGCGGCCGCGGGGATGCCTGTCATGGAAGGGAAGGCACTACTCTTTAAGCAATTTGGCGGAGTAGATAGTGTGCCAGTGTGCGTGGACCTGCACAGCGCCGATGAACTGGTGAAGTTTGTGACAGCAATCGCTCCATCATATGGGGGGATTAACCTGGAAGATATCGCGGCTCCCATTTGTTTTGAGGTAGAAGATAGACTACAGAACCTAGGGATACCAGTAGTACATGATGACCAGCACGGGACAGCGATCGTAGTATCGGCGGCACTGCTCAATGCTGCCAAAGTAGTTGGCAAAAAATATAGCGAACTAAAGATAGTGATATCTGGGGCTGGAGCGGCCGGACTGGCGATCGCGCAGATGCTTTTGTCAGTCGAGCGAGAAAGTAATCATAAATCCCAAATTCTCAAATTCTCAAATGGGGTGAAGGTAGCCGATGTAATCATTTTGGATTCGAAAGGTATCATAACTGCAGAGTCTGGGGGACTAAAGGGAGAATTTGCAAAGATTACAAATCTAGAAAAGAAAGCTGGTGGGTTGGCTGAGGCACTAGTTGGAGCTGACGCGTTTATTGGAGTATCAAAAGGTGGAATACTGACTAAAGAAATGGTGAAGACGATGACAAAAGATGCGATCGTACTAGGGATGGCAAATCCTGACCCAGAAATATTACCGGATGAAGCTAGGGCAGGGGGAGCGAGAGTGGTAGGGACAGGCAGGAGTGATTACCCCAATCAAATCAACAACTCACTAGTTTTCCCGGGACTGTTTAAGGGGTTACTCGCTTCAAAAGCAACGAGGGTAACTGTCGGGGTACGACAAGCGGCGCGTGATGCACTAGCGAATTTTATAGAACCAGTCGAAGATAAAATCTTGCCGAGTATGTTTGATGTTGGTCAGGCTGATGCTATCGCCAAGGCTGTCGCTGTGCAGGTGAAGATAGAAGGGCTAGAGCGAAAATAAATAAGCTGTCTCTGTTTGAGCTAGTACGAGAGATTCCCCATACAGGATCGTATGATATAGTGGAAAGACGTAAAAGGTATTAGTTTAGGCCGCCATAGGCGAGCCAGGGAGGATTTTCATGAAGCAAACGATAACCCAATATTTGATGGTCATCGCTCTAGTTGTCGGAGCCTATTTCCTCGGAGTTTATAAAACCAAAACTGAATATCTAGCCAAGGCACCAGCTCAAGTAGCACAAGTGGCCGGAGCTGAAGCGGCACAACCACCAGTAGCTAAGCCTATTGACCTAGAAAAAATCAAAGCCTTGTTTAATGATGAATCAAATATCATACTCGGGAGTAAGGACGCCAAGATCAAATTCGTCGAGTTCTCTGATACATCTTGCCCTTATTGCCATGTCGCGGCTGGTAAAAACCCTGAATTATCCAAGCAGATTAACCCACGCTTTACCGCTGTCGAAAATGGGGGATCTTATGTCGCTCCAGTCACGGAAATCAAGAAACTAGTCGAAGAGGGCAAGGCGGCCCTAACTTGGATTTATACCCCTGGCCACGGAAACGGAGAACTAGGAACTCTAGCGCTCTACTGTGCCAATGAGCAGGGTAAGTTCTGGGAAGCTCATGATCTTTTAATGAACAACAAGGGATATGCTCTTCTTAACGAACAAATCAAAAATGATCGAACTAAATTCCCCGAGTTGACTGCTTTCCTCAAGAGCAGTGTGGATGCGACCAAGTTTAAAAGCTGTCTAGATAGCAAGAAATATGAGCCTAAAATAACTTCTGATCCTCAGATCGCCAGTGGATTTGGATACGGGGCTACCCCAACTTTTATCATCAATGACAAGGTGGTGGAGGGAGCTTCGTCCTGGACAGAGGGCTTTAAGGCTATAGTAGATCCACTACTTTAACGATATATCCTTCGGCATGGCTCAGGACGTGGTTTGATATATAATACACAGTATGAAGAAAATCATGCTGTGTTTGATTGCGCTTTTTGTGTACGCCGCTCCAGTTAAAGCTCAGATGGTGCCAGTCACGGCGACCTTGTCGGGAGAGCTTGCCACAGAATCAGGGATTACGGTCCAGTCGGGGATTGTGGAGCGAAAAATCGAAGAAAAAACAGATCTCACCCAACCAACTGGAGAAACGAAAAATAAACTCGAAAAGCTCCTAGAAGATAACCCAGTAGGAGAATTACACTGGAACAATTTCCTCAGGTACGCGGTCAATAAAGCGGTGAAAAATGGAGTTCCCGTCAATACGGTGGTGTTGATTTTACTCTTCCCACTGGTCGTGGCTATTGTGACTGCGGCTCGACATTTGATAGGTGTGCGAGGTGCGGGTATTCTGACCCCGGCTCTTTTGTCGGTGGCATTTCTGGCGACTGGTATCTGGGCCGGAATGGCTTTGTTTGCCATCATCCTCATCGTGACAGTACTTGGCAGAACGATCCTCGGGGGATTTAAACTCCAGTATCTACCTAGAGTTTCTTTACTACTTTGGATAGTGTCGGCCGGAGTATTTGTCACGCTGTTTGTAGCTTCTATCTGGAATGTCAGTCAGCTCGTAACGGTGGGAATTTTCCCGATTTTAATCTTGATGCTACTAGCTGAGACATTTATTGATCTGCAAGCTGGTCGGAGTGGGAGTGAAGCAAGAGCCCTCATTTTCCAAACCTTTATCCTGGCCATGATATCTTCGCTCATTTTAGCTTCGGAAATGGTCCAGAGAGTAGTACTGATGTCTCCTGAGCTAACTTTCTTTGGCGTGGCAGTCTTTGATTTGTTTATGGGTAGATATACGGGTCTGCGGCTTTCTGAATATTTGATGTACCGGGGAATAGCAAAAGAAGACGAAGAGGAGTAGGTATGAAAATTCGTGATGTCCTCGGTCTAAATTCTCGTAATCACCTGTATACCTCGGTGTACAACAGTCGTAAAGGTAAAGCGATTGCTAATTCCAAATTGTTAACGAAGAAAACTCTACGAGAAGCAAAAGTCAGAGTACCAGAAACTTTTGCGATCATAAGTAGTATGGAAAATCTCGAAAAATTTGATTTCCTCCAGCTACCGGCTGACTTTGTGGTCAAACCAAACAATGGACTAGGTGGCCAAGGAATCGTAGTAATCGAGCGAAGAGGGGAGTTTGCTGGCGAATGGATTGATTCTACGGGTGAGCTATGGAGAGTAGATGACTTGCGACTACATATCGCCGATATCTTGGCTGGTCGCTATTCGATGGATGACGTGTCGGATATCGCCTATATCGAGGAGAGGGTGCGGGTACATCCAGTGTTTGAGCGTTATAGCTATCATGGCACGCCCGACATCCGGGTGATTGTGTTTAACAAAATCCCGATTATGAGCTATGTGCGACTGCCAACGGAAGAGTCGGGTGGAAGAGCCAATCTCTTCCAGGGTGCGGCGGCGGTCGGGATCGATATTGCCACAGGGATCACTACTTACGGGATCCATCATGCTAAGCCAGTCGAATTTTTCCCTGAGACTAGACGTAAACTGGCAAATATCCAGATCCCTCAATGGGAAGAGATACTAGAGACCGCCATCAAAGCGAGTGAAGCCATAGGACTGGGGTACATGGCCTCTGACATCGTGCTTCAACCTACGGTGGAAAATCACAAATCAAAAATTGTAAATTCTCAAATGGTAGAACATGCAGTACCAATGATACTCGAGGTAAATGCTCAACCAGGTTTAAAGATCCAAATAGCCAATAGGGCTGGACTGCGTGAAAGGCTAGCAAGAGTCAAGGGACTAAAAATTGTTTCAGCAAAACATGGGATCCGGGTAGCTCAGGCCTTGTTTACTGATAGTAAACTGGTAGAGAAGGGACTGGGAAGGAAAACGGTCTCGGCTTTTGAGGAAGTAGAAGTGATCGGACATAATGGGAAGAAAGAAACGATCAGAGCCAAGATCGATACTGGAGCTGATGGATCAAGTATTGATAGGGTGCTGGCGGAAGAGCTAGGACTGCTCGAATCAGATAATATTTTGTATTATGACTTCTTCCGTAATGCTTTAGGCAGGAAGAAAAGAGAGATTGTGGGAGTGACATTTGTGATGGCAGGAAGAAAGATGAGAACCCAAATCTCGATCGCTGATAGATCACGTCTGAGGACGAAGATGATTGTGGGAAGAAGAGACCTGAAGCAATTTGCGGTGGTCGTCGAATAGATTACTAATCGGCGGTACGACCGGGTGGATGAATGATGTGTTTTTCGAGGTGATTGAGACGAGTGTCATATTTGCCGATAACCCAGTTGAGGTCTTTTTTGATGGACTTGATGTCGCGCTTAAGGGGAGCGAGTGCTTTAGAGAGAATTGACTTGGTTTCGTCCCTGGTGGCAAAACCCTTGAAATCATCCTTGGTAGCGAAGGGTTTCAGGTCCGTCTTGGTAGCAAAGCTCTTGAGATCGTCTTTGGTTGCGAAGGGTTTGAGGTCCGTCTTGGTAGCAAAGCTCTTGAGATCGTCTTTGGTTGCGAAGGGTTTGAGGTCCGTCTTGGTAGCAAAGCTCTTGAGATCGTCTTTGGTTGCGAAGGGTTTGAGGTCCGTCTTGGTAGCAA
>Ga0194063_10001932_pt1 | contig 13128 bp, 11 predicted proteins | sample SepL3720m_MetaG_FD_155459 | JGI IMG/M metagenome (GOLD analysis project Ga0194063, IMG submission 155459) | Anoxic zone freshwater microbial communities from boreal shield lake in IISD Experimental Lakes Area, Ontario, Canada - Sep2016-L373-20m | ecosystem: Environmental > Aquatic > Freshwater... | reverse complement strand
CTCTTGGCAGCGACCAGATACGGCTCATTTCGGACCACCCCCGACGGATCCACTCTGGCAACATGTCACTATCAATCAGCGAAGTAGGGATGAACTCGCGACACACGACATTCTCGCTACGTGTCTCTATAACCGCTTTGAAATGAATCCTCTTCCAGGTAATCGAAATCTCGCTCGAACAGAGGCCGGCATAGCCGAAGATGCTCTTGTCGTCCTTCAGCCGACAAGAGCACTTCCACGAAAAAATATTCCTGGGGGTCTCGCTCTGGCTAAGTCGTTGGGTGCGACCTATTGGCTCACCGCTGCGGCAGAGGACGGGTACGGACCGACACTCGATGAACTCCTCCAGAGTGCTCGCGTCCGAGTTGTGCGCGGTCAAGGTCGTGGGACTATCGATGACGTCTACGCCGCAAGCGATGTCGTTGTCCTTCCCTCCCATTGGGAAGGTTTTGGAAATCCTGTGATCGAATCAGTGACACATAGAAAACCCCTCGCTCTCGGGAGCTATCCGGTTGCCAGCGAACTCCTTGCATTCGGGTTCGAATTCTTTTCCCCTCTCCAGCCCCAGCCACTTCGAGACTTCCTCGCTCAGCCAGATGAGGATCTCCTCGAAGAAAACCTCGGGATCGCAAGATCTCACTTTGATATTGCAGACTTGCCGTCCGTTCTCGACGACCTTTTCGCCAGTAGTGCCCTCAGAATTTAAGGAAAGCCGAACCAGCGATAACCTCTCACCTCATGAGCGTTACCTCCTCGACCAGCGAAGCACCATCACGACGACTCAAGGGAGAGGAGCGACGCTCGCAGCTCCTCTCCGTAGCTGCGTCTCTCTTTTCACAACGCGGTTTTTCTTCGACCACGATGGATGATGTTGCTGAGGCCGCTGGGGTTACCAAGCCGTTGTTGTATCAACACTTCTCATCGAAAAAAGCCCTTTACCTCGAACTCGTTGACGAGGTCGCGCATCGGATTTTGACGGCAATCGAAAAGGGAACGCAACGAGCAGAGGGGCCTCGCCAACAAGTTGAGGAAGGGTTGCGGGCCTATTTCAGATTGGTTGTTGAAGATCCTGCGGCATTTGAACTCCTCTACGACAGAGACCATGGTGGTGACGAGGAACTTGGACGCGCTGTTCGACGAGTTGAGCGTGCACTCGTCGATGCAGTCGATCCTTTTATTGATGCCGGCCTTGATCCTCAACATCGTCTCTTTCTTGCAGCCGGTCTTGTCGGCATGGCCGAAGGAGCGTCGGTCGCATGGATAGACATGAGGATCACACTCACCAATGATGCAGAACGAGACCAAGAAGCTGAACGGCTTGCCCGGCGAATGTCCTCAATGCTGTGGGCTGGCCTGCGCTCAGTTCGAGCCGACTGATACTCCTATTCAGTAACGAGAAGGGCTGTCGTAATTTGGCAGAGTTCCCAAATTTCTTGGGCACACGCGTCGTACTGGGGCTGCTCGCCACCCGCAGGATCTACAACGTCTCGTTCCCCATCGAGAGACACACTGTGGAGTTCAAGAGCTTGTAAGCGATCGACAAAAGGTGCTTCTTCGACGCTGATTTCACGCACCAGTCGCGTTAGCGTGACCGTTTTCTTCGCCGAGTTGGCGTGGACTCGCCGAATGAAGCGAACGTGGTCTGCCTCCATTGCAATAATGACGTCGGCTCGTTCGCAGTCTTGGACAGAGAGTTGATGACTTCGATGAAGGCCAACCGTCGAGGTGTTGAGCTCTCCCACGGACTCGAGGGCTGCTTTCGTACGCTGCCCCATTGGCTGTCCTTCAACAACATGAGTCCCTGCGGTCGTGACATTGACAGAAATTCCTTCGAACTCTGCCAATTGCACCAGCATGATCCCTGCCATGACAGAACGTGCCGCGTTCCCGGTGCAGAGAGTCACAATCTGGAGAGGGCCCCGCTCACTCATTAGAGGTACTCCTGGCGCCGCAGCCACATCAGAGAGAACCAACCGGCGATGGGTGAGAGATAAGAAGTGAAGAGCCGTTGAACAACCACCGCCGCCACAGCGATGGATGCTGGAATCACCGTCGCTTTCAGCCCAAGGATCATCCCGGCTCCAAGGACTCCCATTCCCCCGGGAACCGGAGAGATCCCGCCCAGAATTGAACCAATCGTCAAGACCACGAGAAGAACTGGAATCGAGAGGTACTCTCCAAACGCATGGAGTAATGCCCCATCCCCAATCTTCCGCTGTTGTGGCTGTTGAGTCTCCATGGGTGACGTAATGCTACGCACTCTCGAGGGGTGTGAGGACCTATTGGAGGTGGATGCCTGAGATTGCTCGAGCAATGATTAATCGCTGAATCTCACTCGTGCCTTCGAAAATCGTGTAGATCTTCGAGTCACGGTGCCAACGCTCGACAGGATATTCGCGCACATAGCCATAACCACCAAGAATCTGGATTGCTTCTTCCGTCACCTTCACGGCTGTTTCCCCTGCCATGAGCTTTGACATCGAACCTTCACCATTTAAGAATGGCTTTCCGGTTGCACCCATCCAGGCTGCTCGCCACACCAAGAGTCGTGACGCATCGATGGACATCTTCATGTCCGCCAATTTGAAAGCAATCGATTGGTTTTCAATGATGGCTCGTCCAAACTGCTGCCGTTCTTTGGCATAGTCAAGCGAGTACTCGTAGGCAGCACGTGCGATACCGAGTGCTTGTGCTCCAACGGAAGGACGAGTTGCTTCAAATGTCTTCATCGCTGCTTGGCCGCCGGACTTTTTTCCTTCTCGAGCCCGAGCAAGTCGTTCGTCGAGCTTGTCTTTTCCGCCGAGCAGGTTGGCCCCAGGAATTCGACAGTCCTCGAGAACAACTTCTGCGGTGTGTGAGGCGCGGATACCCATTTTCTGGAACTTTTGTCCCATCGAGATGCCCTTCGTCCCTTCGCCAATCACAAAACTCGCTTGGCCTCGACCGCGAAGTTCGGGTTCAACCGAGGCCACGATGACGTGGGTCTGGGCGATCCCACCATTCGTGATCCAGGTCTTCGTCCCATTTAATACCCACTCGTCGGTTGCTGCGTCATAGACCGCTCGGGTCTTCAGTGAGGAAACGTCTGAACCAGCATCAGGTTCTGAGACACCGAATGCACCAAGCTTGAGGTCTCCTGGTGCTCCAAAACATTGAGGGATCCACTCCATCTGTTGTTCGGGCGTGCCGTTGGCCATCAATCCAGCGACGGCCAACGTCGACCCAATAATTGCCATGCAGAGCCCCGCATCTCCCCACGCCAACTCTTCGAGCGCCAACACCATTTTGAGACCAGTTGGGTCGCTAAATGCATCGGCCATGAAGTCAAGTCCATAGAGACCAATCTGCGCGGCTTCCTCGATGATGGGCCACGGCGTCTCTTCACGCTCATCCCACTCATGGGCTGCAGGTCGCATGACGCCTTCAGCGAAATCGTGCACCCACTTTTGAATCGTGAGCTGATCCTCGTTGAGTTCCATCGAAAAATCTGACATTTCAACCTCCATAGAGAACGCCTCGCCAGGGACGGGGCACAACATTTCATTACTTGCCGTGGACCACCCTAGGCCTCACTTATTACCGAATAGTAACAACCTAATCGTGCCCCGGTGGGACGCTTACTCTTCGCGCCGAAGTCCCGTGCCATCTGGCGTGTCTTCAACCACCCATCCGAGCGCCATGAGTTGGTCTCGAAGCGCATCAGCGGCAGTGAAATCCTTCTCTTCACGAGCCTTGTCACGAGCCGCCGCCAAGGCGAGAGTGTCGGCGTCAATCTCCAAGTGAGCAGCCTTGACGCTCAAGCCCAGTGCCGCACAGAGGCCAACGGCGGTTTCGCCGAGCGTCGTCGCTCTCTCTTGATCGCCCTCGTCAAGGGCAGTATTGGCGGAGCTCACAAGATCGAAAATGAGCGCAAGCGCCTGCGGAGTTTGGAGGTCATCATCCATCAATGCACAGAATGATTCGATTGCTGACGCGTCGCCATTGAGATCACTTCGCCTCAGGGGAACCAGAGGTGAGGTCAAATGAAGTCGCCGAGCGAGGGAATCTAGTCGAGCGAGTCCTCGTTCAGCATCTGCGATGGTTTCAGTGGTGACTTCAATGGGGGCCCGATAGTGGGAGCGAAGTACAAGAAGCCGATACGAGCGAGGATCTGCACTCGCCAGAAGATCCGTCAGCGACGTGAAGTTCCCAAGGGACTTTGACATCTTTTCACCTTCGACCATGACCCATCCATTATGCGTCCAGTGATGAGCAAAGTCTTTTCCAAGAGCAACGGCTTGAGCTCGTTCATTTTCATGATGGGGGAATTTCAGATCAAGACCACCCCCGTGAAGATCAAAGCCCTCGCCTAAGAGTTCCAACGACATCACCACACATTCGGTATGCCAACCTGGGCGCCCGCCACCAAAGGGTGCGTCCCAACGTGGTTCTCCAGGTTTGGCTGCCTTCCACAATGCGAAATCAAGCGGTGAGCGCTTTTCATCGTTTTCTTCAACGCGTGCCCCTGCTCGCAGCGAGTCCAGTGGTTGCCCCGCGAGGAGCCCGTACCCTTCTACCTTCGTTGTGTCGAGGTAGACGCCATCGCTTGTCGGATAGGCGACACCACGTTCAAGGAGTGCCGAAATAGTCGAAATCATTGAGCTAACAAATTCAGTGGCATGCGGTGTGTGATCTGGGCGCAACACTCCCAGCGCGTCCATGGCATCCCACCAATGATCTTCAAATTCTTTGGCTACGTCTGCTTCACTTCGACCTTCTCGTTCTGCTCGTCGGATGATGTTGTCATCGATGTCAGTGATATTCGAGACATAGGTCACATCGAAGCCAGAGAAGATTAGGTATCGGCGAAGGACATCAAACACCAATGTAAAGCGACCATGTCCCAGATGTGGCAAGTCATAGACCGTTGGGCCACAGACGTACATCGAGACCTTTCCTTCGTCTCGAAGCGTCAATGGCTGGACCTCTCGAGAAGCGGTGTCGTGGAGGCGGAGCATTAACATAGGCTATTGCGGACATGGACCATCAACTGAAGCACCTTGATCCTGAACTCCGAATGACCCCAGAGAAGCCTTCTCTCGAAGGCCTAGAAGCGCGATGGTCCACAAAGTGGGCCCAGGACGAAACCTATGTATTCGATGCTTCCAAAGATCGAGAAGACGTCTTTTCCATTGATACCCCACCTCCAACAGTGTCGGGATCACTACATATTGGCCACGTCTTTAGTTATACCCATACCGACGCCATTGCTCGATATCAGCGAATGCGCGGAAAGTCTGTCTTCTATCCCATGGGTTGGGATGACAATGGACTCCCAACGGAACGGAGAGTCGAAAATTACTTTGGTGTCCGTTGCGATCCATCGCTCGCCTACGACCCAACATTTCAACCTCCCGAAACGCCAGACGAGAAAACACGGATCTCTATCTCACGTCCGAACTTCGTAGAACTCTGCTTAAAGCTCACACAACAAGACGAGGAAGTCTTCAAGGAGCTCTGGAGGACGCTCGGGCTGAGCGTTGACTGGTCACTCGAGTACGCAACAATTGGTCAGACTGCACAACGCGCATCACAACGCGCATTTTTGCGCCAACTCGCTCGTGGGGAGGCCTACCAAGCCGAGGCCCCAACCCTGTGGGACGTTGACTTTCGCACTGCCGTCAGTCAAGCCGAGCTCGAAGATCGGGAACGACCCGGCGCCTACCACCGCTTGGCGTTTGCCAGAAGCGATGGATCAGGTTCCGTTGAAATCGAAACCACTCGGCCTGAACTTTTGGCTTCATGTGTTGCACTTGTCGCACATCCAGATGACCCTCGCTACCAACCACTCTTTTCGACGAGTGTTTTAACCCCACTTTTCGGTGTCAGTGTTCCAGTGCTCGCCCATGAGCTTGCTGATCCGGAAAAGGGTTCTGGAATTGCCATGATCTGCACCTTTGGTGACACCACCGACGTGGTGTGGTGGCGTGAACTCTCTCTCCCCACGCGGACTCTTATCTCTCGAGAAGGTCGTTTAGAACATGCTCCTTTTGGCGAACAGGGATGGGAGTGCAATAGCGTTGAGGCTGCACAGCGCGCCTATGCGGAACTTGAAGGCAAGACCGTCAAACAGGCCCAGACAAGAATCGTTGAAATGCTGGAAGAATCGGGCGACTTAATTGGTGAACCTCGCCCCATTACTCACCCTGTCAAGTTTTATGAAAAAGGTGATCGGCCGTTAGAAATTGTTACCTCCCGGCAGTGGTTCGTAGCCACACAACAGATGCGTGACACGTTGCTCAAAGCCAGCGAGCAACTCCACTGGCACCCCGATTTCATGTCACATCGCCTGAGGACATGGATTGAGGGCCTGAATGCCGACTGGAATATTTCGCGCCAGCGGTTCTTTGGAGTTCCACTGCCACTTTGGTATCGCCTTAATGATGACGGATCAGTGAACTACGCACTCCCTCTCACGCCCAGTGAAGATCGCCTTCCGATCGACCCATCAACCGATGCCCCAGATGGATACGAAGAATCACAACGGGGAACCCCCGGTGGCTTCATTGGGGACCCAGACGTGATGGACACGTGGGCAACGAGTTCGCTCACGCCACAAATTGCAGGGCGATGGGAGGACGATCCTGAGTTTTTTGCGAAGGTTTTCCCAATGGACGTCCGTCCCCAGGCGCACGAAATTATCCGAACATGGCTCTTCTCGACGATCGTGCGGTCTGAACTTGAATTTGGCAAGTTGCCATGGAGCAATGCAACTATTTCTGGCTGGGTCTTGGACCCTGATCGCAAGAAAATGTCGAAATCCAAAGGAAATGTAGTTACTCCACTGCCTCTCCTGGAAGAACATGGAGCTGATGCGGTTCGTTACTGGGCTGCCAATGGCCGACCTGGAACCGACACCGCCGTTGACGCAGGACAAATGAAAGTTGGGCGACGGCTTGCCATCAAAATCTTGAATGCATCTCGCTTTGCACTCGGACGCCTCGGTGAGAACCCCGTCCCTCCCTCATCGTCAATTTCCGAACCGATTGATCTTGATCTGATTGCACAACTTTCTCAACTTGTCGAAGAGGCAACAAAAGCCTTTGATGACTTCGACTACGCACGAGCCCTCGAAAAAACTGAGTCATTCTTCTGGCGCTTCTGCGATGACTATGTAGAGCTGGTCAAAACAAGAGCCTACGGTGACCCTTCAAGCCCAGCGACTGCCTCAGCCCAAGCAACCTTGGCCCTTTCGTTAAGCGTCCTTCTTCGCCTCTTCGCTCCCTTCTTGCCATTTGTCACTGAAGAGGTCTGGAGTTGGTGGCAAAAGGGGTCACTCCACCGTTCACCATGGCCTCAGCAGGCTGAATTTCCTACGGACCCCTCTAAGATTTCTGGAGTCTTTGACGCAGCCTCTGAGGTTTTAGGTTCCATTCGTCGTGAAAAAACTACGGCGAAGAGGTCAATGAGAACACGTGTCGACGTTGTCGTTGTGACAAACTCAGCCGAGATTCTCGAGTGTCTTCGAGCTGCGACAAACGACATCTGCGATGCAGGTGGGGCTGAATCTATCGATCTCAAAGAGGGAGCTCCCTCGGTAAGCGTCACGCTCACCCCTGAGGAGCCTGTGTCGCCTTAATGCTCGAGCGAGACCTCTGTTGTCTCGTCATCACACCAGACAATAAGTAACTCTTCACTACTTGCTTCGTAGATCGCAATCTGGGAGAAATCTCGACCTAACGTCTGAGCTTCACCTCGCTCCATGCCAACAACACACCACCCGTGCTCTTCATATTGTGATGAATAGCCACGTCCATACGCAGGGAAGTAGCGGACACTGCGAGATCGGATCTCTTCGAGGAGTGTCGTTGATGCTCGATCGTTCTCATGTTGAGAGACTCCAATCGCGTTTGGGTTCCATGCCGAAACAATGTGGAGAACGGAACTCAGGGACGATGCGAGTGTCCGTGGTGGGACTTCCACGTCGTCCACCAGGACCCGAACAACAGCCTTTCTCCACTCGTCGATCATCTCAGCCGATGGCAGGCCATCCGATCGGCTACTCACCACCGTCGAGATACACCCTCTTTGCTGTTTCGCCCATCTCTTGAGGGGAGCCACTCGCAATGATCTTTCCGTGCATCATGATTGCGGCATCAGTGGCGACTGAGATGGCCGTACTGACGAACTGTTCAACCAATAAGACCGTCACTCCGCCGCTGGCGATCTGCTGGACAAGTTCATAGAGCTCAGCCACAACCAGCGGTGCGAGACCCATCGAAATTTCATCAAGGAAGAGGACTTTAGGATCGCCAATGAGTGCTCTTGAAATAGCGAGCATCTGTTGTTCGCCACCCGAGAGCGTGCCGGCAAGTTGGCGTCGTCGCTCTTTCAACTTCGGAAATCGCTGATACGCGACCTCTTGGACTCGAGCGATTGACTCTCCTCGATAACTCCACATCACTAAGTTGTCATGCACGCTGAGGTTCGGGAAGATTCCTCGTCCCTCTGGAATTGAGCACACACCAGCGCGTGTGAGTGCTTCAGCAGTCCGATGTTTGAAGGTCAACTCACCAATAGCTATCTCCCCTGCAGTCTCTTCGAGCCGACCACTGAGAACTTTCAGGAGTGTTGATTTCCCTGCTCCATTCGGCCCCAGCAGTGCCAGCACGCTTCCCGCAGGGACCGAGAGGTCAACACCATGGAGTACTTCAATACGTCCATAGGCCGCCTTGACTCCCGTCATGGTGATGGAAGGAGCCTGTGTCAAGAGTTGGGCGCTCATGCGTCGTCCTCTGATGCGGTGATGGCTCCTAGGTACGCAGCCTGAACGACTGGGTTCTCCCGAATCTCTTGAGGGGTCCCCACGGCAATAATTTCACCAAAATCCAACACAAAGATTCGATCACAGATCCGAAGGACAAGCTCCATGTCATGCTCAACTAAAAGAACTCCTCGTTGTTCATTTGCCAGTTCCCGAAGGAGCTCTCCCAGGAGTTGCGTTTCATTATCATCAAGTCCACTACATGGTTCGTCGAGGAGAATAAGCGCTGGATCGATCGCCAAGGCGCGAGCGAGCTCTACAAGTCTTGCTTCACCAGTAGGAAGAGTAGAGACCTGTCGATCAGTATCACTTGTAATTCCAACCCGATGCAAGAGTCCCTGTGCAGTGAGATCGCCAGTTTCTCGACGGGCATCGATTCCCACTTGTACATTTTCTCGTGCCGACATCGAACTAAAGAGTTCAAGGCGCTGAAACGTTCGCGCCAGGCCGAGGCGGGCACGGCGATGCGGGCCCAACTTCGTCACATCCGTTGATTTCAACATAACTGTTCCTCTGTCTGGCTCTTGAAGACCGCTAATTACATTGAAGAGCGTGGTCTTCCCTGCACCATTTGGACCGATCAAACCCGTCACTTCCCCGCGACACACCTCAAGGGTGACGCTATTGAGTGCTGCCACTCCGCCAAACGTGACGGATACATCTCCGATGCTCAGGACTGTTTCAAGCGTACTTTCAGCCAACGACATTGAGATCCTTTGTATCAAGGTTCATCGAAGAACGTGGCGTCGAGAGATAGGGGATTCGAATGTTCCGGTTAATCCAAGGAATCGGCACGATCCCATCAGGAACATTCGCCATTAATGCAATCCCCACGCCCGCAACAATTCCTGTTGCCCCGACTCCCCACGGGGGAAGATGTGACGACGCGAGAGGAAGCAAAGCCGCTGCAAGTCCTCCGAGAAGCGCTCCTTGCGTCGTTCGGATGCCAAAGATTGTGACAAATAAGACGATTTCCAAGCTCGCAAACATCTGCACATCTATCGCACTCAAGGCCAGTGATTGACCGGCAAAGAGAATTCCACCGACTCCTGCGAGGGCAGCGGAAGCAGCAAAGACCGTCATCTTTGAAACAGTGGGGTTCATCCCAAGGGTCGCAAATGCTGCCGGCGAATCATTCAGCGCCACTAATCGTCGTCCCCACTTGCTTCGTCGAACTGCCAGAACTCCAATGGCTGCGAGGGCGAATGCCACGGAAGTAAAGACAAGATAGGCCCTATCACCACTCATTGACACCCAGGGGATGCCGAGACGCCCCACTTTGATTGCTCCACCTTGAGGAATAAAACTTATGTTACTGAAGAAGCCGTAGTAAGCAGCCTGAGCGAAGGCCAGGGTCGCCAAGGCGAGATAAAGGCCTTGGAGTCGAAGGGCAGGAAGGGCGATCAGTGCACCAATACCGGCACAGATGATGATCCCGATGATCAATCCCCACCACGACGCTCCCCCGTTCGCAACTTGCGACATCGTGTAGGCGCCAATCCCCATAAAGGTGAGTTGGCAGAGTGAGACCTGTCCGGTGTAGCCGGTTAAGAGAACCAATGAAAGTCCAACGATTCCCAACGCAATCCCTTGGGTCACTGAACCAATAAGTGACGCACTCAAAACGAGCGTTGCAAGCCACGCCACGATGACAAAGACGACACCTCCTCGAAGCGACTGGGCCAGTGAGGCCACTTTTGGTGGAGTTGACACCGTCAGACGACCGATGGCGCGTAAACGAGCCGATGGCAAAAGAAGCAGCGCAACAAATAAGAACACAACTGGCGTCAAGAGTCCGATCTGACTGACAAGGTTCGTCGGGATATGTCCAGGGAGGTAACCAATTGCATAGCTTTCTGCGAGTCCCAGAATAATTCCACCGGCGAATGTCCACGGAAGATTGCGTAATCGCCCCAGAATCGCTGCCGCGTATCCGTTGACGACCAATAACGTCAGCAGGTTCACGTCAAGACCTGATACCGAAAGCTCTGGACTAATCAATATTCCTGCCAAGGCGGCAAGAAAGAAGCCAATGACCCAACCCAGGCGGGACATCCTTCTCGGCGATACGCCCGCCAGCGAGAGAAGCTCCGGGTCATCCACCACGGCCCTCATCGCGATACCACTCCTGAAATTCTGAAAATAAAGACGGAGGAGTACGGCGACGGCGATGGCGACGGCGACAACGACAAGTTGGTGATAGGTCACGTTGACGTCAAAGAGCTGCAGTGAACTTCCAGAGAAATACTCGGGGAGCGATCGAACCTCAGGTGCCCAGATTGCTTGTGCGAGGCCTACAAGAATCAGGAGGAGCCCCAATGTCACCATAAGACTTCTGACCACACTGGCGCCGAAGAGTCGCTTCATAAACGCCTCTTCAACGAAAATTGCAATCAACGGTGCCTCAATAAAGAGAACCACAATTAACGAGATCCACGACGGCCAACCCCAGGACTGATTAAGTTGCCAATAACTGAATGCACAGAACATGGCAACGGCTCCGTGAGAAAAATTAAATACTCCCGTCGTCGTATACGTGACCACAAGTCCCATCGCCGTGATGGAAAAGATCGCTCCAGAGACGACCCCAATAATGGTGAAGGTAAGGAACGTGGTCATGTTGGCAGCACCACTTTGAATGCTTTGACCACGTTCCTCCTCGTCCCTCGAAAAGTATTAAGGATTCACCTTTGGAAGGGGCCCATCGATGGAGTAGTAGACAGACTTACAGTCCCAACCACCTGAAGCCGTTGGTGCCACTCTGACAAACTTACCGTTCTTAATTTGAGCAAAGAGCACACAGTTTGGTGGAATCTTCTTCGCCGGGTTCGCTGGAGCAATCAAGCCAGAAGCTGTGAAGCTCGTAATTCCCTTCAATGCCGTCAGGACACTTCCTCGAGTTGGGTTTTTCCCAGCCTTCTTCAAGGCCTGCGTGAAGAGTTGGGCATTAGCCCACCCAAAGAGGGTGAAGAGGTCTGGCTTATAACCAGGATGCACCTTTTGAATCCACTTGTTAAAAGTCACCACTGCTGGAATTTTCTTGGCGTCTTCACCAAGGTAGAGCGACTGCCCTTGAATAATCCAGATGCCATCGGCATTTACCGCGCCACCCGCTGCAGGAATGAACTGAGAGGAGTAAACAGGACCAGCAGACATCACTACTTGAGGGTGGAAGTTCTGCTGAGCCATGGCTTTGTCTAATGCAGAAAAGATCTGCCAGTCACCATCAGTCATCAAGACCATCTGAACGCCCGCGTTTTTCATATTGATAACGTCAGTTGTGAAGTTTGTTTCAACTGGTGAGACTTCTCGCACATAAGAGAACGAGTATCCCAAGTTCTCCAAAGCGGCTTTTTGCCCTTCCCATTGAGAAATTGCGGTCTCGACATTTGAAACCAAGTTTGCTACGTGCTTGATTGCTTTTGGATACTTCTTTTTCAGGTAGGAATAGCCAGCTTGTGGAGCACCTTGCTCGAGTGGCTGCGCACTAAAGACGTTTGGAAGTGAACTTGTTCCTGGGTCCAAGGTGTTCGACACATCAGGGAAGGCAGGGTGCTGGGCGAGAATATTGCATCCATAGTTGTCAAAGAGCGAAAAACTCCCGACTGTTGCAAAGAGGCTTGAAACTGCCTGAGCAGTCTCGCTTTGGTTCTGCGTCCCGGAGAATGCATCGTCAAACGACTTCACGTAGAGCTTGCGCCCGTTGACTCCACCTTGGGAGTTGATGTAGTTGAAGTATGCCTCGACTCCATATGCTGCCCCTTGAAAAAGTCCTGGGACCGGACCAGAAATGATCGAAATGTTTCCAACCGTCACTGAGTTCTTCGTGATGCCCGTGGTTGCATTCAACTGTGCCGACGTTGCTGTTGTCGGAGCAGCACACGTTGAAGCGCTCGATGCTGCACCAGCAAGTGAACCTGAGGCCATGACCACTCCCGTTGCTGCCATCGCCGTTGCCGTCATAAGAGCGACAACTCGTTGGCCCACTCGTGCCGTTGTGTGATTGCGCATCAATCTCCCCCTCGATTTTCGAAACCTCGCACTAGCTGTCCGTGTTGGAAAACTAGCCGTTTCTTTGTCTTTTTTCCGGTCGTGTGAGTGTAGAACACGTTTCAGTCCTGATGAAAGGCCTTTTTGTTACTCGTTATTCTTCAAGGATTGAACCGGATTTTGGCCCTTTGTCACCCTCACTGCCTCTAGGAACGCCACGACCCCTGCAGTGGTTGCCGAACAGCGCGGAGAAGCCAAAACGTCAAAAGCGTGCTGAGCGAGAGGAAGCTCGATATACACAACTGGCGAACGAGACACTGCTCGAAGTGCAGGGA
>Ga0194063_10001930_pt1 | contig 13133 bp, 12 predicted proteins | sample SepL3720m_MetaG_FD_155459 | JGI IMG/M metagenome (GOLD analysis project Ga0194063, IMG submission 155459) | Anoxic zone freshwater microbial communities from boreal shield lake in IISD Experimental Lakes Area, Ontario, Canada - Sep2016-L373-20m | ecosystem: Environmental > Aquatic > Freshwater... | reverse complement strand
GGGGAGTGAGTAGGGAGAATTTGCGTAGCAGCAGTGATCGAACAACTCCGACTTGAATATAAGTGAGGGCCAGAATGCGCATGCACCATGATACCTCGCGCCCCCGGAGGTCAATTGCCTTACAGTTGTTTCGCCATGACTCTTCCAACGCAGTTTTTCCGGGGACAGGGTATATATAAGATCATATTTACACATTTCGATCTCTGTGACGATTTCCTCTGAAAAAGTGAAATCAAAATTATCATCATCGCAGATTACCCACGTATAGTATGACGTCGATAATTCTATGGCCCGTAAATAGTTATAATCACCTCCTATATTTCTCGGATGCCTTACGACGTGAAAATCAGGAAACTCATTAAAGTATCGCTGAATTACATTAGGTGTGTCGTCAATTGAACAATTGTCCAGCACAGTAAATTTACAACGCGCAAAAGGACTGCCTTTTAGCTGGCTGAGGGTATTGTCAAGGCATTTGCTTCGATTGTGCGTTATCAGCAAAATCTCAAGTACATCTTCTAACGGTTTATGACCCATGGCATGCCTCCGCACACTCTGCCCGGTCAAGGATTAGGCTGGATTCTCGCATGACAGTTTCCATTGAACTATATGCCGGTTGGCACCCTAACACCGATAACTTATTGTATTTTGAATAATATATTTTTTTTTCGCCGGTAGCGCCAATCCCTTCAGACAATGTGGTGGTAATGTATTTCAGTCCGTAATTGTCTGAAAAATATTTCAATATTTTTTGTTTATCGACCGGTGCGGCACTATTGACATCAAAGGCGTCATTTACCTTTCCTGCCTTTATGCTTGCTAGAACAATTTCATACAGGTCATCAGGATGAATGTAATCTCTGATGATATTGACTGAATCCGTCACGAGTAAAGTGTTATTTTTGACACTATTGATTATATCGGCAATAAAGTAGCCTTCCGACAGGTCGATGAATCTGCTGAAATAGGAAAACAATCTCAGATCAATAATTCTCAGGTGCCCGAATGCGCGGTGTTTGGCTTCTGAATTCAGTTTACAAATGGAATAATAATCTTCTCTGGCAACATGATTTACCTTAATTTGGTTTTCAGTGCATTTTGTTACCGGCTCCGTAAAGGAACGTCCATATACAGCGCCACTGCTGAAACTGATATACAACGTTTCGGGTGATTGATTATCAAGGTACTTAATAATCATGTTATCGTACTCTTCGCCGACGGTAAAATACCTGGTAAAGTCCCCGCACAGCTTCTTATGAGTACCAACGCCTATGCAGTTAATGACAACATCATAGGTAAAAGATTCAAATTCCTGATATCCATTGTGGATGGCGTATCTTTTTTCATGGGCAGGACAGAGGCTTTGGATAAAGCTGGATGTTGCCAGCGGAGATGTTGTAAAAAGATGCAGATGAGACATTCCCTTACACAGGAAGTTATGGATAAGCCCCTTTGCTATGTGGGAAGTAGCACCAAATATGCATACGACATAGTTGTTGTTAAACATGTTTTTTCGGAATGCCGGCCGACTATTACTCATAAAGTTTCACTATTTCAATACCATTACAACGAAAAGGCTCAAGTTGTTGATAAATCTCGTGTTGCAGCTCAAGAGATGAAATAACAATGATATCCGGTCTCAAAGTGCTGATATCCTCCACCGGAAAAACCGTTAAACCGTGCATGCTCTTTCCGTGTAATCTTGGATTTTTGTCTACAATTCCAAGAAGATCAACAGAACGAATATTAGACTCGGAAAACAATTTCTGTGAGTGACCTCCTGCGCCGTAAATCAATATTTTTCTGCCGACCCAATTTGGCAAAAAAGAGTCGATTATATCGGATAATTCTCGAATTACTGATGAAACGGTTGCATTAAAATTACCGATAGCCGCAATTCCTGCTAGCGCGCAATTAACACACTCTCCCGGAAGATCACCAGAAAGAAGTTGTTTTCTCAAAGCACGGTATGGCTCACCATTCAGGATCAGCTCAATCGATTGGTTGTTGAGATCACCCATCACCGGCATTGAACCAATACAGCATGGTCGAACCTGCCCATTGACTGCAATATACGTGTGCCGCCAGGGAGACAGACAACAGCGGGTTTGGGAATGAGTCGGCGGAGTGGATGACCATCTTCCAACGGCAGGGTCTTTATTGTTTTCACTTTTAAGCACATCTTGAATTGTGCTTAAAAGGCCGGGTGTCCCCGCAAAGATTGCACCAGCATTCGAAGCAATAGTCAGAGCTGATTCGAGACATCTTTTTGCTTCAATCAGTTTTTTTCTAGGCATCGCCCAAATAGGCTTTACACTATATTCACTTGAGTTCTCAGGACCAGGAAGCAGGTCATTCAGAAAGAATTCCTGAAATCCTAGCGCTAAAGCATCGTTAACGGTTTTTTCAAGATCAAAGATTATTCTGTCTGTTACAACGATACTTAGACAAAAATTTGGTACTGGAATTGAAAGATTGGACGACTGTTGGATTATATCAGCGAGATTCGCTTGAATTTGCCCAAGAGTAACGCCTCTACGAAGTTTCCGGAGAACGTCTGAATTCGTCGTGTCGCAACTAACTAATATTCTCTTGAATCTGGCAAGTGTTTTGATTTCGTTGGGGCTAAATTTCTTTGCAAAATTACATACTATTTCTAGATCAAATCCAACATCTAAGAATTGCTCACAAATCTCCATCCAATTTGGATGTGTTGTTGTCTCCCCATCCCCGGAAACTCTTAAGTGTTTAAGTCCACTTAGTATCAATCCTTCTATCAGGGCAGGTACCAACTTTGGCGGAAAATCTTGCTCATTGTTGAAGTAATTCCCGTCAAATGACTTGTGGCAGTAGACGCATCTCACATTGCACCTTGTGGTTAGTTCAAGATGCGCCATAGCTAATTTGGGAGCTGGTATTAATAAGTCAAGTGTCATTCATAACCTCAATTTCAATAAGAGTGAAGCCATGTGTAACTATTCACATCATCTTTTCAAAATAATTAAGCTGTTCATCTTGCAGATCCTTTATAACTGCTAAATCATAGGCATGCTGATAATTTTGATCATACATTAGTGCCAGCAAAACCTCACTTCGCCTACTAAGTTTATTGGTGATAAATATTTCATTTCGATTAATTATTCGTGATTTTAAACGGACACTTACCTGTTGCAAGTATTCAAGAAAAACATCTTTAGATGACGCGTTCAGCACTGAATAAATTCTGCTGGGAAGGCCCACTAACCTGTAATAATCAGGTGAATTGCTGCTCCATTCAATATGTTCAGAAATACAATCATAAATTTTGTATTGATACTTTGGTAGCAGGTCATTTACCCAACGTTCATGTTGTTCATCTGGGATTAGAAAAACATCCGCACTGTCTCTAAGAATCGAAGCTTGCCACACATCCGGATTGCTGAGGCATATGCCATAAATGTTGTAAACCTTGTAGCCGATCCGGCGTGAAAAGTCATAAAGGGTCATCTGGTCGATCGACTTTCCTTCAAATTCAAATGCAAGAGCATTGTGGCAATACTCCATTACTATGAATGGTCTGTTCCTCTCAAGCAGCAGCCTTGCGCCGTCAAGAGCCAATATTTCAGCACCTTCTATATCCAACTTCATTAAACCAATGTTGTTCTCCCGGCTCAGCAGATCATCAAGCCGCCTGAGCTCAACAGTGGTTAGTCTGTGTTCTTCCGCATGGGCTGCTTTCATACCAGCAGTTTTTTTTAAACTCCCTGCACCCCATACTTTTGTATCATAGAAATCAGCAGTCCCAGTAGAATTTGAAATAGCAATGTTGAACAAATGAACTCTGCCATTATCTTTGAATTTATTGATGGCAAACTCAAAAATCTTCTTTGAGGCCTCAAACCCGATGACCTTACCTGTCGTTAGCGGGAGAGCTAATTCTGCCTGCATGCCGACGTTGAAGCCTATATCAACAATATCAGCATCTTTTCTGACTACCAGCGAGTAGTATTGGCTAAAAAAGTCAGTATCGTTAACATAATGGCAAGTGCCTGACTCATCCAGTACAGCGTCATATGCAACTGCATTAAACAGAGACAGTCGGTTCATTTGGCATCCTTATTCGGTAGTAGATTGGAACGATCAGAGAATGATCGCGCCGGGAGGCGGCGGACTGCTCGCCTCAGTAAATTCAGCTTTTCCTAATACCACAGGAGAATTCGATATCAAGGCATCTTTCAGCGCTATAAAGTGAGGGTGCAGTACAATATCCTCGTAAACAATTTCTGCGAACAGCAATATCTTATTGGCGGAGCTCAAGTCGTTTTTGTCAAACGCATCGGCGGCGTACTCAATCGCTAATTGAGATAGGTTTTTGTATATATCAACATTTAAGAGCATCTCATCAAGATAACCGTTGCTGTCGCCAGGGAAAGAGTTACGATAAATCTTGAACTTAACAATCAAACTAAAGCGTAATACCAAATCATATAACTTATCTTTATAATCTCTCTCACAAGTGCAGACGAGTGCATCTTTGACATAGATGCAATTGTCTCTGAATGGAAAAAATGCTTTTTTGAACCAATCGGTCAAGTCGACATAAAATGGCATTTCTACAAGTGTTTCGTGTATAGCTCCATGGCTGAATAAACTCTGAACCTTGCTTTTAGTACCTTTGATAAAAAACTGCGCAAGATGTTCCTTTTTCAACAATATACAATTGTTGGAAAAAATTGGAGTCTGTTCAAGTTTTTTCCCCGAATCATCTAGAATATCTGAATTGCAAAATAGCACTTTAGTCTTGTAAGTAGCTGTCTTATCCAAGATTGCAGTGCATCTATCCAAATAATCGGAATAAAGAATGTCACCGGGATCTAAAATTGTAAAGTACTTGTAATCTTTGTAGAACTGAAGGAATTGTATAGCTTTTAGCAGCAGCCTTGTTTCCAGATATTTCTTGTGCAATCTGTTTACAGATATTTTACGTTCAATGACATATTCAAGCAGCCTTTCGTACGTTCCATCTGTCGAGTTGTTATCCACAGCCACAATCTTAATTCGCGAGCTATTGAATGTTTGGCGGAAAATACTTTGTAAACTTCTATCTATGGTTTCAACGCAATTGTCTGTAGGGATAAGCACAACCACATCATAATTTTCATTTTTCATAACAAATCACCTCAATAACTTCAGCGCCATCCGGTGGGTCATAACTTCGGATTCGCTTTTCAAACATTTTTCTTTCTGTCTGCCCTACCCATTCATTGCCGCCTGACTTTGCCATCTCATATGTTATTGACATCAATTTGTACTTTGCATCATCAACAATGCTTTCAGACATCATTTGAGCAAAAAGCATATACTTTTTTGCCAGTTTTAGATCGTTTTCTTCCAAACAGGAAAATGCGATCTGGATACATTCTGTAGCAAGTTTATGGTGGGCTGCAGGGATTCTCTCCAATACGTTTTGATGCCCTTCCTGTATGCCTGCCAATTCAGCGTGATAATGTTGAGTTAGATAGAGCGCTAAGGGATGATAAAAACTCCGAAAAGCCACGAGTGTTTCTCTTGCCCCATGAACTCTGATTAAGGCAAGTTTTTCTCGGAGATAAGCGTAATCTGAAACAAGCGACAACCTGAACCATAAATCTATATCAGCATTGCCATGATCAAATTCGGTATTATAGCCAAGTGCTTTTTCAAATGATCTTCTTCTCATAACGCATTGCGATGGTTGAGCAACATCAGTGAGCATATATATTGGGAGAACCGACTCCCCTGGACAAATAAAACTGCAATTATAAAATGGGTCTAGCTCTGTAACTATATCATTACCATCTAAATAGTCTCTCTCGCAATGGACATACCCAACATTCAAATTTTGTTCCATGATAGCGACGCACTTTTCTATAAAAGTTGGCTGTATTACATCATCGGCACAAAGCAGAATCATGTATTCGCCTTCTGTGAGTATGGTCAACAGATCAAAATTTTTGTTTGCAATGTTTATGGGATTTTTGCAGACCCTCACGCCTTTGCTGACATATCTTGAAGCAACTTCGACAGAGTTATCATCGGAGCAGTTATCGAGAACAACGATTTCCAGGTTTGAGTGGGTTTGATTCAGTGCACTCTCAATGCATGCGCCAAGAAACCTGGAATGGTTTCTGTTAGGAATCATAATACTGACCAAGGGCTTCGTAGTTTTCATGCGGCTCCTCTTGTTAAGTCTGCTCAGTATAGCGTTACTATCTCATTGCTGAGTTTCAGGTTATTTCGAATCATTTTTGCAATCTCGGACTGATATGAATAGGTCGAAATTAGGATAGGTACATCTTCGGAAATATCCTGCGGCAATCGTATTTCAATTTGATCAAGTTTTTTCCCTGTATATCGCTTGTTTGAATCAACGATGTACAATATTTTCGAAGTATCCAGACCGGCTCCGATGAGCCTTTGCGTATGCGTACCAGCACCCCAGACAATAATCTGGTCAAGATGCAGTAGTTTATCATTGATAATCGCCCGTATTTTAAAGTCGATCTCTTCACATTGCTGGATATATGTGATGAGATTAGGTTCCGTAATGATGTCGGGTAGTATCACAGGAACTTTTGACTCTGATGATTTTGTTGATAGCACGAAGAGATCGGGGTCTATGGTCAGATTGAGACTGCTCTCATTTTGCTTTATATCCAGAACGCTGAAAGAGTAAGCGGCCAGAAGATTCAAGATAGAAGTTTTGGAGAAGTAATTTATGTGTTCAACGCTGAACTGCTGAAATGGCGCTGAAATAAATTCATGGAATCTTTCAACGTCGGGAGCTTCAATGAACAACAATCCATTGTCTGACATGAGGTCTTGGATCTTCTGCATGGAGTATTCAAAATCCACCAGATGCTCGAGCACTGCGGACAGCATGACAATGTCAAACTTCCCGGAATCACTGAAGGAAGAGATATCGCCAACAACTGCTGGAATGCCATAGAGTTTATTGACTACCCGAACACAACTGACAGATGGATCCAGTCCCAGGAGGTTTTGATAACCCTTGTTCTTAAATACGGACAGCAGGGCTCCAGTTGAGCATCCTATGTCGAGTATTCTTGCATCAGTATTGCTGATATGTGGAATGATGAAGTCGACGATTTTTGTGTACTGCGTAATGTAGTCCTGTGCGACAATACCATCCTTGTTGTCAAATTCATATTTTGACATCAGAGCATAGTAGTTATTGAACTCTTCCTGTGAGGGGATGTTGTCGGCATAGCCGAGCCCACACGTTCGACAGACGACAACATCATAAGACTCCATGACGGAGATGACGTTGTTTTTACCAAAACTCTGCGTGAAGATGTGCTTGGAGTCTTTACTGAAGCAAACGGGACACGGCCGGGTCATTTTTCACCTTGATCAGGATCGTAGAATTTTGTTAGTCGTTCGGCAGCATCTTTCAAATCATCTTCAGGGAACAGCCTGTACTTTATGATACTGCAATTCTCGCACGGTTCACTGACCCCATGGATACCTTCCAGCATCCTGCGCCGGAACTTCCGGAAGGTTTCACCGTTCCAGATGTCGTATACCGACTGTGTATTGCAATCACCCATGATGCCCGGATACTCAAAGGAGTAGCATGGCACAACCTTTCCATCAGGATTGATCTGCATGGTGAAAAACGGCTGCGGACAGACCGTTACTTCTGCAACCGGCAGGCCAAACTGGGTGACAGCGGGACCGGTCTTGCCAAGCAGATTGTCGTAATCCACGCCGGAGTGAATCGGCACGGCATGTTCGATTGCCATGGTATCGCATAGGCCTCCGAACAACTCATAAAATCTTTTTTTATCATCTTCATTGTCAAGGACACAGTCTATGATCTTGATATAAGCCTGGGCAGTGCCTTTATGATCATGAAAATATTTCAGATTGCCAAGGAAGGTATCAAAATCAATGTCTGCACCGCAGATATGCCGGTATTTTTCTGCAGAAGTTCCCTGTAGTGACAACACCAGTCGCGAAAGTCCGGCATCGATCAATTCATCCGAAAGTTGAGGTGTGAGGAGTGCCCCATTGGTGAGTATTTCGACAACACTTGCGATGTCTTTTGATACGGCGTACCGGACCATTTCTGCAATGTTTTTATGAAGTAGTGGCTCGCCGATGCCGACAAAGCGAAGCACCTTTATTTTTTCTGGAAACCTGGCAAAATCGTTCACACACCGTTTGAACAGTTCTAAATCCATGACAACCGTATCGGAGATGAAACCGCGCTTCGACATCTCTACCGAGAAAATGCAGTAACTGCATTTGAAATTGCAGGCATATACCGGAAAAATTTGCACGACGAACGGAGTTGCTAGAGGAAGCGCATCGGCAAGTTTTGTTCGTGCCCCTCCCGGAGCCTGTCCACTTATATCTTTTGCTTTCAACCTTGAAACTCCCTTACAGGTAACTTCGGTATATTGCATGATACTTAATAAGGTTATCAGGACACGAGTCATGCCACTGTAGAAATCCCCTGTCTCCTGGTGTTCGACCAATGTTTAGAGGTTCATATGAGCTAGAAAGACGGCATCTATAGAGAAGGGAAATGCAGTGCCCTCTTGTGTCCCGCTCCTTATGAATGAGTTGGTTCAATGCTATCGGCTCTGGTTCAAAAAGAACGTCTGTCCCTAACTCTGATTCAGCAACCTTGCGGATTCTTTCTTCGAAGGTTTCCTTAAAGCGGATGATACCGCCAGGTATGTGCCATCCTTCACCGCAATAGGTATCATTTCGCCAAGCGAGCAAGGTGCGCCCAATTTCATCTTTGATCAGCAAGTCGATATTTATCAGCGGAGTCAATCTGCTAATGAAATAGAACACCTCGTCAGGTAATCCCGCAGAAGGGTTCGATATCTGGTTTTCGAGAAACGTTATTGCCTGAAAAATATCCATGGGAACTGAATCAATCCAAATCCGTTAACTCGAACAGCCGGGCATAGTTAGCCCAGTAATCTGATTCACTGATTACTTGGTGATACGCTGCCTTGTGTCGCTGATACTGGCTGTCAAGGCCAAGTTTCTTACAGCATTTTGCCGCACAATAGTGAGCCAGGGCGTGATAACTTTTGACGCGGATCGTGTTTTCAAATCCTTTTAGTGCAACTGAATAGTTGCCTAGCCGAAAGTCACTGTTGGCTACAAAGTTGAGTTCGAGATTCAGTTCATAAGCCTTCTCGACAATGTATTCGGGTGTGAAATCAGCAGTCTCAATGATCGCTTTCTTAAAGTCGCAACTGAGGTAATCCCCTCGCAGGTAATCATTATCGACACATATTTCCAGCATTTCACTGCCCGCCAATGGCGTTGCAATACTTATCCTGAACCAGTTTGGCGTGAGCGAACGCAAAAATATCCTTGCGTTCTCAATGTCCTGTTTTGTTTCTCCCGGAAGTCCAATTAGAATAGAGAGGTCAGTGGCGATGCCAAGGTCTCGACAATCTTTGACTACCTGTTCAACAATGGCCGGGTTAAGTGGCTTGTGCATGATCTCCTTCAAGACACGCCCGCTTCCCGATTCTACGGATAGTACAAGATGATTGACACCAATCCCTTTGAGAGCCTCAAGGATGTTTCTGTCAAGCGCATAAAGAGCCAGCGAGTTCGGGAAGAAGGCGGTCAGTCCGAGAAACTTCATGGTGTCGATGATATCCATGACCCGTTTCTTGTTCGCCATGAAGTGGTCATCATAAAAGATGATGTTTCCGGCTCCATAGGTTGTTATCAAGTGTTCGAGTTCTTCCCGTACTCTCTGCACGCTATGGTAGCGCATTTTTCTGCCATGGACGGTATGTGATGAACAAAAACAACAACGGTGGACGCACCCTCTTGAGGTCATATATCCAATATTCTTCAATTGCTTTTGTGCGAGAGGGAAGAGAGAGTTGATCGAGTTTGACATGTAGTCATCAACATGGAGCAGGTCAAAATCAAGAAACGGTATTTCGTCAAGATTTTCTATAAGGTCAAGGGCAGGGGTCTCGTTATTTGCCACTGTTTTCCTCGTGATCCATGAGAGGGTCTCATCGAGGTATTTCTGCTTGTTGTCTGCCTGCAAAAGCCCTAACAAAGGCAATTCACCCTCGCCATAACACAACGCATCAAAACATGAACTGTCATTAAATATGGTGCTGAACATATTTGTTGGGACGCCACCACCTGCAATAACGAGTGATCGTGGATAGAGCTCCTTGCTGCACCAGGCTATATCCAGCAGACTTTGATATGATGGAGTAAAAAGTGCCGAAATACCAATGATGCTAGGTGCAAAATCAGCAATTTCCTTGGAAGAAAGCATCTCTTGGAATAATGCTGCAAAGGACTCCCAAGTAAAGCTGTTCTGCTTGTTTATGACAATATTGAAATCAATCAGCTTTGTTTGAGCATGTGCTTTTTCTTTTATATATGAACTGAGAGATAATATCCCGATCGGTATTTCATTTACGATACTTCCATAGTTGCCGGATAGCTTTGACACTACCCGTTCGTTTGCAGCTGGATGAACAAAACTGCCAAAACTGATATTGGGCGGTACGATGAAAAGGACGTTGTCCAATTCTACATCTCCTCGTTAAATGGCTTCACGGTTTTATCCTCTTCTGAAAAAACTTCTGAGCAGGGAACGGGAAGTGCTTTGCCGTAGATTCGGTTCACAACATATTTATCGATAAACTCGCGATCTTCGGCGATCATGCAGGTATCAACATGTTCACCGAAATACTTTATATCCATCCCTCTCTTGAGAATGGCCTTCAATGGCTCTTCAAAGACGTTGCCTATGGATGTGTGAATGTATGGGCAGGGTAGGACATCGCCATACTTAGTGACAGAGAACATCCCCTTGACTGCAATGCAGCCCATGTCGAGACCATAAGCAGGAGTTAGATGCGTAAAGACATTGTGCTTCTTCTCCAGCTCTTTCATGTACTCCATGTCGTTCTTGTCAACCATTGCATCAAAGTTGCCTTCCCATGCGCCTACCGGCTTGGCATAGGTGACAAATACGCCGATGCCTCTGTTATTAAAATATTTTACGAACTCAAAAAATTCGTCGGTGTGTAGCCTTTGTTTTGTTACCACCGTCTGGACGAAAATCGCTAGTCCTGCTCCTACGGCAGCGTCAACGGACTTTATGGCACGGTCGAAAGAACCTTTAACTTGGCGGAATGCGTCATGTTCCTCGGCATTGAGGCTGTCGACACTCAATTGCACCCTGTCGACACCAACACTTTTCAGGTGTTTTGCACGCGCATCATCAAGTAACCAGCCGTTGGTATCACAGTTTATATAGAATTTCTTCGGATCGATGGCCTCAACAAGTTCATCGAAGTCTTTAAATACCAGCGGTTCGCCTCCGGTTATAGTGACACGGGCCAATCCCAGTACATCAGCCTGTCGGAAAAGCTCTTTGACGTCTGGGATGGTAAAGGATCTCTTATCCTCTTTTCCTTGGAACTTCTTTATAGAGCAATGTTCGCACGTGAAGTTACAGGTGTAGTTGTACTGGAACTGAATAATGGCAATGCTTTCACCATTGCGGATTTTTTCGTCAAATTTTATTATCTTTTCGTAGACGAGCGGTTTTTCTTCTTTAAGTTTATTTCTGTTGCTGGCTTCATTTGGCTTTAGTTTTTGATCGTTCATTTTACTTCTCCTACACAACATCTTGTTATTTTTATCTAAAAAAGTTGCACCAGTTTGATTACTAAATCTTGAAACCTGCCATCCAAGCGGTATTTCAAGACTCCCCCGCTCCCTGCCCTCACTCAACAGCTAAAAAATTAATCCCGTTCGCGTGTCTCATCATCAAGCTTGTACTTCCCAAAAAAATCAACTGTACTCCTGACGAATCGATTCAATATCCAACAGATCGATTGGCCCGCCAAGCTCTTTCACAACGATCAAGTCTTGCGGCGAAATAGCCACAATATCCACATCATCATGAATAATCGTCACGGCGTTTTTGACAGCCTGCCGGTATTCGGGACGATCCGCAAATATCATATCCAGAATCTACTACCATTTAGCGTCACGCTCGCACTGAAAGATTAAACAGAAGCCACCGACAGAAAAACTTATCATAAAATTCAACCCCGTTCTCTGACAAATCCGACTTTCAACCCAAAAGGCCTGGCAACCTTTTCCAATGTCTCAAGTGTAGGATTCCCTCGATCCTTTTCAACATCCATCAGTACTCTGGGATATATTTTCAAAACCTTATCCGCATACTCTGATTGTGTCAGACCAAATGCGCTCTATCAGATTTCAGGACATTAATCGTCAAACCGTTTCACAAAATCGGCTGGAGACAGGTCAACCTGCCAACCTGAATGTATCTTGATTTCTCCCCAATCCTCATATCCCCATCCGGCAGCGATGAACGACATACTATGCATATCTGCAGCAACCCCGTCTTCACGTTTGTCGCCGACATAGAGTGTCATCGAGGTATCAAGCGACATTTCATCCAGCAGAGCGCCAATCAAAGTGGCCTTATCCGGATAAGGAGGAGTTATGCTGTCCAGCGTACCAATAATCTCGAAATACGAACTCCATCCCAATAGATCCAGAATTTTGTTGGTTGGAACTTTGCGCTTGTTAGTGGCAATCGCCATTGGAATCATTTTTTCAGAAAGAGGCGCGAGTATATATTCTACACCATCATAAACTCGGGTCGATTTATATCCTTCTGAATCGTATGAGTCCTTGAAATAGCCGACCAGTGTGTTCAGCTCCGCATCATTGGTTATTCCCGTCAGATTGCTCAGTGTCTGCCGCAGTGGGGGTCCTATCAAAGAATTTGTGAACGGAACTAGAGGTTGCACACCTGCCCTTTTGAGAGCACTCTCAAAGCTGGCTAGAATGCTCGGAGCGGAATCAATCAATGTTCCATCAAGATCAAAAATTACTGCCTGATATGGAAATTTTGAATTCATTGCCTACCTTGCACAACGCAGTGAAGCTTCAGTCAATGGTATCAGCATTTCTGTCTTCAATGTCTCAAGCGGCAAAAGAGGAGACATATCCTCCATAGGCATTGAAATCATAGAACCATCCGCCTGGGGTAGCGCTGCAACCTTGGGTGACAGCGACTCGTTCGGAATTAACCT
>Ga0194063_10001929_pt1 | contig 13141 bp, 3 predicted proteins | sample SepL3720m_MetaG_FD_155459 | JGI IMG/M metagenome (GOLD analysis project Ga0194063, IMG submission 155459) | Anoxic zone freshwater microbial communities from boreal shield lake in IISD Experimental Lakes Area, Ontario, Canada - Sep2016-L373-20m | ecosystem: Environmental > Aquatic > Freshwater >... | reverse complement strand
GAGCTGAAAATCGCAGACATCCCCGGTCTTGAAGAGCAGCGTCCAGTCGGAGCCGTTATTGACGAAGGGTGAGGAGTCTTTGGTCACATACCATTTCATCTCCAATGCCGCCGGAGTGGAGGAAAGCCAGACGGTGGCGCCTGCAAACTGTGCCGGCTTATTGAGCGGGCTGCCCGGTGCGGCCACGACGAACTCCTCCTTGCCAGCGATCCCACCGTCCTGCTCGGGCACCGGCGGCGGAAAGACGTAATCCTTTGCGCGAAGCGTGCAGGGCCGCCAGAGGCTGGCCGGACGGTCCAGGGCCGAAGCCATGTCGGCGATGGCATTGGTGCCGTCTGGAACCCATGCAGCCCGGCGCAGACCGCTGCCCGCAACTTTGCGTTGGGTTTGGATGATATTAACCCTCAGCTTCAGATTCTCAGTCTGGACCAACCCAAGGGTCTCCCAGGGCACAAGGCACAAGAAGCTGGCGCTCGTGTTGTAATACGGTGAGTCCGTAACTTTGAAGTCGTTGATCGGTACGGCGAGGCGCTCTGCGATCCAAACGCTGCCGTCAGCGGAGGCTTTATTCTGCAATGCCACGGCTTCCGCAGGGATAGCGTCAGGCTTCACCTTGCGGTAAAGCACGGCGATCGGTTGCCCTTGCCAATGCGCGAAAACCAGACGCCGGGGATCGCCGGGGGCGCATCCCTCATTGGCCGGCTCGCCTGCAATGTCCACCTCGACCGCGTCGCCGTGCAGGATGATCTGATCCCACGAAGGCGCGTCGCTGGAAAAGACATTCGCGAGGGCTCCGCCATGCGCCACGCCAAAGCGGATGCCAATCCCCAGGCCTTTGGGATTGTGCCAGAGAACGGCCCAGAGGTCGTCCTTGGGATTTCGGCTGTTAAAAGCAATCCGCCGCGTATCGAAACCTGTCGGCGTAGGGCTACAGGCAATGTCATACGAAGTGCCTGCCAGCTTTTTTTCCCACTGCTGCATATCCGCCTTCCTCTCAGCGTTCCGGGCGTCTGCCACAGGAGCTTCGGTGCGTGTGATCGTGCCGCCAGCCAGGCGTTTCACCGAGTCGAGGCCGGTCACCTCGAAGACTCCGCTACAGCCTTTGCCCAGCAGGTAGTAGTGTCCGGCCTCGAAGCCGGCCCCGGACTTTTCGACCCGAACGAAGCTGCCGTTGAAGCATTCGTCTTGAAGCGAGAATTCGTTCAGCGCCATCCCGGGCTTGGCTTCTGCAATATCCTTAATTCCTGGAAAGCCATACCCCGGCTTGAAGAGCGTTCCGACGAAGAGCCCGTCTTCAAGCGTCATCAGGTAATCCATGCCGTGGCCGCCATGGAGCAGGAAAAGATGGGCCGGATCGTTCGGCGCCGTCACCACGCCCTGCATGTTCCAAGCCCCGTAGATGGTGCCCGGAACCAGGATTTTCTCTTTGATGTTCGGAACCCCTCGGTGGCTGTGGGATGGAGCAAACGTCGGATAAGACCAGCGAAGCTTTCCATCGGCAGCGATGTAGCTGATGTCCAGCGGGGCAAGACTGGTGTAGCCCGGGGTGACGAGCATCTCTCCCTTGGAGCCGACGTAGCTTGGGATGCCGACCTGCTTGTCCTGCATCGGCAGGGCCTTCGACCAGTCGTAGCGGGGAGCGCCGCAGTCGGAAAAACCTTCGCACTTCACTTTCCAAAGATTGCCGGTCACCGCGACGAGCGCGTCGAGCTGCGCATCAAAGGTCACAACTCTCATTCCATGCTGGGACATGAGCGGGCTGAAAACGATCTCTGAGGATTGCATTTTGCCGTCCCCATTGGCGTCCGTCCAGTTAAACGCGGCGAGTTCCTTGGGCCACTTTTCGAGCAGCTTCGGATCGTGCGGCATATCGGCCATGGCCGGATCAAGCCCCTGTCGCTTGGCCAGCTCCGCCCAGCGGGGGTGGTTTTTTGCCGCATCCATTATGGCGCGAGGCACCCAGTTCTCGCCGTATTGCCCCGTGAGGTTCATGTAGTTGGAGACCGTACCCATGCCCGCCAACGGCTTGAACGCGCGTTCCGATTGCTCGCCAATGACGGCCACCGTCTCACCCGGCGTGCCCGACCAGGCGAAGGTCCGCCCTCCTAGAGTCCGCTTATTTTCGAAGGAAACGACATTGGTCCCGGCGTTAGCCTCCGCAGCCCAGGATGCCAGGGGGAACGGAAAGTCTGGATCATAGGACATCGAGCCGAACTGTTCAGGCCCGTTGATTCGCGGTAAAAGTTGGAGGGGATGGAATGTTCCCTTGGCGATATCCACATCCCAGAGGACGCCCCGCCCCTCGCTGATGATCTGGCCGGGATTCTTCGGATCCGGCATGTAGCCGCCTTCGCCATATTCGCTGGCGCTAAAGAACTCCTTGACCAGCTTCGGCTCCTCCTGCGCGGGCTGATCCGGGATTTGCCAGAGGCTCACACGCTTGGGGTAAAATTCCTCCGTAACCCACAGCCGGCCGTCGGCATCAACGCCAAGTCCGGCTGGGAAATAAAAATCGCGCGGGTCAATCGCTCCGAAGCGGCGTCCGCCCTCGCGGCCCATGGCGCGGAGAAGTTTGCCGCTGGCATCGAAGATTTTGACCTGTTGCGAGGAGCGGTCGCTCACCCGCAGCCCCAGGAGCGGCAGATAGCATTTAGGCTTTGGAGGCTGCTGCTCGCGCCCGCCGCGATCGGAAACAAAAATCCGGCCTTTGGCATCGGTGGCAATGGCAAATGGGGCTTCCAGCCCGGAGCTGATCAAGGGCGTCGTGCCGCCGGTCTGGGGGTCCAAGACGACCACCGAGCGGTCGAGCACCGCCAGGCAACGCCCGTCGGGCAGCCATGCCATGTCCCAGATTTTCAGCGGCAGAACCCGCAGGAGGCTCATCGTATATCGTTTGTTGTCTCCGCCGGAGAAATAGCCGGTCTCATCGTTGGCTCCGGGAGCACGCCCGGTGGAATAGACAAACGTGCGCGGCTGCTCGCCAAGCACATCGCTCACAAAGAGCTCTCCATCCCATCGCGTCCCGCCTGTGCGGCGCGCTCCGACGACGCGCAGCCCCCCGACTCCCTTCGTGCGTTCATCCTGCTGGATCTGCCCTGTCGGAGAGGTCGGGCTGCCGTCCTTCGGTGGATTGGTGTTCGGGATCCGGACGACCGGCCACATTGCCCCGGTTCCAGGGTTAACCTCGACGACAGTATGAAAATCCGGAATCCAATTCGGAAATCCCATCGCAAAGACCCGCTCGCCGTCAGTCTTGAGGCTGGCCGCCCCGTTCCATGCCAGCCCGGCAAGCCAACGCTCGGTCCAGATCACAGAACCCTCGGATGTGACACAAGTAATCCCTCGCCCATCTTCACAGACGCCAGCGCCGACGAGCACGCGATCCTTCAGGCACGCCACTGCGCATGGCGGATAGTGATCCGAGAGCCAGCCGCCGGTTTTCCCATACGACCAAGGTGGGCTGCCGGCCTGCCAGGTTCCTCGGTAGAGCACATCCAGCGCCCCCCGGACCAAACCAAGCCAGCTATACTTGCCTGCCGGCACAAGCTGGCCCGAATCATCCCGCCCATCCCAGATTGCGGTGTGCTTTCCCTTTTGCTGAGAATCGTCTGCCAGTAAATTGCGGACGCGCCGTCCCTCCGCATCGTTGATCGCCAAAGTCACATGCCCGTCGGAAGGCAGGCTGTAACTTAGCCCCGTTCCTTCGGCTTCGGAGGGCGCCACACAATGCGCCGTCTGGAGCGCCAGCACAGCGAGGATCCCAGTGCAGGTGACTGCAGAAAGATGAAGGGGGATTTTCATAAAAATGGAGGGAAGGAGTCTTGGGGGGAACATACTTATTCTACTGCTAACCGGCTAGAAAATATGGTATTGCGCGGAATATCTCTGTAAATAAATTTTCATGCAATATATTTCTTGCATCCATTGCTGTTTTACCATTATTTTCCGCGGATGAACTTCGCCCCCACGATTGTGTCGAAACTTCTCTCTGCTTTGCTGATTTCGGGCGCCGTTGCCGCCAGTACAGGCAGCTCTTGGGCGCTGGATGAGATGGGCGGGGAAATGGTTGCTGTGCCTGTACCGGCGGGCAAGGAACTCAAGATCGATGGCAACCTTGCCGACTGGGATCTATCGAGGCAGGAGTGGGTGGCAGTTGCCCCGGAGGTGGCAGAGCGTTTCAACGCCAAAGTCGCGGTGATGTCTGACGACAATGCTCTCTACCTCGGTGTGGAGGCCGGGACAGGAGGCGGCCCGATGATCAATGCGAACCTGCCGAACGAGCGTCCCTGGCTGGGGCACAGCTTGGAGTTCCGCTGCATTGCAAGCGCAGATGCGCCGTTTCCATTCACGATGGAAGGAGATCCGGCAAAGGCCCATCCAAACAAAAAGTTTATACCTGTTTGCAAGACCGTGCGCATCTACCTGGAGTCTGTGAGCAAAACCCCGCACCTGATCATCCAACAAGGGCCGCCGTACGACAACGCCGTGCCAAACGAAGTCGATCCTGCCGGTGTAACGACAGCGATCACCGAACAAAAGGACAGGTATGTGATGGAGGCGCGGATCCCATGGAAGTCGTTGGGCGTGGAAAGCGGGAAAAACCCCTTCAAGCCTGGAGACAAGATGACGGCATTCTGGACGATACTCTGGCCGCAGACGCGCGTGGAATTTCTCAACACCGCTCCGACAGGCAACTTTGGCTGGGCGGCATTTCACATGAAGGATTGGGGGCGCATCGTCTTTTCGCCGCAGGGAAATTTGGCAAAAAATCATGGCACGATGGCGGAGGCTCTGGAAAAACTGGCAAGCAGCCGGCAAAAGGGGACCGGGTTTGAGATCAACCTTCCTGCGGCGCTGAAAGCCAGCGTGAGCATTTTCGACAAGGATGGGAATATCGTCCGCGAGCTCGTTGGCGGAGAGCCGCTGCCCGCCGGCAAGAACACCGTCTTCTGGGATGGCTACGATTGGCAGGGCAACCCGATGCCGCTCGGCGAGTATGAGTGGAAGTCGTATGCCTCGCCGGGATTGAAGGCCGTTTTCCTCGGCGCGGCCGGCACGGGCGGCGACCCGTCCTATCCGACGCCCGACGGCAGGGGGGGCTGGGGCGGGGATCACGGGCTTCCAATCGCGGTCGCGACCGATGTCAGCGGCACCTATTTTCTCTGGGACAACAACGAGGCGTCCAAAGCGTTTGTCAAAATCGGCAACGATGACAAGAACGTCTGGCGCAACAACGCGTTCATTGAGGGCGGGTTCGGCCCCTATGCGGCATGCGCCTCGAACGGAAAGCAGTTGTTTGTCATCTGGGGCGGAAAGAAGACGTATCTGGCCCGGTTCAACTGCGCCAACGGAATGTCGGAGCCGTTCAGTCCCGAAACTCCCTACTTGTTGGTAAACGACTGCCAGATGGATAAAAATCCGGTGAACGGGTTTTTCTCGTTTGAAGAAGAGGCGAACCCGAAGCCGGAAACCATCGGGCTGGCATCGACGGCGACAGAGGTTTATGCGACAGCTTACTCGAAGCACAAGATTTACGTCTTCGACGCCGCGACTGGCAAGAAGCTGCGCGAGCTCGACTGCGCATGGCCACGGGGCCTCTGCGTGGACAAGAAGGGCGACCTGCTGGCCATTTCAGGGAACGTAGATGAGACCCGCTATCATGGTGCGGGCGCTACGGTGCAGCGGTTTGTTAAAGGCCAAGGCAAGGGACAGGTGGCGGTTCCATTGTATGGGTTGGGGGCGCCCTGGGGCATTGCCACCGATGACAGAGGGAGGATCTTTGTCACCGACTCCGGTTACAGCAACCAGATCTGGGTCTATGAAAATGGCGCTCACGTCGGATGGATCGGGAGGCAAGGCGGGCGCGGATTCTCCGGTCGCTATGATGAGAAAGCGATGCTCCACCCGACCGGCGTAGCCGTGGATACCCAAGGCCGGATCGTCGTGGCCCAAACAGCCATCCCCTCGGTCTTCCAGAGGTTCAACAGCGCCAATTTTTCCGTGGACAAGGAATGGTTCGGAGACATCGCGTACGGCCCGCCCGCCTGGCCATCGGCCAAAGATCCGCTGACCGTCTACATGCGCTACAAGGAAGGGGCGCAGATCGTGCGGGCCCAACTCGCTGGCGATGGGAGCAACGGCCCGATCACCGCCTACTGGGATCTCAACAAAATGGGGCTGCCGGCACCCTTCTCCTGCTCTACTCTCGGCTTTGCCATGCCGGCCAACGTGGTCGGACCACATGGAAATGAGTTCCTCTTTGTGGAGAGCGCCAACCGGCCCTACAACGCCCATCTGATTTTCCGAGTGGCTGGCGACAATTTGATTCCCGCCGCCTATGTCCGCAATACCGGCCCCGGGTCGTTCCCAAAATCCTGCCTCAACGAACCGAACGGCCTCGAGCTTTGGTCGGATACCAACCACAACGGGCGGGTCGATGAGGACGAAATAACCCGAATCACCGAGCTGGCGGGCGAGAAGATCGGCAACGGATTCATCGCCATGGCGTCGATGTGGATGAACGCCAAATGTGAGCTTTTCCTCACACACTCGAGCAACCGGTTTTTCAAAATCCCGGCGAAGTCGGTGGATAAAGAGGGGGCGATCATCTGGGACGTGGCCAAGGCGAGCATCTGCGCTACCGATGTGCTGCCTGGATTCCAAGCAGCAGGCAGCTCTCCCCGCGATGGCATCCTCGGCTTGAGAGATGATGCGGCGGGCAATCTCTACACGTGCTTCAACATCGGCAACCATGCCAAATTTCCTTACGCCACCAAGGAGTGGAGCGAGGCGATGAAGCCCGGTCCCGGACATACGGGAAACTTCAATGTGGTCAAGGTCGAAAAGTTCGGGCCCGACGGCAAGCGCCTCTGGATGGCTGGCCGCAAAGCCACCGGCACGGCGAAGCCCGGCGAGATGTATCACACCTGGACCATGGCTGGCCTCGTCGGGGCCGGCTACCCCGCAGCGGCTTCGGAGTGGACGCCGGTTTCATTCTATTCGCCGGACGGCTTCTTTGTGGACAGCGTGATGGGCGATCCGAACCGCGGCGGCAACCCGGACGCCTACCTCATCGGCGGCGGGGAAAACTTCACCGGCAGGGCGACCTGGTTTGCCGACCGCGGCGAATGCTACCTCTACACCGGCAACGCCCATGCAAACGTCTATCGCATCGATGGCTTTGGCAAAGACGGCAAGGTTGCCGGAGAGGTTCGGTCCGCTGGAAAAATGAAGCTCACCCAGAATGTGAATCCATTTCCGCCGGTCGAGGCCGCCGCTAAACCGCCGGTCGAGATCGTCAAGCTCACGAACCCATTTGAGACCAAGCAATGGGGCGACAAGCCTGCGGTGCTCATCGGCAATAATGGGGAAGAGCTGGCCAAAATCACGGTCGGCTACGACGAGTCCTTCCTCTACGCCCGCTTCGAAGTGAAAGATGCCAAGCCGATGGAGAACAGGACGGATGATGAAAAACTTGCCTTCAAGTGGGGCGATAGCGTCGGGCTTTACCTGGGGCTGCCGGGCAAACGCAACCAAACACAGGCCGGCGACATCCGGCTGCTGGCGACGGAATTCAAAGGAAAGCCGGTCGTGATCGCGATGATCCCCGAAAGCTCCACAATGAACCGCCCAACAGAATACTTCACCCCGGCCGGCGGCACCTGGAAGTTTGCCTTTGTCGGCGTGCTCGATGATGCGGTCGCCCGCTTCACGAAGCAGCCCAACGCCGGCTACGTGGCCGAATTCAAAGTCCCGCTCAAGGCGCTATCAGGGCTGAATTTCAAACCTGGCGAGAAGCTGGCCTTTGAGGCTGAGGTGCTGCTCTCGGGATACGGCCAGCGCGGCTTCCAGACGCTGTCGCGCAACCACCTGTTCACCTCCCGCTCGGTGGTCGCTTCGAAGATGGTGGACGACATCCCCACCGAATCCCGCCTCTATCCCGCAAACTGGGGAGAAGCAGAAGCTAAATAATTAAATCGATGAAAACTAACAAACAGCTCTTTAGCCCGTCCGCTCAATGGATTTGGGACACCAGCGACCGTGCTGCCTATCATTATTACCTGCGGGCCCAAAAATCATTCCAGGCGCGCGCAGGCGAATCGGCGACGTTGAAGATCACGGCCGATGCGAACTACCAGACGTGGCTCAACGGGCAAGCGATCGGCCACGGCCCGGCCAAATCCGCAGAAGGTCGCCTGTCGGTTGACAGCTATGACCTGGCGCCATTTTTGGTGGACGGCGAGAACCGGCTCGACGTCCTCGTGCTGTGCATCGGCGTCGGAACAATGACGTATTGTCCGGGCGAGGCCGGGCTGATCTTTGAGGTCGAACTGCCGGGGCGCACGGAAGTCAGCGATGCCTCCACGCTCGTGCAGCGCGATCCCCGCAGACAACACCCGACCGTTCGGCGCTGGGCCATGCCCTGCATTGAGGATGTGGATTCCGACGTGCCAGCAGGACGTTGGCAGCAGGCGACAGTGGTGGAGAAGACAGTGGAGCTCTACCAAAGGCGCGTGCCGCTGCCTTCGCGCGAACCGGTCGTCCCGCAACGGATCGTAGAAGTCGAGCAGGTGCGGCTGCCAAATTTCAGTGTGAGCTTCCGGATACGGCCTTACCTCACCGAGGGCGAAGAGTCCCTTCGTCACAATCCTTACGCCACAAATGCAGCCCGGATGGTGCTGACTTTGGACTCGCCGGTGGCGCAGACGCTACACCTCACGCCTTCGCTCGGAACGATGACGTGGTCATTCAAAGGCAAGAAGCTCTTCACCGGAAATTCTGGTTTGCGCTGGACGCCATCGGAATCACAGGGCGAAATCCGCTTGCGCAAAGGCCTCAATGAGCTGGTCGGCGACCAGGGCACTGACAACCACTTTGACGACATCGGCTTTGCAGGCTTTGTGAAGCAGCCGATCGCCGTGAAGGGATTAAGAATCGAGCGGGAGGGGAAGAGCGTTGAAGTGCCGCCCGTCCTCGATGCCAACGCGCAGGATCTGGTGGTCGGCGCGGAGCTCGATCCCACGGGCAACGTGCGGCGGACGATTTACGATCTGGGAAGGGTCCAGAACGGCTGGCTCGCCTTTGATGTCAAGGGCGGCAAAGGAACCCGCCTGATCTTCTCATTTTTTGAAGGGCTCATGGAAGGCCCGCCGCGCCGCATTCATTGGCTCACCGGGTGCAATAACGCATTGACGTTCCGCCCTCGCGAGGGATGGCAAACATTCGAGAGCTTCTTCCCTTATGGCGTGCGCTACATCGCCGTGCATGAGGTCGGACCGCCGGTGGAGCTGCACAATCTGCGCGTATTGACCGCCAATTGCGGCAGCCGCAACCAGGGTTATTTCCATTGCGATGACCCGTTGCTCAATGATGTTTACGACGCCTGCGTGCAAACAGTGATTGCGGGGGTCGATGACACGTTTACCGACTGCCCGACCTACGAGCAGGTGAATTGGAACTTCGACAACCGCGCAGCCTGGCTCGGCGAGATTTTCACCTGTGCCAACCTGGACGTTGCCCGCAACAGCATCGAGCTCTTCGCGGAAGACGCGCGCTATCCCGGGCTGGTACGCAGCCAGTATCCGAGCGCGTGGGATGCCCAGATCCCGCTCTGGTCGTTCCACTGGATCATGTGGTGTTGGGATTACTATCAGCTTACAGGGAACGAGGCTTTCGCCCGGGGCATCCTGCCCCGCGTTGCCGCAGGCATCGAAGAAGGGTTGCGCAAGCTCAACCGCGACGGGCTGGTGGAATGGGCCGATACCTGGCACTTCGTCGAGTGGGGGCATGGCCGCGACGATGGACACGACGTGAGCACCGCCGACCAAGCCGGCTTCGTCGGGGCGCTTGCTGCGGCCGAACAGCTGGCGGCAGCCATCGGAGAACCCAGCGCCCATTGGGGTACGGCCCGGAAACGGCTGATTCGTGCGATCAACCGCCACCTCTGGCGTGCCGATAAAAATGCTTATGCCGACAGCCGGCATGCCGACGGCACGCTCTCGCCGGTGAGCAGCCAGGCCACCAACGCGATGATCGCCATCTACGGCATCGCGCCTCGAAAGTGGTGCGCCGAGCTGGCGCGGCGCATTGCCAAAGGAAACTCGGAACTGCTGCCCTACGGGAGCCCGTATGGGTTGTACTACGTGCTCGAGCTCCTCGATCAACAAGGCGATGTGGAGACGATCTTCGCGTTGATCCGCCAACGCTGGGGCGACATGGTGCACGCGGGAGACAAAACAGTCTGGGAATCCTTTCCGGAATTTGGCCATGGCGAATGGCCGGTTCGCAGCCGATGCCACCCGTTTGCAGCCTATGCGGTAAAGTATTTTGTAAAGTACCTCATGGGTATCGATCTGCGCAAACCCGGCTATGCCATCGTATCGGTGAAGCCGAAGCCGCCCAAAGGGCTCAGCACTTGCCAAGGGGCCGTGCCGACCCCGCAGGGGCTGCTGCGAGTCGCCTGGCAACAGAATGGCCATGCAAGAAATGTCCAGGTGGAATGCCCGCCAATGCTAAAACAATTATGAACGAAAACATGAAAGATATTGAGCTAATATGTGACGAGCGCACCGGGATGGTCAGATCGGTGAAGCTATATGGCGAGGAGCTGCTGGATCAGGCACGACCTTGCGAGGCCGAGCTGCTGGTCAACGGCGCGGCGCTCAAGACCCGCCTGCATCAGGCAGCTGGGGAAGCCAGGCCGCTCGAGAATTGGACGCGTCAAAAAGGCGAGCGGTTCGTTGATCACTTTGCCGGCTGGGGCCTGGTCATCTCCCGCTCCATGGGGACGCGCGATTATTCCAAGCACCCGAGCTTCGGCATCCAATACCATGTCCGGCGCGAGCAGGCGGCGATGACCGATCTGCCTTGTCCGGGCCCCGGTGGTCCGGTTATCGAAGCCCCCTTGCACGTCGATGCCTTCACGGTTCCGAACTGGAACTGGAGCTTCTGGGGCGATGAGACCCGGATGATCTTTCCCTCCGCCCACTCGACCGGCCCGACAGATGAGTTCGGGCATTGCGGGCATGAAAATGGCACCCCGGAAGATTGTAAGAATTTCCTGCGCAACGTCTGGCGGCGGATCTACCCCGGCGTCATGGTCCTGCACGGCGGCATGTTCTATAATGCCAAAACCGGGCATTGGCTTTCCATCACGTGTCGTCGCCCGCAGCTGGGCTACATCCTGAACACCGAGAGCGCCGGCCGCGGCGTCTCGTATGATTTCACCCTGCACGCTCCGTTTAACCTTGGCGACTCGCTCTACTTGCCGGAAATCATTTTCAATTTTGGAAAATCTCGCGAGTCGATGGACAAATTCATCGCCGATTACGCGACGTTCCACAGCAAGCAGCCGCCGGCATGGATCAGCCCCACGGTATTCCGCCTGGGCCTCACTTGGGACAACAAGCCGTCGTGGGGCGATCAGGCCGACCAGTGGGAACGCGAGCTGGACGCAGGCCTCTTCTCGGGGATCCACATCAATCTCGTCACCGACCGCCCGATTGCCAGCGGCACCACGCCCAAGGGCTACCACCCCGACCCCAACCACGGCACCCAGGAGGAATTCGTCGCGATGTGCCAGCGGATGGCACGCCGCAATGTTCCGATCGTGGTCTGGATGAGCCACAGCGGCCTCATGTATCGGGGCGGACCCGACATTGACGACGATTGGTTTATTCGCGGGATTGACGGGCGGATCTGTGCGGCGTGGGGCTCGGAGGATGACCCCTCGATCGCACACATCAACCTCGGCCACCCTGGCCACCTCGAGTACGTCAAAAAATGGATCCGTTTCTACATCAAGGAATGCGGCTGCAAGGGGATCTTTCTCGACTGTCTCGGCTGGGCGTTTCCTCCGGATTTCACGCCGCGCGCCTTCATGCGCTATCCGGGCGACACCAACCGAATGGCGGTTGGCTTCATCGAGGCTGTCCATGCCTACATCAAAGAATGCGATCCAGACGCGATCCTCCTCGGCGAAGGCTCGTCGTCGGATTTTCCCGTCGAGATCTTTTCGGTCGTCGCGAATCCGGTGAGGGCAATTGACGGCCAGGGACCGCGCGATTATTTGCTCGGGCTGTCCGGGAAAAGCTCGCGGCGGCTTTATACCTACGACGAGAACGCATTCAATCTTGCAGGCGGCTACTGCACATCCTCGAACAAGCCGGAACATGAGGGGCTCAATAAGTTCTACACGGCATTCCTTCAGAAGCCCGGCTGCGGGGCATGGAGCTTTGATCCGCTCCCGGGCGATCTGGCAGTGAACCGCGCAGAGGGCCTGCTGGCTGTCCCGGCCCTGAAGGAGCACGATGTCTATCCCTCCATCCGCCTCGGAGAAGAATGGAAGGCCGTCACGACGCTCCGGGCGCTCATGGACGGCTCGCTGGTCGCCCGTGGTGGCGACGGCAGTTTTTCCGACGTGCCGGCTGGGATTTACAAGCTGTCGATGGAGTAAAGCGATCCGATGGATATGACATTAGGAAACGAGCATTTTCACGTCGAGGTCACGACGCCGATGACCGGGTGTATGGCCGAATACGGCCCGCGATTTGAAACGTTGGGCGCGGTCACGGGAGTGAGACTTGATGGCATGAGCTTCCTCGCCCGAGAAGGGCTGATTGACGAATTCAACATTCAAGCCACGCTCTCGCCTTCAGGCTATGACGCAGCCCAAGCAGGCGATCCGTTTATGAAGATCGGAGTGGGCGAGCTTCTGCGCGAAGACGACCAGCCGTATGACTTTTCGCACCCCTACACAATCCGGCAGATGGCCCCGGTGCATGCTGAGCAGAGGAATGGGGAGATTGTGTTCACGCAGAGTTTGCGCACGGAGACGGGCTGGGGCTACGACTATTGCAAGACTTATCAGGTTCTGCCAGACGCCGCGACGCTGGTCATCGAGTATCGGCTGAAAAACACCGGCCTGCACCCGATCCACGCAGAGCAGTATAACCACAACTGGTTCAACTTCGGAGGAGATCCGGTAAACGACGGTTATTCCATGCTATCAAAATTCGACATCGAAGAGGACGGCTCAGGCTGGGTGGAACGCCAAGGCGAGCGCTTGGACGTGATTGGCCGCCTCGCCGAGCCCTGCTATTTCGCCTCCCCTCACCCGGCACCCGCACACACAAATTGGCTG
>Ga0194063_10001928_pt1 | contig 13149 bp, 13 predicted proteins | sample SepL3720m_MetaG_FD_155459 | JGI IMG/M metagenome (GOLD analysis project Ga0194063, IMG submission 155459) | Anoxic zone freshwater microbial communities from boreal shield lake in IISD Experimental Lakes Area, Ontario, Canada - Sep2016-L373-20m | ecosystem: Environmental > Aquatic > Freshwater... | reverse complement strand
AAAAAATCCGAATACGCCGTCACCGCGTATTTCTCAACAGTCTCGTCACGCCGATCCGCCCGCGGATCAAAACCCGCCACATGCGTATACCCCAGCGCATGCAGATTGCGTATGCGCCTCTTGCCCATGGAACCCAGGCCGACAATTAGAAATCTCACGCCAATTTCCACTCGTGGCGCATGATATTTTCTACAGCGATAAAATCATATATGTCGTCGATCTCGTAATTTTGATAGCGCTTGATGCGGTGATACGTGCAACGCTTCGGATAAAAAGTTCGTTCAGCTAACAAAGTTTGCGTTTTTGCGATATAAGCCACGCCATAAGGAAAAAATGCCGGCGAGTTGTCTTGCCGACGCAATGCCATTGTCAATTCCGGGCAATAAGGTTCGACGCCCTCGTCGCTCAATCGCTTCATGATCGACGGATGCTCATTCACTTCACCGACACTCACAATGGCATCGAATTTGTCGGCCCCTGCATCAAGCTTGATAAGCATGTTGTCGATATCGTCGTCTTCGCGAAGTGGCGACGTGGGTTCGAGCAAAACAAGATAATTGAACGATTGCATTGCATTCGCACGAAGAAATTCCATTGCGTGTTCGACCACATCGATGGTTAGAGTCTTATCGGTGGCGATGGCTACGGGCCGCAGAAATGGCACGGACGCCCCAGCAGCCTTTGCAATGTCAGCGATTTCTTGACTGTCTGTGCTAACAACCAGTTCATCGATGAATTTTGATTTCAGCGCCGATTGAATACTCCAGCAGATGAGCGGCTTGCCGCAAAGCATCTTCATATTTTTTCCAGGCAAGCCCTTGGAGCCGCCTCGAGCAGGAATAACGGCGATAACGCGCTTTCCGCTGATCATCGACTTTGCCCTGAAGAAGTTTGATCTGCAATGCGGCCATGTGCCGATTGCAAATCATCGGGACGGCCTACGTCGAGCCAGGGCTCGTGCATGGGATACGCCACTGTGCGCGCTCCTCGCTCTTGCAAGCGTGCAAACACAGTAGGCATATCGCAATGCTCCCCTGCGCTCAACACCTTGAGCGCTTCCTGTGCCAGCGCGTAGACACCAGCGTTGATGTGACTGCGAGCTATTGGCTTTTCCTCGAAGCCGACGATATTGACTCCCTGCGTTTGCACGACACCGTAGGGGTGCTGCCACTCATGCACACGAATGGCCATGGTGGCTGCTGCGTTGTGGCGGATATGAAAATCTAACAGCTCGCCATAGTGAATATCGGTCAGCACGTCGCCGTTGGTCACCACGAATGGGGCCTGTGGTAATTGGGAAAGTAAACTCAAGGCGCCTGCCGTTCCCAAGGGGGACTGCTCGCGCAGATAATCGACATGCACGCCGAGACGCTCACCGTTGCCGAAGTAATTTTCGATCATGTGGCCCAAGTAGTGCGTGGCCAGTACAAAGTTTCTAAACCCCTCTAATTTGGCGCGCTCGATAATGTGTTCCAGCATCGGCTTACCTGCAACGGGTAGTAGCGGTTTAGGGCAATATTCCGTATGCGGACGCAGCCGCGTGCCCATACCGCCCGTCATGATGACCATGAGATTGGGACGCGCGAGAGGCGTAGTGATTTCGTCCCAAAGATGCAGACCGACGATGTGATGTTGTTCATTGACGACGGGGACCTGATGAATCTTATTCGCCACCATCAAACGCATCACCATCTCGCGCGCCATCTCTGGCGGGACCACGAGTGGGTGGCGATGAATAATCGTAGTGATTGGACTTGCGAGCGTGAGCCCTTTTAGCAGACCACGTCGAACATCGCCATCGGAAATCGTCCCTTCAAGCTCGTCCTGTTCATTGACCATAAGAGCAATTTTGATCGCCACCTGATCCAGGTTGCGTATAACCTGCTCGATAGTGGAGTGTGAAGAGAGGATGGCTTGACGCCAGCCTTCTTCCGTCAAAGTATTCGCGTTTCTATCTTGCATTTAGGCATCCAAAGTCAAGAGCGCTCTCTCAACAACTCAAACGCCTCCGCAGCCTTAAAGCCGGAGGCCGCGCCACGCAAAGTGGAAAGTGCCCGAATCGCTTCGTGACTGCGAGGAAACGGAAACTCACCCAACTCCGACTTATAAATTTCCATTGCCTGCAATTTTCGGTCAATAAATGATTCAATATTCACATATACACTTGGTCTGAAAGCGTGTTCAGTGCGCAACCCAAAGTCGGTTTCCGACAGTGTTTCGTACGTCAAAACGCGTTCAATAGAGGGATAGCGAAACCACTTCGTGCAACTTGCCACGGCATCGAACACCACGCGATGGTCGGTATGAATATCTGCAGGGTGAGGCAAAAATACTTCGTTCGGTTCAAACGACTTAAATGCGGCGGAAATTCCGGAAACCAGTTCGCTCATTGGAACATGATCGAGTTGCGCAGTGGGAAAATTGAGCAGAAAAACTTGATCGAAACCGAAAAACTTTGTACTTTTTTTAATCTCGTCGGCCCGCTGACTAACTTGCTCCTCGCTCCACCCCGACTGACAGGAAATCGCAGTCACCACCAGCCACGCAACCTTTGCACCCTCAGCTTTGCGTCGCAAGAGCGTCCCGCCGGCACCGAGAACTTCGTCGTCAGGATGAGGTGCAACCACGATGGTTTTCATAGAATCACACTGGTTTTCATAGATAGCTACCAATTTCGGGCTCGAATGAGGGTTCTGTCTCCAACAAACAAATCGCAGCTTCTCCGCACTTTACAACAGGCCCTTCATTTTCATGCGTCACGATTTTTCCGGGCTCCATATTTCCGGGAGTGTCATTAACAATTGCAGTTTTCCAGACTTTGATTTCCCTTCCATTCTCAGTGAAAAAATGGGCGCCAACGTAGGGCCTTGTTAAGCCACGCACCAAATTGTGAATGGATTGCGCCGCCATTCGCCAATCAATTTCACCGTCTTTGCAGCTTCGTTTCCGCCATGTATTTGCTAGCCGCTCTTCTTGTTTCTTGCGCTGAATTGATCCGGAGATCAGTAAAGGCAAAAAATTTTCTATTTGCTCCAATGCTATTCGCGTCACCTTGTCATACAAGGAGCGAGCATCATCTTCAGCCACAATAGCAATATCGCGTTGAGAAAGAATGTCACCGCTATCAGCGCCTGTATCCATAAAGAAAAATGTAGAGGCCGTAGTTTCAAGCCCCAACACTAACGCCCAGATAAGCGGATGACGCCCACGATTGGCAGGCAGCGCTGCCGGATGAAACCCCACAACACCGCGTGGTACCAAGGTGAGAATTTCATGCTTCAGTAATTTGGACCAACCGAAACAAAAGATGATGTCTGGCGCTTTGTCTTGAATCCAGTTTAGCGACTCAATTGAATTTACATTTTCAGCATAGTGCCATGGGATTCCATGGGCATTGCAGTCAGTCGCAAGATCAACATGATCGGCGTTGTATTTTGATTTCTGCAAGGTGCAAACGCCCACAACATTTGCCTTCATAGCCAACAAGCGCTCAAGCGCGCGCCGGGAAAATTCAACCGCACCGATAAACACTATGCGCATGATCGATTCAAATCGTAAAAACGCTTCTTGAGTACGTCAACGAGTTCAACAAATTTTAGAATCGAGACAATTTTTTCACTGGCGCCCCCTTCTCCATAAGGGTTTTGTACTTGACTCAAACTCAATTGAAAGTCGCTGGAATAGAGCTTTTCTAAAGCAGCCGCAATATTTTTCCGAGTCGGCTGACAATTGATGACACTTGTAGCGCGCAGCCGACCGCGCTGGCGGTCTCCGATGTTGATAGTGCCTTTGCGGAAACTCGGCACTTCAGCCAACCCGCTCGACGAATTGCCCACCACACCATCTACATGGGAAACGCAGGACAAGTAGCGCAGTTGGCCCAGCGATGCGTACACATGCGCATTCGGATGCTCCGCCACGAATTGCTCCACCATCATGATCAAGGCTCGACCATCGGTATCGGCATTGGGCAGCGTAAAAATAAGTTGGGTGTCTGCAAGCTCGACCAAAGCAGCCAGCAGTTCCGTCATTTGAGCTTCTGCAGTTGCCGTTTCCAGCGTGACCGGATGAAAAGTAATGAGCAGACTCTTCTGCCCCAAACTGAAGCCAAGCGAGGCTTCCAGCTCAGCGCGATCAAGAAGCGACAAGCGCTTGATGCTATCGAGACCGAGTCCACCGACCAAAAATACGTGCTCGGGCTGCTCTCCAAGCTGAATCACGCGCTGGCGATATTCTTCGGCCGCGACGAAATGCAGATGTGACATTTTGGTAATCGAATGTCGAAATGCTTCATCAATCAAACCTTCTGTAGCCTCACCGCCGTGCAGGTGGGCGACCGGTATGCGAGCGACCAGAGCGGCTGCCACTGCCGAAAAGATCTCGAATCGGTCGCCGAGCACCACGATCAAATCGGGCTGCAATTCGCTCAAGGCATCGGCAAAGCCGATCAGACCCAACCCCATGGACTTGGCAATACCCACTGACGTTTCAGAGCTGGTCAGCATTTCAACCTTGCGATCGATAGCGAACCCGTCTTGCTCAATCGCGCGGTAGGTAAGACCGAACTCAGGCGACAAATGCATGCCCGTAACAATGATCTGCAACTCAAGCTCCTGATCGTCTTTGATGCCCTGCATCACCCAGCGCAGCAAACCGTACTCGGCGCGCGTGCCCGTGATAACACAAATTTTGCGGCTCATAACGTGAGGTTCATAGCTCGATCAACTCATCAGCAGCAAAATCGCGAGGGGCACGTCGCCCAACGATTTCATCCCAGCGCATTGGCGAAATGCCGGTGCCGGGACGCTTGGCGGTGATGTTATCGGCACTGAAAATATCGCCCGTCCGTATTTCGCAGCGGGTAACAATAGATTTTCGAACAACGCATTTATTTTTTATTTCACTTGGAGCGGGGCGTTTGACGCCATCACCCAATGCAAGCTCGGTATTGCGAATCGCGGCCACCATCGCTTTGAGCTCCGCCGGCTCAAGGCTTGCCTTCTGATCGGGGCCCGGCAAATTGCGATCCAGCGTGAAATGTTTTTCGATGACTGTGGCGCCCATGGCGACAGCGGCAATTGTTACCTCGATGCCCGCAGTGTGGTCGGAATATCCCACGTTCACGCCAAAGGCAGCTTGAATGCTCTGCATGGCACGCAAGTTCACTTCGGCCATTGGAGCAGGGTATTCGGAAGTGCAATGCAGTACCGTCAGCTTGGTGCGTGGTGTGCCAGCGCGCTCAAGCGTATCGATTGCAGCCTCAACTTCACCGAGAGTCGCCATCCCAGTAGAAAGTATGACGTTCTTGGAGCAAATAAGGCAGGTTCGTTATTTCGCCAGAAGGGACCTTCAAGTGCTCCTGCCCTAGCGCCACCAGCAGATCGACACTTTCAATGTCAAAACCCGTAGAGAGAAAACCAATATTGCGCGTTAGGCAATGCGCAATGAGTTCTTTGTGCGTCTCAGGACTGAGTTGCAAGCTGCGCAGCATTTCGTACTGGGATTCCTCAATGCCCGTGCTTGGCTTCTGGTAGTCAGCTTTTGGAGCAGCGCGCGTCGCCAGTCGATCCGCAGTGAAGGTCTGAAATTTGACGAAATCCGCCCCCGCCTCGGCAGCCACATCGATCAACTGCTTGGCAACTGCGAGGCTGCCATTATGGTTGACGCCAGCTTCCGCAATGATGAGGGTTCGGCTAGTCATAACTTATCGTTACCCACAAAACGAGTGTTGTCCGCCAGGCTGTGCCGTACTGAGAGGCCCATTCCCACGAGGCTAGCCCTCCCAATAGAGACTCCCTCTTTGATAGCGCAGCCACTGCCCACAAAGCTGCCGGCACCAATGCAGACATTGCCGTTGACTATTGCGCCGGTTGAAATATGGCAGTGGTCTTCGACACTTGCATTATGCTCAACAATTGCGCGTGTGTTAATGATACAGTTGCTCCCCACTCTGGCGCCTGTAGTGACAATGGCCCCAGGCATCAAGACGGTACCCGCACCGATGGTGGCGTGACGAGAGACATAAGCAGTAGGTGCCGTGATAGCTGGCAGTTGAAACCCGAGGTCAATAGCCCGTTGATAGAGACGTATGCGTATCTCTGGCGACTGTATCTGCCCCACGGTAATCAATGCGTATTGATAGGTTTTGGCTAGTTCTGGTAGTTCGTTGTCCGTGGCAATGACGGAGTAGCCAAGGTGTTTGGTGTGCAGTTCCTCCGGTATGCCGACCAGCCCGGCAATCGTGAAGTGGCCTTGCTGTTCGATGGCATCAATACACGCGTGAGCGTGGCTGCCGGCACCAATCAGGACCAAATTCGGCTTTTTCATAAGGCAAGCGCAATCAGTCCCGAACTACTCGGGATATTGATCAAGCGCTGCGCCAGCGACAGAGCGCCGGTTAGATCCATGCGCGAACAATCCTTGAACTGTGGTAACTCTGGCATCAAGATCCACGCAGGCCGAGTCATCAGCCCCGAATCGTTGGTCGCTTTCAACAACGCATCACGCTGATCCGCTTGATCGTCGTCCAGTAACAGCGTCTGCAACCAGTAATTGCTTTGGCAGGATTCAGGCTCCACCACCAACCTTAGTCCAGTCAACGATGCAAATGCTGCTTTGTAACGCTGAAACAATGCTCTTTTCGAATCGAGTTTGCCCGGCAGTTGTTCCAACTGCGCGCATCCCAACGCGGCGTTGAGATTGGGCATGCGATAGTTATAGCCAATTTCGTCGTGGCGGTATTCCCATGCGTGAGGCAACTTGGCGGTGGTGGTCAAATGCTTGGCGTGACGTGCCAGCGCTGCATCATTCGTTAGGAGTGCGCCGCCTCCGCCGGTGGTGATGGTTTTGTTGCCATTGAAGCTCAGGGTGCCCATCAAACCGAAAGTGCCGGTGTGCTGGTCATGGTAATAACTCCCCATCGATTCGGCCGCATCTTCGATCAGCGCCAGGCTAAAGTCATGCGCTACCGCCAGCAGCCCGGTCAGATCAACCGGGTGGCCGAAAGTGTGCATAGGAACCACGGCGCGAATGACATGGCCAGTCTTGAGGTTGACGCACTGATTGCCATGCTGTTCGGTATGTCCCCTCAGATAATCGCGCAGCTTGGCCGCGTCCATCCCCAGAGTGCGATCTTCGCTATCCACAAAGTGTGGCACCGCGCCGCAATAAGTGACTGCATTTGCCGTGGCGACAAAAGTAAGTGCCGGCACCAGCACTTCATCGTCAGCTTTGACGCCTGCCAACTTCAGTGCGATATGCAAGGCCGCTGTGCCGTTGACCAGTGCAACAGCGTGCTTGGCACCGGTATAGGTCGCCAGTTCGGTCTCGAAACGATCAACAAACTTACCCACCGACGAGACAAAGGTTGAATCGAGACATTCTTTGACATACAGCCACTCGTTGCCAGCAAAGCTGGGTTCGTGTAGGGGCGCAGACCCCCCGCCGACCACAGCACGGATGGCCGTAACAAGTCGATCAGAAAGGGACGGTTGCGTGCTCATTGCATTCACAGGTTATAGATGTCCGCTTTGTAAGCGCGAAAATTTTCAAGCTCGGAAAACCATGTTGCAGTTTCGGCCAAGCCGCGCATGAAGCCATCGCGGCCCCCATAGCCTGGTTTCCAGCCGAACAGTTGCTCGGCTTTGGCATTCGCGGCCCACAAGCGCTCCACCTCTGAGTTTTTCGAACGCAGGCGCACCTCATCCGTGATGATTTCGATCTCGACATTCATGACTTCGGCAATCAATTGGGCGGTATCCCCAATGGATATTTCAAAATTGCTGCCGATGTTGACCACCTCACCTAAACCTTGCTCAGAATTGAGTATCGCCAGGAATCCGGCAACCGTATCCTGCACAAAATTGAAATCCCGCGTGGGCGATACCGCGCCGAGTTTGATCTGACGCTGACCTTCGACGATTTGAGTAATGATGGCCGGTATAACGGCACGCGCTGATTGGCGCGGGCCATAGGTGTTGAAAGGGCGGGCGATCACCACGGGCAGGCCGAACGATGCGTAGAAAGAATAGGCCAACTGATCCGCAGCGATCTTGGTGGCTGAATAAGGCGACTGACCTCTGAGCGCGTGCTCTTCCGTGATCGGAACAAAGCGGGCAGTGCCATAGACTTCGCTGGTAGAGGTTTGGATCACTCGCCGCACCCTCAACTCACGAGCGGCCTGCAGCACATTGAGGGTGCCTTTAACGTTGGTATCCACATAGGTGTCAGGCGAATGGTATGAGTAGGGGATCGCGATCAATGCGGCCAGATGCAGCACCGCATCGCACCCTTGCATCGCCGCTTTTACCCCATGCGGGTCACGGATGTCGCCGCTGAACACCTCAAACTTGCCTTTGACGTCAGCGCAGCAGTGGTCGAGCCAACCCCAACTATTGAAGGAGTTATAGAGCACAAAGGCCCGCACGTCGTAACCGGCGCGTATCAATGCCTCTGTGAGATGGGAACCAATGAAACCATCGGCCCCGGTCACAAGAACCTTTGAGAAAGGTAGCTTGTTTTGTCCGTCAGACTGCATCACGGTCAAGCAATCCCCTCGCGAAGTTCTTCGGCCACAGCTTCCAGAATGGCGTCCCAAGTGACGCCGCGCGGACGCCATATCGGGCGAAGATCAGGAAACATTGGGAAGTATTCAGTGCCCAGTGTCTTCCAGGTGATGTGTCGGGTGAGGAGCATCCAGGCTGGTGCGCCGACAGCGCCAGCCATGATGGACGGTGTAGTGGTTGGGGCAATCACCAGGTCGAGTGCTGCCATCAGGGCGGCTACGTCGTCCAGGTCATTCATTTGGTTGATATCGTCCCAATTGTGAATCTCGACCCCGAACTCTTTACGTGCTGCATCGAGTTCGGCATGGCATTCGTCATATTGCAGATTGATAAAAGTTAGGCCAGGTACATTAAGGATAGGGCCCCATTGACGCAGTTCGGTGTAGTGCAGATCGCGGCTTGTGCTCCTACGTTTGCTGCGCCAGCTGATTCCTATCTTTTTATTGGGCCCGAGCGCAGCGAGGCGCTGCTTCCAGAATGCCACCCGCTGCGGATCGGGCATAAGATAACCGTGGTGGGGGGGGAAACTGTCGATACTGGACCGGAACCAGCGTGGCAGACTGCCGATCGGACATTGCCATTCGATATCGGGCTGCCGGGTCCGCGGGTGCGGCGGATAGCACTTGGGGATGACCTCGGCCGCAGGGAAGGACCTGGCATAGAGCGGTACCAGGCGGGCGTCGCATTCAACGACGCAATGGCCGGCGGCCTGGATCACATCCGGCAACACACCGGCGAAGAAGATTTCATCACCCACGCCCTGCTCCGCCCAAACCAGAATGGTCCTGCCCGTGAGGTTTTCGCCTGCGTAGATAGGGCGCAGGGCGAGGAGATTACGATAATCAGCAAGGTGCGCCCTCTGCTGAAGCCGCCGCTCGTGCTTCGCCCAACCTTCTTCCAGCCGGCCCTGCATCAGGAGTGCCAGTGATTCATTCCAGTGTGCTTCGAAGTAATCGGGGTTGAGTGCGAGCGCGGTATTGAAGCAGGCCATTGCGGCATCGAGGTGCCCCAGGTCCTGCAGCGCATTGCCGAGGTTGTTGTGGGCCTCGGCATAGCCGGGTTTTAGGGCGATAGCCTTACGCGAGCTTTCAACGGCTTCGTCGAGTTGTTCCCGATCGCGCAGCGCGTTGCCAAGGTTGTTGTGGGCCGTCGCGTCATCTGGATTGAATGCAATCGCTCGACGGTAGCTTGTGATTGCGGCGTCATTATTGCCCTGCAAATCCAATGCAACTCCCAGGTTGCTGTGTGCCCCGGCATCTTCCGGGTTCAGCGCAACCGCTCTGAGGTAACACTTGATTGCGGCGTCAAAATTGCCCTGCAACTGGAGTACCGCGCCCAGATTACTGTAAACCTTGGCGTCATCCGGATTTATCGCGATCGCCTTGCGATAGTTCTCAACCGCCGCGGCCAAATTGCCCTGCGTCTGCAGGACAAGCCCCAAGTTGTAATACATCGGCCCCGATGGTTTTATGCTAACCGCTTGGCGGATCAGATCAACAGCGGTATCAAGTTGCCCAATCTGGTGGGCAATTAGTCCCAACAGGTGCAGCGCATCTGAGTTGGCGGGTTCCGACCCAAGTATTTGCTGATAGACGGCCGCCGCCTCGGACAGTCTCCCAGCGCGTTGATGCACCATCGCCTCCTCGATGCGGCTGGGTGTCGACTTATCCCGACTTGGCTGCCTTACCCCCAGCGCCTCATCTTGGCGTTGGCAGCAGTGCTTATATTTCTTGCCGCGACCACAGGGGCATGGGTCGTTACGGCCGATTTTCGTCACGCTCATTTGCATCCAGGACATTACAGTTTCCATGCAAGGTAATTTATGCCGAATTATCCTGCAACAGCAGTAAGAAATAGGCAGGGTCGACCTGCCAAATAGTGCGGCGCAGGGTATTCACTGCTGGTGCCGCAGGCACCCTGACTAACCTGTTCACTCACTGAAGACTTGGCGTAGTTAATAGGTAGGGAGATATTCATGGTGCTAATGACTCAACCATAGCCAGATTGGCAAAATCTGGCCACTCTGTTTGCTTGAACCCGCAGCCCACCGAAACTACCCAAACAAATTCGGTCAACAAGAAGTTCAAAATGATAGCGACTTACGCAGACTGCATAAGCGGTCGTGGCGTATTTGGCATAAAAAAAGGCGACAACAGTCAAACTGCCGTCGCCTCGCTGGGGCCAATACCCGAACCGCTTGGTCCGGGCTTGGCTCAGAGCACTTTGCGTTTACCGCAGCAGCGCCAACACCCCTTGTGGCAACTGGTTGGCCTGCGCCACCATGGCGGTACCGGCTTGTTGCAGAATCTGCGCCCGTGACAGGTTGGCAGTTTCTGAGGCAAAGTCCGCGTCCATCACGCGTGACCGAGAGGCACTCAGGTTTTCCGAGGTGGTGCTGAGACTGGCAATGACCGAGTCAAAACGGTTCTGGATAGCACCGAAAGTGCTGCGCAGGGTGCTCACTGCGCTAAGTGCGGAATCAATCCGGTTGATGGTATTGTTGGCCCCGCTGACCGTATTGACGTTCAGGGACGAAATGGTGGTGGTATCCACGGCAATTGTTGCACCTGTTGCGCCCAAACCCAGGTTGACACCATCAGCGGTGATGGTGATGGTACTTAGGGCAGAAAAGGTCAGCTGCCCGCTATTGGTACCGGTGGTGTTGGCATTTGCCGCGCCAACGGCCAGACTTGCACCCACGATACCTGCCTGGTAAGCTGGAGTGGTAGTGGTCGCCGCCACAAGCGCATGGGCAGACAAACCACCAGTAACACCAACACCTGAAAGCTGACCAATATTGATGTCTCGACCATCCGCGGCAGTTAAATACATCACCCCGCCATTCAGGGCTGCGCTTACACCGGTATTGGTTGCTTGAGTATTGATGGCATCGCTAATCTGCTGAGCTGACAACACAGCACCTGTGGTTGAATCAAAGCTTGAAAAGATCGCCTGCCCGTTAATGGTCAGACTGTAAAGTGCAGTTCCTACAGCTGTACCGACGGTACCGGTGGTAGCTGTCGTAGCGATAGTAAAAGCTGCCTGATTGTTTGCTGTCACACTCAGACCAGGCACGCTGGCTGCATTGATGGCAACTGCCTTTGCATACGCGCTACCTGCGTTTTGACCGACAGCTGAACCTGCAACCGACGCCCCAATGGTAACTGCCGCAGCCGAACCAATCGTAATAGTGCCAGTACCCCCCAAAGCTGTTACGCCAACACCCGTGGCAGCGGTAGAGCTGGCCGTTGCAATTTGCCCTATCGCGTTGGTTCGCATACTGGTTGTCAGTCCCACGGAAATTGTTTCACCCACATTGGCACCCACCTGGAAAACAGCGCTACCAAATGAGCCGTCCAGAATCTTCTGCCCATTAAACGACGTTTGGGACGCCACCCGGTCGACTTCCGCCAATCGTTGTGCCACTTCCTGATTTAATGCAGCGCGATCTGATGCTGAATTTGTCGAGTTAGCCGACTGCACGGCCAGTTCACGAATACGCTGCAAGTTGTTGGTCACTTCAGCCAGCGCACCTTCCGCCGTTTGCGCCAGCGAGATACCGTCATTGGCATTGCGTGAGGCTTGGTTCAAACCATTGATTTGGGTGGTAAATCGGGTCGAGATTGCCAGGCCCGCAGCATCGTCCTTAGCGCTATTGATGCGCAAACCTGAGGATAAACGCTGCATGGAAGTTGCCAGAGATGCCTGGTTCATACCCAAGTTTTTTTGCGCGGTCAACGAATTAAGATTCGTATTGATGATGGAAGACATTTTGAAGCTCCTTTAAAGCTGAATAAATCCGGCATTGCTGCCAATCTCAACGCCCATCCGGAGATGGGCCGCCATGACCGGAACACCTCTTGATGCTTGCCGGACGACGAGCCCTGAATGGAACCCGTTGCTATGTGTTTCGGGTGAAATAGATACAAACTTAAGCCATTTCTTGGAGTATTCGGGTATGAGTACGCTTACTTGTAATCAGGCAAAAAAAAACGCCAACGTAATTGGCGTTTTCCCTAATCGACACAAATATTGCAGACTTTAGCGATATTTTCTCCCCTCCAGTTCTGCCAATAGTTATGCTGAACTACTTCAGCAGCGCGAGCACGCCTTGCGGCATCTGGTTGGCTTGCGCCACCATGGCGGTACCGGCTTGTTGCAGAATCTGCGCCCGTGACAGGTTGGCGGTTTCTGCGGCAAAATCCGCGTCTTGAATGCGGGAGCGTGAGGCAGAGAGGTTTTCCGCAGTAGTGCTGAGACTGGCAATGACTGAGTCAAAGCGGTTCTGAATAGCGCCGAAGGTGCTGCGCAGGGTGCTGACAGAAGTCAATGCTGCATCCACCCGCTGGATGGTATTGTTGGCACCTGCAACGGTCTTCACATTCAGGGACGAGATGGTGGTGGTATCCACGGCGATTGTTGCACCTGCTGCAGCAAAACCCAGGTTGAGACCGTCAGTGGCTATGGTGATGGTATTTAAGGCAGAAAAGGTCAGCTGCCCGCTATTGGTACCGGTGGTGTTGGCATTTGCCGCGCCAACGGCCAGACTTGCACCCACGATACCTGCCTGGTAAGCTGGAGTGGT
>Ga0194063_10001927_pt1 | contig 13161 bp, 12 predicted proteins | sample SepL3720m_MetaG_FD_155459 | JGI IMG/M metagenome (GOLD analysis project Ga0194063, IMG submission 155459) | Anoxic zone freshwater microbial communities from boreal shield lake in IISD Experimental Lakes Area, Ontario, Canada - Sep2016-L373-20m | ecosystem: Environmental > Aquatic > Freshwater... | reverse complement strand
ATTTAAGAAGATGTTCTTTTTAGCTTCTACATATTCGCGATAGGACTTATGATAGTCCAAATGATTTGGAGAGATGTTTGTAATGACGGCGACATTCGGGCTCTTTTTCATGGTCATAAGTTGAAAACTGCTTAATTCGAGTATTACTTTGTCGTCAACTTCAATTTCTTCAATTTTGTCCAGCAGCGGAGTGCCTATGTTCCCGCCCGTCCAGCATTTGTATCCTTCAGCCTCAAGCATTTTGGAAATCAGAGTCGTGGTTGTGGTTTTGCCGTCACTGCCGGTAACACCAAATACTTGTGCGGGACAGAGTTTCATGAAGACCTCCATTTCGGAAGTAAGAAAAGCTCCAGAATTTACAGCGTCCACAAGTTCGGGCACATCCGGCCGCATGCCCGGCGTTCTAAAAATGAAGTCAAATCCATTCTTAAGTTCGGAAAGATAGTTTTCGCCGAATGAAAATTCAATTTCCAGATCCTCAAACTCTACAATTTTCTTTGCGATTTTTGATTCCTCCGCCGCATCAAAGACGGTTATTTTTGCGCCGAGTTTATACAAAAACCGCACTAACGGCGTATGGCTGATGCCAATGCCAAGTACGGCTACTTTGAGTCCCTTCATATTGGTTTTGAAGTTCTCTAGTTTTGAATTAGAACCTGAATTCGTCGTTGAATTTTTCATCTTAATCTCTGCTTTCCTTTTCATTTTTTGTTTTGGTGCGAGAAAAGGGATTTGAACCCTCACATCCGTATGGACACTAGAACCTGAATCTAGCGCGTCTGCCATTCCGCCATCCTCGCGTATTTTTTTCTTCCTGCCCACTCTAAACCTCGTAGTCCACACACCCGCGGTCTGCACGAATTTCACCGATGAATTTCGCTACAAACTTGTGATCGGGGTGATCTACATAAGCTTCGAGTCCGTTCCAATTTGCAAATTCTGAGTACAAGCATAAATCAAATAATCCTGTATCCTCATTAATTACGGATTTTAACATACACTGTTGCTCTTCATCAAGCATTTTCATAAAAAACACAGTGTCAGGGTCGGCATCTCTCCAAACCTCGGCCCTCTCCAAAGAAGGAACTTTAGTTTTTAGACCTTCTAAAAGTGCTTTTGCGTTGATTGATGCTTCTGACTTATCACCGTGAAGCTGAGTAGAATCAAGTAATTTCCACGCTACAATATGTCTAACCATTTTGACCTCCAAAATATTCTTTTGCCAGTTTTTCAAACGAAGGCAATGAATTAATAATAACATCTTTGCTAACACAATATGCTAATCTGAAATAGCCTTTGCGTCCGAAACCACCACCTGGAGCAGCGATTATCTGATAGTTTTCGAGTGCGTTTTTGACGAATATAGTTTCATCGGGGATTGGTGATTTTACGAATAAATAAAACGCGCCGTCGGGTTTGTTGCATTCAAAGCCCAGTTTGGTCAACCCACCCCAGAGCAGGTCGCGTTTTTCGCGGTATTCGGTGACGTCCACACTTTCGTCAATCAACTCGGTGATAAGGCGTTGCGCGATAGCGGGAGCATTGACATAACCAAGCGTCCTGTTGCAGAAAAGCACTGCATCCATGAGCACAGGGACGTCCTTGATTTGCGGGTTGACTGCAATAAATCCAATGCGTTCTCCTGGCAGCGCCAACGATTTGCTGTAAGAGTTAACGATTATCGAGTTTTTGAAAGCCTTAAAAACACTTGGGACCTCAACATCATAAGCGATTTTTGCATAAGGTTCGTCGGCAATTATATATATTTCTGTGCCATATTCAGTTTGTTTACGCTCAAGCAATGAATTAATTTCCGAGAGCTTTTCTGCAGAATAAATAACTCCGGTAGGATTGTTTGGAGAATTAATCAGAACTGCCTTCGTAGACGGCGTGATTTTAGCTTCAAGAGCGCTAATATCAATATCGAAATCCTCTGTTGTTTCTACAATTACGGGAATTCCACCAAAATTCTTGATATAAAAAAGATATTCCACAAAGTAAGGAGCGAAGATAATGACTTCCTCCATCGGATTCAAAAGAGACTTTAGTATAACGTTAATCCCTCCGGCAGCTCCGCACGTCATACATATGTAATCCGAAGGAAAGTCGATGCCGTGATCCTTTGAAACACTTGTAGCAATGACATTACGGACTTCAGAATACCCTGCATTGGGCATATATTTATGCCTGCCTTTAGAGCAATCGCAAGACATATCAAGTAAGATTTTTTTCAACTTTTCCGGTGGCTCTACATCAGGATTGCCGATTGAAAAATCGTAAACCTTGTCATCACCGTAAATTTTCTTTAAACGTGCACCCTCTTCAAACATCGCACGCACAACAGATGACTTGCTTAAATTCGAAACAACTTCATTTGAAAACATATGCATTCTCCCGATTGTAATAATTACTTCCTGCCCACTTCAAGTTTCCTGATAAACGCTTCCTCAGGTGTAACGATAATCGTCTTGAATTTATCGTATATAACCATGCCCGGCTTTGAACCAGGCGGCTTCTTAACATTGCGAACCGATGTATAATCGACAGGCACTTTTGCCGAGTTTCTCGCTCTCGAGTTGAAAGCGCTTATCATTGCGGCCTCTTCAAGAGTTCTGTCTGGCACCTGCTTGCCGGACGTTTTTATTATAACATGACTTCCAGGAATTTTCTGCGTATGAAACCAAAAATCATCGGGTTTTGAGGATTTTATTGTCAGAAGATCGTTTTGTCTGTTGTTTTTACCCGAGTAAATTGTAAATCCGTCTGTTGATAAGTATTCATTTGGCCCAGAATAAATCTCTTCAGCTTTGGCGCCCTTTCTTTTCGAAGTGCTGATATATCCCTGAGATGTAAGCTCCTGCTTGATTTCACCGACTTCTTCAACCGTTCTTGCTTGTTCGATTGAAAGTTCAATGCTCCCAAGGTATTCAAGCTCCATTCTGGTTTCGTTTGCTTGCGCTGAAGCCTGCTCAAAGGTCTTTTTTTGCTTGGAGTAAATCTTGAAATATTTTTGGGCGTTTTTTTGAGGTGACAAGTTTTCATCAAGTGGTATGACAATTGTTTTATTATCCTCTGAATAAAAGTCTGACACTTCGATTAATTTTTGACCAGCCGCAATCTGATGGATATTTGAAGTAAGTAATTCGCCCGTTTTTCGATTTTCGTCGAAATCTTTTGCTTCAGAAATTGATTTTTCCTGAAGAGAAAGTTTCTTTACGCACCTATCCTGATTGTTTGAAACAATTTTGAGCAAAGAACTTTGTGCCTGTTTCAACTTATCGTCAAAGAGTTTTTTATTGTAAAAGTAGTCAAGTGCGTTATTGATTGAGTCCATCAAAACAGGTTCATTCATATGTAACAGTCTAATACAATGATAATCATTTGAATAAACCGCTGGATATAATTCCGGTTTCAAAATTTCTTCGACCATCTTTTTTAATTCCGTCAATAGAATTAGCAACTGTGTGTCTGCCAGGCTTTCAATCATTTCACGATTTGTCAGATTTGCTCGATAGCATACCTCTTTGCTCAAAATTGGGCTAAACCCCTGAACCATATCAAGAATAACCTTATCGGTCTTGCCTTCGGCAATCCTGAAAAATTCAAGCGCCTTATGAGAATCAAATTGAGCAGGTGAAACCTTATCTTGCGATGGCGGCCATTCGTATGACCTCGCTGGCATGACCTCGCGTTTGCTGCTAATTGAAGAGTCCACATGATACATGCAGTCTATAATCTTGTCATCGCTATTTAGCAAAATGATATTACTGTGTTTGCCCATTATTTCGACATTGAGTTTCTTTATAGATTTGTCCCCTAATTCATTTGAAGATTCAAATTCTATTATCACAACTCTGTCAAAACCATACGACTTGATTGACAAAATTCTGCCACCCACCATATATTTGCGTAACAGCATGCAAAACATAGGTGGAGAGTTTGGGTTGTCCTTCTTTTGAGTCGTCAAATGAATTCTCGGGGAGTTTGAATTCGCACTAATTAACAACTTACAGTTGCCCTTCTGATTCCTTAACGCAATTAGAATTTCATCTTTTTCAGGCATATGTATCTTGTCAATTCTGGCGCCTGCGAGTTCTTTGTCCAGTTCCTGAGCTATCAAATTTGATAAAACACCATCAAACGGCATTATCGCACCTCGTTGTCATTAAGTATTACAAGCAGTTTGCCGTCGTCAACGCAGACATTTACTAAAGTATTTCCAACTGCGTTAACAGGTACATTGCTGATTCCTCTGCATGATCCACGTTCAAGTTTTTCATTATTCAACTCATATTTTAAACCGAAAGTAGTAATACCTGAAACAACTGGAGACACAGGTATAAGGCTGATTATGGATTTTTCATCAACTAACATTGGAACCGATGGACACGAATTTGAAATAAGATAGATTGTCTCGCCTTCGTTTTCGATTCTTGCGGCAACTATAAAAGAAGCAGCGAGTTCAAGAAGCATAAGATTGCAGAGCAAATGATCTGTTCTTCCTCCACCTGCACCGTATAAAATAATTAGTGTACAACCACGCTTAATAACTTCCCTTATTGCCAACTCACCATCTGTCTGGTCCTTTTCGACAGGAAAGCTGATTTTCTCGACAAGCTCGAAAGCTTCCAAGGAATCGCTAGAAATTGAATCAAAATCTCCAATCAACAAATCGGGGGCTACATTTATCTCGTTCAAGTGATTTGCACCCGAATCTACAGCAACCAGAATTGTATCGTCCGAAGCATGGAGCGATATGTTTTTCGCGAGAAAACTATAATCTTTTATGATTCCACCAAGCACAATGACAGCTTTTTTTATTATCATTCCGAGGCCTTTCTCAATGCTTTAACAGTCTTATTCATGTCGTCAGAATTGAACAAAACTGCCCCGCACACGATTACGTTTGCGCCGGCACCAACAACTTTTGAAATCGTTTGTGTGTTAATTCCGCCATCAACTTCGATATCAATATCCCGAGAGCTTATAATTGTCATTTCTTTCAAAGTCAAAATCTTGCTTGTCATTGATTCTATAAACTGCTGACCGCCAAACCCCGGATTTACCGTCATTTGCAGTATCTGATCCACATCTGCAAGCACCCACTCAACAGTCGCTAAAGGGGTTGATGGATTGAGCGAAACCCCTGCCTTCATTCCCATAGATTTTATCATCTGAATGGTTCTGTTAAGATGAATGGATGCTTCTACATGCACCGTCAAAATGTCAGCACCTGCTGAGGCAAAATCCTCCACATATCTTTCAGGCCTATCTATCATCAAATGAACGTCAAGTGGCAGATTTGTGCACTTTCTGACTGCTGAAACAATTGAAGGACCAAATGATATGTTTGGTACAAAAAGACCGTCCATGATATCAAGGTGGAGCATATCAACTCCCGCTGCTTCCAGTCGAGATATCTCCTCTCCAAGTTTTGAAAAATCGCAATTTAGAATTGACGCAGAAATTTTAATCATATTTTACCTCCATCTGTTGTTGTATTTCTCTTTAAGCATTATAACAATTTGCGTGTATCTTTCATAGCGTTGGCTAGTGATTTCGCCCCTCGCCAGCTTGTCCTTTACTCTACAGTCAGGCTCTGAAATGTGCAAACAGCCTTTGAATTTGCACCTCTCATTAATATCATTCATTTCGGGGTAGTACTCCCAAAGTTCGTCAAATTTAATGTCATCAAGTTCATAAGAGCTAAAACCAGGTGTATCAAGCACAAACCCTTTGCCTTTCAACGCAAACAGTTCCGCGTGTCTTGTAGTGTGCTTGCCGCGGGAATTCTTCTCGCTTACAATGCCTGTAGGCATCACAACATGCTCCATAATTGCGTTGAGAATTGAAGACTTGCCTACGCCAGACTGCCCTGCAAAACAACTGATTTCATTTTGCATTCGTTTGAGCAAATCAGCAATCCCTTCACCCGTCAAAGTCGATACTAAAACACATTGTATTCCACTCGAACTGTATTGTGCAGCATACTTGTTTATTACTTCGCTTAACAAATCGATTTTATTAAAGACAAGTATTGGTCTTATTTTATGCTGATAAGCAGAAATAATTAGTTTATCCGCCAAAAACAAGTCTGGCTCTGGTTGCGCGCACGGTACCACAATGAGTAACTGTGTAAGATTTGCAACCGCCGGCCTTGATAGTAGTGAAGTTCTTGTAAAAAGTTCGGTAATGGTTCCTTTGTTCGTTTCGTTGTCCAAAATATCAAAATATACTTTATCTCCAGGAAGGGGCGTTTCGTTTCCTATTCGCATAAGCCCTTTTGGTTTGCACTCAAATAAAGTATCGTCTGTCTGCACATAGTAAAATCCACCTATTCCTTTGACAATTACTCCTTCAGGCAAACTTAGGCACCTCCGTCATGATGTAATCGTAAACGTCTCAAGTTCGGCGTTGTGCCACATAATTGTAACTGTAGTGCTTCCACCAATAGGAACTTTAATGTCTGTAATTGTAACAGGAAAATCACTAACGTTATAAGCTTTATTGTTTACAAGTCTTGTGACAGTGTCTGTGTCGGATGGAGTGGCGTCTATTGAAAGTACCATCGGGAATTCGTATCCGTCAGCACTGTAATCAAATGTAAGTGTTTTCAAGACAAACGAATCTAGCGTTAGATTTACAGAATCGCCTTTTTTGACAAGACTATTTGCGGTTGGCTTCTGAATTGACACAAGAAAATCATCTGTCCCCGTGCCCTCTGGCACAACTTTTCCGACTAGGAGTTCATTATTTTGAATGACTTTAATTGCTTCCGAATACTTCATTCCAACCAAGTCTGGCATACTAAACGGCAGAACTTCAACACCTTTACTGACATAAACGTTTATAGGTGTTCCGGGGGTTAATTCGGATCCGACTACAGGCTCAGTATTATAAACATAACCCACATCTGCCTGATTAAATTCTTCAATAACATTAAACTTAAACCCAAGTGAGCTCAATGTCGCGATGTATGAATCCTTTGTCTGTCCTATGAAATTTGGCACCTCAATTGGGGCTTTGCCTTTACTTACCGTCATATCAATTTTTGGATTTCCTGCCTGCTTAAGAACTTGCCCATCGGCTGGATCCTGAAAAATAATCTCTCCAGAAGGTTTTGTGCTGAAAATCTTTGTGACATTCAATTTCAACCACTTCGGAAAAGTTGATTTTACTGTATCATATTTTTGACCGACATAACTCTTGACAGTGAATTCGGCGCTGTCAGGGTTTTTATTAAACAAACCGAAAATCGAAGGTGCAACAGCGAAGCTGATCAGCATCAAAGTAAGTCCTAGTAGTAGAGCGATGACAAATATTATAATGCCGCGTCTTCTAGGCCTTCCACCTTCTCGAATTTCAGGCCTTGATACAACACTTTCATCTTTAACTACATATTTTTTTGTCTTTTGAATCTCTTCTTCCTGCACTTCTTCATCGGGTAAAACAATTTCCGGATTGCGAATTAGTTTATACATATCATCAATCATTTCTCTAGCTGACTGATAACGCATATCTGGATTCTTTCTAATTGCCTTCATAATCATCTGATTGATTCCTTTTGGAATTGTCGGAACTCTCTCAATTGGAGGGATTACAGGGTCGTTGATGTGTTTAAGCGCAACTGATACTGGGGAATCAGCATTAAATGGCACTGCGCCCGTAACCATTTCATACATTGTAATACCTAAAGAGTAAATATCAGACCTCGCATCAACAGAAATTCCCTTTGCTTGCTCCGGAGAAAAATAATGTACCGACCCAATCGCGATGCCGGCATCAGAAAGTGTATTGCTAGTGTTTGTGGCACGCGCTATACCGAAATCGGTTACTTTTGCAACTCCTTGATCATTAATTATAATATTATGCGGTTTAATATCCCTGTGAATAATTCTATTATTGTGGGCTTGTTCAAGCGCAGCGGCAATCTGAATCGAATAATCTAAAGCTTCATCCCAAGATAGTCGTCCTTTAGAAACAATTGTCTGCTTTAAAGTGATTCCGTCGACATATTCCATGACAATGTAATAATATCCATCTTCTTCACCAACATCAAAAATCGAGACAATATTCGGATACTGCAATTTTGCAGCAGACTGTGCCTCAAATTTAAACCTCTGAACAATTTCGAAGTCATGAGTAAAGTCCTGACGAAGAATTTTAATAGCAACAAAACGCTGGAGCAGTGTACACTGAGCCTTATAAACCTCCGCCATTCCTCCGCCGCCGATTTTTTCTATAAGTACGTACCTGTTTGCAAATATTTTACCTTCTAAATTCATTCTCATCTATCCTTTCATAATTTTATTACTGCAACTGTTACATTGTCTTTGCCGCCGTTTTTCAATGCAGTAGAAATAAGTTTTTTACACATCTTTTCAGGCGAGTCAACACTTACAGCCAGTTGAGCAAGTTCTTCATTTGTAATTGTATTAGTAAGACCATCAGTACAAAGTAAAACTATATCATTTTTTTTCAATACTGAAACACTGAATTCGGGTTCGGACGAGTCAAAGGTTCCTAAAGCTTTAGTAATGATATTTTTTTTGGGGTGATTTGACGCATCTTCCCTTGAAATATTGCCGGTTTTGACCAGTTCTTCAATATAAGAATGATCATCAGTAAGTTGTGAAAGAACCCCATCATGAATCAAATACGCCCGACTGTCTCCTACATGCTCAATATAAACTCTGCTGTCAATGATGCAAATAAACACCAAAGTCGTGCCCATCCCAAAGCAAGCGCCACTCTCTTTTGCTTTATTAATGATTGCAATGTTTGCATTCTCAACTGCATTTTCCATATGTATCTGGACATTATTTTCATTAATATCTTGGACTTCAACCATATAATTCACTGTCATTTCGGCAGCAAGTTTGCTGGCAATTTCACCGCAACTATGACCTCCCATTCCGTCAGCAATTGCAGCACAAAAATGCCCTTCCTTTGAATAGGAATATGCAAACGAGTCTTCATTAATCTCGCGGATATTGCCTTTGTCTGACTTAAAAGAAAAAATCATTCATTGTCTCCTAAACTCAAGGAATCTTTTCTAAGTTGTCCGCATGCTGCAGAAATATCACTACCAAGTTCGCGTCTGACAGTTACTACTATTCCTTCTTTCTCCAAAGTATCGACGAAACCCTCAATACTTTTTCGTGAACTCTTCTCAAAACCTGTGCCCGAAACTTCATTAATAGGTATCACATTCACCATGCACATTAGTCCTTTTAAGAGTCGTGCCAACTTTCGTGCTTCCTCTTGAGAATCGTTGAACCCTTTGATTAATGCATACTCAAAAGTGACTCTTCTCTTTGTTTTCTCAATATATATCTTACACCCATGCATCAATTTGTCAATAGAATCAGACTTGTTTACTGGCATAATACTGCTTCTAAGCGCGTCGTTAGTGGCATGGAGCGATACAGAAAGATTGACTGGATTACCAACCTCAGCAAGTTTTATGATGTTTTTTACTAGTCCGCAAGTAGAAACGGTTACATGTCTAAATCCTATATTCAAGCCATCTTTATCATTAACAAGCCTCAAAAACTGAATCAGATTTTCAAAGTTGTCCATGGGCTCCCCTATCCCCATAATTACTACATTTGAAATCCTTTCGCCTGCGTCTTTTTGCATAACAATAATTTGCGCGAGCATTTCACCACAAGATAGATTTCTTTCAAACCCTATGCCAGTCGAAGCGCAAAAAGTGCACCCCATTCTGCATCCAACCTGAGATGAAATACATACCGTAAGTCCATGATAATACCTCATTAATACACATTCAATTAGACGTCCGTCAAACATTTCAAGTACATATTTTCGTGTGCCGTCAAGTTTTGAGACGGCAATAGAAGCAATTTTAGGAAGTCCAATTATATAATCTTCAGTCAATTTTGCCTGTAATTCCTTTGGAATATTGTTCATTTCCTCAAAGCTTTCAACGCCTCGTAAAATCCACTGATTCACTTGTAAAGCACGATATCCCTTTATCCCTGCGTCAATAAATTTTTGCTTCAATTCAATAGCTGAAAAGTCCAATATCATTTCCTTCATGATTTTCTCCTTAGTTTTGAAATAAAAAACCCGTCACATCCATCGAGATATGGATAAAGAGTAAGTTTTCCTTCGATTGCACCCCTGTTTTTCAGCACATCCGGCAAAAGAGCATCAAAACCGATAAGTTCAAAGTTTTTGTGGGATTCCAAAAAACTCTCTATTATTGCTTCGTTTTCGGCTTTATCGATGGAACAAGTGCTGTAAACCATTGTTCCTCCAACTTTTAGATACTTTGAACAGTTGTTGAGCAATTCAGTCTGGATTTTGTTCAATTCCGCAAAGTCCTGTTCTTTTCTTTGCCAACGTATTTCAGGTTTTCTAGAGAGTAATCCTGTCCCACTGCATGGCACATCCAACAATACCCTGTCAAAAACCTCGTTAAATTCTGGATTAAAGACGGAAGTGTCTTCTAATTTGGGCTTTACTGAAGTGTGTCCAAGTCTTTCAATATTTTCTTGAATGAGTTTTATTTTGTGAGTATAAATGTCACAAGCTATAATTACCGCTTTATTTCCGATTAATTCAGCAATGTGTGTGGCTTTTCCGCCAGGTGCGCTGCACGTGTCCAAAATCTTTTCGAATTCTACTGGGGACAACACCTTTGACACTAGCGAAGCCGCCTCATCTTGGACATAAAAATATCCTTTTGCAAATTCATCGGAATTAATTATTCCAGCTGGATTCTCTATAATAAGACTGTTCTCAAAAATTCCAGAGAATACCCCCTTAAACCCTTTTAATTTGAGAGATTCCAACAATTCAGTTGCTCCGATTTTAGTTATATTTACTCTGATTGCAAATCTCGGTTTCAAAGCCGTGGATTCAAAAATCGCTTCGGCTTTTTCGCTTCCAAACTCTACATTCCATCTCTCTATAAGCCATTCAGGCAAAGAGTATTTCACTGACAGAAAGCGATTTTTACTGTGAAAAAGTTTGTTGGAAAACGCCGGAACCTCAAGTTTTCCCGAACTCATCGCACGAAGTGTGGCGTTTACATAACCTGCGTTTTGGGAGCGATATTTTTTTGCAAGCAAAACTGCTTCATTGCAAATTGAATATGACGGCACCTTGTCCATATATACCATCTGGTAAACCGAAATTCTAAGAATTATCAGCACATAATCATGTAGCTTCCTAACAGGAACTTTCGAAAATCGCGAAATAAAATAATCGAGAGTAACTTTCTTTTCAATAACTCCATAAACTAACTCGATCAAAAATCCTTTATCAAGATCAGAAAGCCATGCCGACACTATTTCGGCGGATAGTGAAATATTAGAAAAACCCTTTTCAAATTCGATTTTATATAATACGCGCACTGCACTATCTCTTGGGGTTTTATTCATAACGGTCTCCAGTTACAAGGCGCTGTCCGTTTGCGAAACTTTGCGCATCCATTTTTTTGCCAGAAGCAGCTTGAATTTCAGTAATAACAACTTCTCCAAGTCCACATTTTACCGTGATCCCATCTTTTGAAATTCCAACAATCTCGCCTGAGTTTGTAACTTCATCATGATCGATTATTTTTTCGGATAAAAAAGTCGCGCAGATTTTGACAGGCATATCTTTAATAGTCGAATAAGCACCAGGCCAAGGATTAATACCCCGCACAAGATTATGAATCTTTCGTGCTGAATCAGCCCAGAAAATTTTGCCGTTTTCCTTTTTAAGCATTGGGGCGGAAGTCGCCTCGGAATCATTTTGCGGTATAGGAACAATTGTACCTGCTTCAATCTGTTCGAGTGTTTTCAACAAAACCTTTGGACCCAGAAACATAAGTTTGTCATGCAGTTCGCTTGCGGTAATTGTGTCATCCAAATCTAACTTTTCCTTAAGCAATATAGGCCCTGTATCCATTCCAACGTCAGTTAGCATTGTTGTAATGCCCGTCTCACTTTCGCCGTTTATAATCGACCACTGAATAGGCGCTGCACCTCGATATTTAGGCAACAGTGACGCGTGAACATTTACACAGCCATATTGTGGTATTTCCAAAACTCTTTGAGGAAGAATCTTTCCGTAAGCACTAGTGACGAAAATCTCAGCATCTAGAGTTAATAACTCATTTAAAAAAGATTCGTGCTTTGCTGAATCAGGCTGCAATACACGAATATTATGTGAAATAGCTAAGTCTTTAGTTGGCGGAGAGGTCAGAACCATATTTCTCCCCTGCTTTTTGTCGGGTTGGCAAACAACTCCAACTACCGAGTGTCTTGAATCAATCAGGGCTTTAAGACTTGGAATAGCAAACTGCGGAGTCCCCATAAAGACTATGCGCATTATTTTTCCTCCATCTGTTCATACTCATCCTGAGTGTACATTTCGGTAGCTAAATCAATAAATAGGCTCCCATCAAGATGATTTATTTCATGACAAAACGCACGCGCCAAAAGTGCATCCCCTGTTTTTTCAATCCGCTTCCCTTTTCTATTTAACGCTTTGATTTTGACAAAAGCCGGTCTTTTTACTTTGCCAAATTCTCCAGGAACGCTTAGGCAACCTTCAATACCTTCCTGCTCACCTTCAGATGTAACAATCACTGGATTAATAAGCTCGAAAGGTCCTTCACCGACATCTATTACGACAATCCTTTTAAGTATTCCAATTTGCGGTGCAGCTATACCCAAACCGTTTTCTTTGTGCAAAGTTTCGGTCATATCATCAATAATCTGGCCTATTCTTTCGTTTATTTCAACTACTTCTCTTGAACGTTTTCTAAGAACTGGATCACCATTTTTTACTATTCTTCTTACAGCCATTGTTTGCCTCCAAGTACTCTCTTACATAAATTATACCATATTAAATGGATTTATATCTACAGACATATCTATATCCTTATGCTTTTTTGAGTAAAAATGATCCACCGACCTTGTCAAAACATCATTTAGAACTTTCCTGTCATGATGTTTTAAGATTAACCTAATTCGGTTTCTGCCTCTAAGACGGTATGACGGAGACGGTGCCGGCCCAATTATCTCAAGTTCTTTGATCTGATTGATTTTCGCATCTTTTTTTATTTCTTCAGCAGTCTCAGTTGCAATTTTTTTAGTTTCAGTTTCATTCAAGCCATGAATAATAATACATCCAATATTGCAA
>Ga0194063_10001926_pt1 | contig 13161 bp, 9 predicted proteins | sample SepL3720m_MetaG_FD_155459 | JGI IMG/M metagenome (GOLD analysis project Ga0194063, IMG submission 155459) | Anoxic zone freshwater microbial communities from boreal shield lake in IISD Experimental Lakes Area, Ontario, Canada - Sep2016-L373-20m | ecosystem: Environmental > Aquatic > Freshwater >... | reverse complement strand
CCAGAATACCATGACTCTGCAATACTTTGAAACCTTGAAAGCGATGGGAATGGCACCCTCAACAAAATTTATCTTCCCAATGGAGTTTTCCAGCATGATGCAAAACTTCCTGAGCATGAAGAAAGAAGAATAAACGAATGGAGGGGAAGGGTACGGGATGCCGCTGCATAGCAAAATTGAAATAATACCCGCTACCTGGCGCGACCTGGGCAGTTTGCAGGAACTCGAAAAGAAGACGTTTCCCAAAGATGCCTGGCCGTTATGGGATTTGATCGGCATCCTCACCTTACCCAATTTGGTGCGTCTCAAAGCCGTCTTAGCTCATGAATTTGCAGGCTTTGTGGCGATGGAATATAAATCGAAAGATCAGGCGAACTGGATTGCAACGATCGGTGTCTTGCCGGCTTACCAACACGGCGGCATCGGATCGCTGCTGATGGATGCCTGTGAACCGCTGGCAAAGAGCGGCATCATTCGACTTTGTGTGCGGGCATCGAATGATGCCGCCCAAAAGCTCTATCTCAAAGCCGGATACCAATCGGTGGATATCTGGCATAAATATTACTTTGATGAAGAAGATGCCTTCGTGATGGAAAAACGGCTGGCGAAACGGAAATTTGGATGAGTCATGAATACAGCTTGAACCCAATCTTAATCAATCAGCCGCAGGCAGTGGACGATCTGCTGGCAATTTTGAGCCGCGAACCGGTCATCGCGGTGGATACAGAGTCCAACAGCCTGCACGCCTACCAAGAACAGGTTTGTTTGATGCAATTTTCAACGCCGCAGGCAGATTACCTATTGGATCCGCTGGCATTGAGCAGTGACAACATCAAGAAACTCGCTCCGCTCTTTTCCAACCCGGATGTTCATAAGGTTTTCCATGCCTCTGAATACGATATCATCGTCCTATCCCGCGATTTTAACTTTCTTTTTGCCAATCTCTTTGACACAATGTGGGCTGCCTGCATTCTGGGGTGGAACGATATCGGGCTTGGTGCAGTCCTGGAAAGTGTTTTCCATATCCATGTTGACAAGAAGAATCAGCGTGCAAATTGGGGAAACCGCCCGTTGGCATCCGACTTGATCCGCTATGCCGCCCTGGATACGCATTATTTGATCTCCCTGAGGGATATTCTGGCGAGTGAATTAGAAAAAGCTGACCGTATGGAATTAGCTCAAGAAGATTTCACTCGTTTTTGTAAAGTGAATGGTGCTGCTAAAAACACCCACCTCGATATCCTGAGAGCCAATGTCTCCCAGATAGCCGAAATGAACCGCTTTTCTCGCCGCCAGATCTCTGTTTTATATGAATTGTGGCTATATAGGGATGAGTTGGCACGCGCCCGCAATTGTCCGGTCTTCAAAGTTTTACCCGAACGCATGCTTTCGAGCATTGCCACCGCTTGCCCGCAAAACCTACAGGAATTAACCTGTCTGCCAGAAGTCAACCGGCGGCTGGTAGAACGATACGAAAGCGGAATTCTGAGCGCAGTCCAGCGAGGACTACGTTCCCAACGCGAGAATGATTTCTTGAATAAGCTGCAACTGCCCACCTCCTACCCAGATGCCGAATTCAACACCCGGATGAACATTCTGCGGGATTGGCGTAAAAAGACTGCCGAGAGGATAGGAGTAAAGTCGGATGTGATCCTGCCACGCACTGTTATGGAAGAAATTGCCCGCCAGAATCCTCAACGCCTGGCAGAACTCGAACCAATTATGCAGGATTTACCCTGGCGTATGAAACACTTTGGCAACTCGATTATCATGACCATGGGAGGCGGGTATGTCTGAAAAAACGCTTGTCCTCTATGTAGGTGAAGAAGAAAGCGTTTTTGTGTCCCTGCGGAATATGATATTCTCAGCTAGTGAAGCAAATCCCATGCTGAAGAACACGATCATCGATTGGTACAAACCCGCAGAAAATATCTACGAACAGCTCTGTTCCGATGAATACCATGCTTATCTTCTGGATTACCATCTGAATGAAGGAAACAGCATGAGTACACTCGTTAAGATCGTGACAGAGGGACATCTCCAGCCTATCATCATGCTTACCAATCAAGATGGACAAGAGGTTGAAGCCGCCATTCTGGAAGCGGGCGCGTCCGATTATCTGGACAAGAGCAATCTCACCCCTCAACTTCTGGAGCGTTCGCTGCGCTATGCCATCAAGCAGAAGAAGACCGAGAAAGCGCTGCGCCAGAGTCGTGAGTATCTGGTTTCCGTGGCACTCTATGATTCGTTGACTGGACTGGCAAACCGCTATCTCCTTGAAACGCATTTGCAAGAAATCATCGAACAGGCAAAAGACCAGCAGACCCTGATCGGAATCATCGCCATCGACCTGTATCGTTTTAAGGACATCAATGACACACTGGGACATGCCATCGGTGACCAACTGCTTATGGCACTTGCCAAACGTTTGGAACAAAACTTCTCCCATGCGCGCCAGGACTTCACACCCTCTCTGGTGGCACGCCTGGGCGGCGATGAGTTTGCCTTGGTAATCAAAGGGATTAAAGATCTGCCGGCTCTTCCCGCGCACATGGCTTTAAAACCGATTACGGATGCCATTCGCGATCTTCTGGCAGACATCCATGCACCTTTCCGCGTAGGTGAACATGAACTTTTCATCGGTGCGCATGTCGGCTACTGCCTTTATCCCTACGATGGCGAGGAAATCTCTACTCTGCTGGGCAATACCGAAAACGCCCTGGACGCTGCCAAAACCAGCGGGATCGTGCGCCGGTTTAATGCCGACATGAACATGAAAAGTGTCGAACGTCTCAAGCTCACGAACCGTCTGCGCCAGGCTCCCGAAAAAAAGGAACTTGCCCTGTTTTACCAACCCCAAATTGACCTCGTCCGCCAGCGGGTCATCGGAATCGAAGCACTCATCCGCTGGTTCCACCCTAATCTGGGAATAGTTCCCCCGGATCAATTCATCCCCTTGGCAGAAAAAAGCGGCATCATCAATATGATCGGCGACTGGGTCATCGAAGAAGCCTTGACCCAATTCTCCCAATGGGTGAACATGTTCGGGCTTGACCAGATGGAAAAAAAGTCACCTTTCCGCATTTCGATCAATGTCTCGCCAGTGCAATTTGCTCAGAGCGATTTTATCGAACGACTCATTCGCCCGTTGGCGCGCAGTGGCCTGGATCCGCACTTTTTAACCATTGAAGTTACCGAAAGCGTCTTCATGCACGACATTCAGGAAACAGACCGCCGCCTGCGCCAATTGCATGACATGGGTCTGGAAGTTCATGTTGATGATTTTGGGAAAGCGTATTCTTCCCTGTCTTATCTACGTTCCTTGCCGGTGGATTGCATCAAAATCGACAAAACCTTTATCGATGATTTGAAAGCCACACCGCTCGTGGCGCATATTCTGGAAGAGAAAAATATTCAGGCAGATCCTAACGCTCTGGTTAATGCCATTATCACCCTGGGACACAGTCTCAAAGTTAAGGTTCTCGCCGAAGGGGTTGAAACCCAGGAGCAGCGCGATATCCTTTGCGCTATGGGTTGCGACCATGCTCAAGGATATTACTATGCCAAACCAGTTCCCGCCAACGAAGTGTGGGATACGATTCGCTCCATCGAACAACGTTTGATGAAGGATCAACCTGTTTCCGTATAGACACGGAGGTCATCTTGGATATCAAATTTTGCGGCGCAGCCCAAACCGTAACCGGATCCCAATACCTGTTCACAATCAATGGAAAAAACCTTCTCCTGGAGTGCGGCTTATACCAGGGCAAGCGTGATGAGTCATATACCCGTAATCTGACCTTCCCATTCGACCCACGCACGGTGGATGCCGTCATCTTATCGCATGCCCACATGGATCACAGCGGTAACCTGCCCAATCTGATCAAGCAGGGTTATAACGGTCCGATCTTCGCCACCCTGGCAACCGTCAATCTGTGTGACATCATGCTGCGTGATTCAGGACATATCCACGAATATGACGCTATCTATATCAACAAGAAGCGCGCCAAGCGCGGCGAACCTCCCATCGAACCGCTTTATACCGTTGAAGATGCCGCCCGCGTGGTCGATTACTTTGTACCAATGGACTATGGAGAAGTGTTCGAGCCTATCCCAGGGGCAGGCATCGCAGCACGCCTGGCGGATGCCGGGCATATCCTGGGATCCGCATCCATCAGTCTGGAAATCTCAGAAAAGACAAATGGCGCATTCCACACCTCCCATGTCTGGTTTTCGGGGGATATCGGACGGCGCGATTTGCCGATCATCCGCGATCCAGTCCTGCCAGGCAAAGATGTTGATTATCTGATTATGGAATGCACGTACGGAGACAAACCGCACCGCTCCCCCCAAGATGCGTACAATGAGCTGCGCGATGCGGTCAAGCGGACGGTGGCACGCGGCGGTAAGATCATCATTCCCTCGTTTGCAGTCGGGCGGACACAGGAACTGGTCTATGACCTCCACCAGATGATCGAATCCGGAGAAATCCCGCATATCCCGGTCTATGTGGACAGCCCGTTGGCAGTGTATGCCTCCAACATTTACCGTGAACATCCCGAATGTCTGGACGAAGAAGCCAAGAAAAACGTCGGCGACAACAGCGATAAAGACGGGTTGGGCTTTCATCTGTTGCACTATATCAAGGACGTGGAGGATTCAAAGTCATTAAACACTCTCAAAGAACCGATGGTCATCATTTCCGCTTCGGGGATGGCGGAAACCGGGCGGATTTTGCACCACCTGAAGAACAACATTACTGATAAGCGCAACACCATCTTGATCGTTGGCTGGCAAGCGCCGGATACCCTGGGACGCCGTCTGGCAGACCGCGTCAAAGAGGTCAACATTCTGGGCGAGACTTATCCGGTACGAGCCGAGATCGAAACCATCGGCGGCTTTTCGGCACATGCCGGGCAGGACATGCTTTTGGAATATGCCAGTGCGGTCAAAGATCATGTAAAAGAGATATTCCTGGTACATGGGGAAGACAAAGCGGTCATCCCGTTTGAAGAATGCCTAAAACAGGCAGGAATCACCCAATTTAGTTACCCGAATATCGGCTTAAAAATGAAAATTTAGGTATAATAGATGGTGGCAGAAAAATTCTGCCAAACAGAGAAATTCTGCCAAACAGAAAAATCCTGCCAAGCAGCGATACGCTGTCGAAGATGGAGAGGTGCCGGAGTGGTCGATCGGGGCGGTCTCGAAAACCGTTGTGGTCCTTCGGGCCACCGTGGGTTCGAATCCCACCCTCTCCGCTGAAACTAGGGGTGAAGAAGAAATATCCAGTTCAGTTTTTTAATAGGTGATACCTTAATTCTTCAATTTACTCGCTCTTAGCTTCAGAAGAATAATCATCAGATGCCTCAAGCAATCTTAATTGTTGAAAGGATTTATCCTTTTGTTTAATCTCGCGGGTGATTTTCATAAGTCCAACTTCGATTTTGAAATTATCAAAATGAAGTAGAACATTTTCAAACCACTCATAATTAAATATTTCAGATGCTGTGCTTGCTGTTTTAAGTAGTTCCCCCATGAAATATAAAAATAATCTATTCTCATTTACGCTATTATTTTGAATGCCTAAAGATTCTAATGCCCGTAGCATAATATCGCGAGGTAATTGACTTAATACATCGCATTGAATCGATTTTTTCTGACAAACCAAGACTAAATCCATATCCATCGACTGTTTATTTCTAATATGAGGGTTTACTTTATATTCACTCATAGCTGGAAAAGAATCAATAACCACAAAACCACTATTTATTATCGACATTAAGACAGTCCACCACGCTTTCCATTTTATATGATGAAATGTAAATATTAACTTTCCTTGATCTATAAGAACTCTATTGCCTTCTTTGAAAACTGCCGTTAAAAGTTCTTGATATTCTTTTTCTCCTTTTTCCATAGCATCATTCACGATAGCTTCTTCATTTATCGGAACATGCTCATCAAAAAAGTATTGGTGTTTAATAATACTCTTGAGCCACACATAGAAAAAATTAGATAGTTCGGAATAATGGATGCTATCGTAATAAGGAGGGTCAGTTATGACAAAGTCTACTGATTTATCAGGAACTTGAAATAAGTCCGCAGAATCGCCACAAAGTAATAATGCACCCTTATTCGTCATTTTCAGTTCTGAGAAAGTTTCCACAAACTTGGCAGATATCGTTTCGTTGCTATAAATAGTTTGGATTTGACCATTTATATCTTTATACTTGTCGAATGGTTGTTTACAATATTTCTTTGCGGATAAATATCTATTAAAGCAATTTACAAAAGTTCCTGCTCCTTCATTTCCGACTCCCCAAACAGCATTTTCAACTGGGGTGGTAGTGAGAGGCATGGCATGATAATTGAATAAGTGATGCAATTTTCGATGAGGAAAATTGTAAGGTGTCATCATATTATTATATTCAAGAGAATTAGAAAAGGCTGTAATAAATGCGTTTTGGCATTCTTCATCTGGTATTGCCCTAATACCTTGTATTAAATAATTAAATGCTAATAACTGGCGAGCGTTGAATACTTCATGGTAATGTTCATAATTGTGTATTCGCCATCGAACAGATGAATCTCCATTTAATATTCTCTGTTTTGGTATCACAAAATTCTCTTTATTCGCGTCGAGTTCAGATTGTATTTTCTTAAGTTTATCAAAATCTTGTTGATCTGGAGTTTTATATAATCTGTCTTTACATGTGTTACAGATATATTCAATAGCAACCAAATACTCTTTTAATTTTTGTCCTGAACGCATAATGTCGACTAAAGCGATGTTTTCCTGTCCACAATTTAGACAATTACATATACCTTCATCGTAAGTACCGTTTTGAGGATCATAATTTGTTTCACAAGAAGAACATATACAATTATTAGTACTATCCCAGCCATTTAAAGTAAAACATTTTGGACAAAAAGCGGTAGCAGGATTTTGTTTTGAAGGTGGTTTTGTTCGACTCATACCTTCATTAAGCAAGGTTCTTTTAAATAAATAAATATTAGAATTGCAGTTTGGACAAGAGATGTATCTCACCCAAAAAACATAAAGGGAATCTGCATCCTGAAAACATTTTATACACTTTGTTGAATACAAATCCTTAATTTTTTGCCCTACGCTTTCATCTAAATCAACAAAATATTTTTCGAGTTTCTTTATATCCAAATCTTTCAGAGATTCACGAACTACCCAATATGATACTGGGTTAAGATCACATCCAACAACTTTTAAACCCAATCGATTTGCCTCAACAAGCGTTGTTCCCCCTCCCATAAAAGGGTCTAAGATTATTACATCTTTTTCATTATGATCAGCATAATAATTACTTGCTTTAATGCTTTGTCCATTATTATTGGAAAATAAATCTTTTTGAGGTTCAATAGCAGAAAGAATAATAGACCTGAACAAAGCGCCAGGACGACGCGCCCACCACTTATGAATAGAATAAATGGGGCGATAATATTGGCGTTTTCCTGCTTCATATTGTGAAAGTTCACTAACAATATCTTCGAAATTTATTTTTAAGAATTTTTTCACTTCTACCTCAATTAAAGTCAGTATCAATCTTGATCAAAAGACCAAAAATCATATTCGGGTAACCCAGAGTAATTACGCTCTTCGAAAAAATCATTCAACAAAAACGATCTTGTCTGCGGAAATTCTTTGCGAAAACTGAATAATAATTGAGCCTTCAAAGGTTTTGTTAAATCATTTGCGAATCTACCTCGCAAGCATTTTTCATACCAATCAATTAAGTCCGATTCTTTTATTATGCCACGAACACGTTTTCCCCAACCAATTTGTCTAGTAATCGCTTCTATCGGTTGAGCATCTGCATCTGTACAAACAATCACAATATTGTCACTTTCAATTTGATCAATAATGCTAACAGCCAACTCATTATTTAACGTCAAGTGTTTTACTTGAATCGCAATACCAAAATTTGTCCACATATCTAATCCTCGATCCGCCGCATTTGTTACTCCCACCCGATAAACATGAGCCGTAGTCTGGATAGTTAGTTGATCTTTATCTAATCCAAGCAAAACTTTTGCTAAATCAGGAAATTCATTGAGTAATATTTTTCTATCTTCTGGCACATCCAGTTTTATGATTGCATTAAGGGCAACAACTACGGTTTCAAATAAACTGTATGAGACGATTTCATATGCCTTATCAATACTCCGCCGCAATCCTTTATCTGAAATAAAAAAATCCAATAATTTTCTTAATTCAAACTCTTGACTTGATGTGTTCTCAATGTAATCAATAATTTGACCGATCGTGTGTTGCCGCGCAAAGTAAATCCGATAAATGTATCGTTCAACAACGCCTCCTAATCTTTCATTTTCTCCGTCTAAAACTGATAAAAATTCAGGCGACATAGCAGTAGGATTCCAGACATCATGTTGATAACGCGCGGATGATGTGGACTTCTTACCAGTAAATCTCACGGTAATTTCATCACGCCAGTGAATTGAAGGGTTTCGGTAAGAAGTGATATTATTTACATCCAATGTTGAATCTAATCGTAGTCTATTTAATACTTCAGCAATCTGGATTGGCTTGTAAAAATCTAGACGTCCCTTCTGGATAATTTCGTCTAGCCTATTTTTTGCTTCTTGTAATGTAGGTGGCATAATTTTCCTTTTTATTAGATAATACAATGTAATATTAGCGAATTTTCGAGTAATTTATGATTTAATAACTTATGTCATAAATGGATAGCGTGATCGGTACCACCCTAAAATATTCCTCTGGTATTCCAACATACCAGATAAATCTAATGCTGAGTATATCAGATTAATGGATATCACGGGATCATTTGATTTACATGTTCGATAAATGGATGAACATATATCTCCAAATCCGGGTGTCCTGAAATATTAAACAAAGTCGGAATACAGATTATGTTATAATAAAAATTAGGGTGTGTTCTGGAGAACAGCCGTGATCCGCAGGAGATGGAGCGGGCGGTATCGCTCCTGGTGGAATGGCTGGTTGGAGCAACCTTAATAGACAGAATTATGGAAACAGAGTTTATCATCGTCCTGGTAACCGTACCATCCCAGGAAATCGGCAGACAAATTGCGCTCAGCCTGCTGGAAAAGAAACTGGCAGCCTGCGTCAATATTGTGGCTGGAGTCCAATCGCTGTATATCTGGCAGGGAAAGCTCTGCGATGAGCAGGAAGTCTTACTCATCATCAAGAGCCGTATGGCATTGTTCGCCAGCGAGCTCGTCCCCGCCATCCAAGCCATTCATCCCTACGAAGTGCCGGAGATCATCGCCCTGCCGCTGGTGCATGGCTCGCAAGATTACCTCGCCTGGCTCAGTGAAATGACGCATTCAAAATGACGCATTCAAAATGACGCATTCGGAATGCACTCAAAAGGATCAACTTGAATAGAAAGCATGTAAATAGGAAATATGGGGGAATAATTGGGGAATAATTGAAATTTTCCCAGAAATTCAAATTATATTCCAATTATTTTTCATGGTTTTTGGTGTATACTATAATTAATAACACGAAGCAAATGAAATAGTTCTTTTCCGGTCGTTCAAGCCGATCAAGATAGAAAATAAGGAGTTTAGTCATGAAAAACACAACCGTAATCTTTATAAGCCTCTTTACCCTGCTGGTAGTGTGCCTGGCATTCGTCAGCCCTGCCTACGCAGGCACTGGTCCAACCCTTCCGCCACGGATCATTCCAGTAACTGGCAATGGATTAATGACCGTCGTAAACGGGATGCCAAACCAATTCAACATGAAAGATGGGGATGAAGTCCTTGTCCCGTCAATGGATATGCGTGATCTGAAAATCAGTATCACAACCGAAAAACACAAAACCATGCCTTCCGCTCTGCCTGAGAACGTCCACTTCATCGACGCATTGACTGTCAACCTTGTCCAGAACAGCAGCGTAGTGGAAAAACTTCCCAACAAAGTTGAGCTCCTGGTCTCCTTTGCTCGCGACGCCATGTTATTCGACATGGAAGAAACTGTCGCCATCCTGCATTGGAACGGTCAGAAATGGATTGAAGCATCTTGTAATCTGTTGGAAACCAAAACCTCGTTACCCGGTTTGTACGTGCTTGTCAGCCGCTAGACGGAATAGATACCAACTCCTCTCGACCGGAAGAATTTCTTTCTTCTAATAAAAAGACTGCCTCAAGGGCAGTCTTTTTTTGTGATTCCCTTCGATATACGCCATTTCAGGGTATAATAGCCTTTACCATTTAAAAATTAGGAGTATTATTTATGTTTAACTATTACATTCCAACCCGAGTGCTTTTTGGCGCAGGGAAACTCAACGAACTCGCCACGATTAAATTACCTGGCAAAAAAGCCTTGATTGTCACGACCAATGGTAAATCCGTGGTCCGCTACGGCGTTCTGGATCGCGTCATCAAGCTTCTCAAGCAGAACGGTGTGGAGAGTGTTGTCTTCGACAAGATGCTGCCCAACCCGGTTAAAAGCCACGTCATGGAAGCCGCCGCACTGCTGCGCAAGGAAGGCTGTGATTTCGTCATCGGTCTGGGTGGCGGGAGTGCCATCGACTCTGCCAAGAGCGTCGCCCTCATGGCAAAGAATCCCGGTGATTACTGGGACTACGTCGGCGGCGGCACTGGTCTGGGTAAGCCGGTTGAGAAAGGTGTCCTGCCAATTGTTGCCATCACTACCACCGCCGGCACCGGTACGGAAGGGGATCCCTGGACGGTCATCACCAACGAAGAAACCACCGAGAAGATCGGCTTTGGCACGGATGAAACCTTCCCTACGCTTTCGATCGTGGACCCTGAACTGATGGTCACCGTTCCGCCCGACCTGACGGCATACCAGGGCTTCGACGCCTTCTGCCATTCCGCCGAAGGCTACATTGCCAAAGACGCTAATCCGGTCAGCGATCTGTATGCATTGAAAAGCATCGAACTGGTCGCCCGCTTCCTGCCGCGTGCCGTAAAAGACGGCAAAGATATGGAAGCGCGCACGATGGTAGCGCTGGCGAATACCCTGGCAGGTTTCGTCGAATCGACTTCTTCCTGCACATCTGAACACTCGATGGAACACGCCCTGTCCGCATATCACCCCAAACTGGCACATGGCGCCGGATTGATCATGCTCCTGGTGCCTTACTTCAGTTTCTTTGTGGATAAAGTGCCCGCCCGCATGGCAGATATGGCGCGCGTCATGGGCGTCAACGTGGACGCGCTCCCTGAAAATGAGCGCGGCGCAGCCTTCGTCCATGCTATCGAAACCCTGCAGGCAGCCTGTGGTGTGGATAAGCTCAAGATGTCCGATTACGGCATCACCCGCGCTGAGATTCCCGAATTGGCGAAGAACGCCCGTTCGGCGATGGGCGGTCTCTTCAACGTTGACCCATCTCCCATCTCGGATGCCGCCATGATTAAAATCCTGGAAGCGGCTTACCGCTAACCACTTCACCCCTATCCCAAGCGATTCTTAAGCGGCACGAACATCGAGCTTTCATAGATATTTATAGGAGATTAATCATTTATGTCTGAAATTATCATTCGTGGAGCGCGGCTCCACAACCTCAAAAATATCTCCTTCTCGATCCCCAAGAACCAGTTGGTCGTCTTCAGTGGTTTGTCAGGGTCGGGTAAATCGACGATGGCATTCGATACGCTGCACAAAGAAGGTCAGCGCCAGTATATGGAATCGCTTGGGATGGTAACCTACGAGAGCCGTCCGCCGGTGGATGCAATCGTAGGGCTCTCACCCTCCATCAGCGTGGATCAGCAAAGCCGGAACCACTCACCGCGCTCGACGGTTGGCACAGCCACCGAAGTTTACACCTATCTGCGCGTCCTGTTCGCCCGCACGGGTCACCGTCCCTGCCCAGAGTGCGGGACGGACGTGCCGCCAGAACACAGAATGGACAAGCCACCGCAAAGCATGTGGGATTATGATGACGAAGCCAGCGATCCGGAAAACACCATTACCTGCCCCTACTGCGGGGCGGCGTTGCCTGAAATGGGCATGGCTTTCTTCTCCTTCAACAAACCTGCCGGAGCCTGCCCGGCTTGTACCGGGCTGGGGACCGTCTACACCCCCAACCTGCCGCTCATCCTCGACGAAAAAAAGAGTCTGATTGATGGGGCGGTGCTGCTCTGGGTCCAGCCTAACACATCCCGCCAGATCGATATCCTGCGCGCCGCTAGCCGCCACTATGGTTTTAAATTTGATCCATCCATACCCGTTCGCGATTTTAGCCCCGCCTTGCGCGACCTGCTGCTCTATGGGGTTGAAAGTCCATCTTTCTGCAGCCACTATCCAAACATAAAAGCCCCCACCATTGTCGCCAGAGGGCACTTTGAGGGTGTGGTTAGCAACCTGTTGCGCCGGCATGGCGAGCACGCCTCCGACTCAGACTCCGACTACCTGGAAAAACTGGAGAACCTGCTGGTATTGGAAACCTGCCATGTGTGCGCAGGGACACGCCTGCGTCCCGAGGCAGGTGTGGTGAACGTCGCCGGGCGGAGCATCGTGGAAATCACCCAGATGCCGCTGAGTAATCTGGCAGAATGGATTAACGGACTGCAAGCGACTCTTTCCGCCGAAGATTGGCTGATTGGCGAGCCAATTGTAGTCGATTTGCAGGAACGCGTGCGGCGGCTGGTCGAGATTGGACTGGGTTACCTGACCCTCGAGCGCTCCACCCCGTCGCTCTCGGCGGGCGAGGCTCACCGTCTGCGCATGGCAGCTCTGCTCAGTTCCGGGCTGACCGGTGTCCTTTACGTGCTGGATGAGCCAAGTATCGGGCTGCACGCGCGCGATAATCTGCGCCTGGTCAAGACATTGCGCGCCCTGCGCGACCTGGGTAACACCGTCCTGGTCATCGAGCACGATCTGGACATGATCGCCGCTGCCGACTGGGTGGTTGACTTTGGACCTGGTGCCGGGCGGCAGGGTGGTCATATCGTAGCCCAGGGCACCCCCAGCACAGTGGCTCAGAATCCTGCATCGATCACCGGGCAGTACCTGGCAGGCAGGGCGCACATCCCTGTCCCCGCCGACCGCCGCCCCATTACCGGTGAAGGACTGACCATCCATGGGGCACATGAACATAACCTAAAGAACATAACCGTCTTTTTCCCGCAGCATACGCTGACCGCCATCACCGG
>Ga0194063_10001925_pt1 | contig 13168 bp, 10 predicted proteins | sample SepL3720m_MetaG_FD_155459 | JGI IMG/M metagenome (GOLD analysis project Ga0194063, IMG submission 155459) | Anoxic zone freshwater microbial communities from boreal shield lake in IISD Experimental Lakes Area, Ontario, Canada - Sep2016-L373-20m | ecosystem: Environmental > Aquatic > Freshwater... | reverse complement strand
GCTGGCAAGGCAATCATCGTCTTCCAAATCATCGGTGCTTCGTTCGGCCCGATCTTGGGTGCCATGTTGGTGGAATTCATTTTCAACGGCGGCAAATGGAGTGGCCCGCGCGCAGGTTTCAACCCAGCCGGCTGGGTCTCCTGGGCTATTGGGTTCTTCGTTGGCATCCTGCCGATCCTCCACGACAAAGTCTCCGACCAATTCCCGGCGATCCCCGCCGCTCCGGTCGCGGCCTTCCTTGTCGGTGCCGTGATTTACGGCCTGCTTGCCAAGATGGGAATGCAATCCGCCCTCGTCCCGCTGCCCGCGAATCTGAAGGACAGCACCAAATGACCCCACTCATGAAACGCCGACTTGCCCTGCTCACGCTCACCTTTTTTCCCGCCATCGCATTTTGCGAACCCGCGAAGGTAGTGGAGAAACCTGCAGCTCCCCCCACCGCGGCCAAGGTCGCGAAGGTCCGCCTCAAGACCACCCAAGGCGACATCGTGATCGAGCTCAACAGCGAGAAGGCGCCTATCTCCGTCGCAAACTTCCTCGGATACGTGAAGAAAAAGCACTACGACGGCACGGTTTTTCACCGGCTCATGCCAACCTTCATGATCCAAGGCGGCGGATTCTCCCTCAGCGAGGGCAAACTCGTTCCCAAAACCCCGGACGCTCCGATCAAAAATGAAGGGCAGAATGGCCTGAAAAACCTCCGTGGCACCATCGCCATGGCGCGCACCGGTATCATTGACAGCGCCACCTGCCAGTTCTTCATCAACGTGGTGGACAACGAGGCCCTCGACTACCCGAACAATGGCGGTTACGCCGTGTTTGGTAAAGTCGTCGAGGGCATGGATATGGTGGATAAGATCAAGGATATGGAGACGGAAACTCCGCCAGGATCGAGGGAAAAATCATTCCCGCTCAAACCCGTGGTGATCACCTCCGCCACGGTCGTGGAATAAGCGGCGGACGACTATCCCGGCCCTTCATCAACCATCCCATTTCCTGATGCAACTCTGGCTCTGCCCGCTGCTGGCATTCCTCCTTGGGTCGATCCCCTTCGGCCTGCTCATCGCCAAGGCGAGGGGTATCGATATCCGCCAGCACGGCTCAGGCAACATCGGAGCCACCAATGTGCTGCGGGTGATGGGGAAAAAATACGGAATCCCCTGCCTGCTCCTGGACATCCTGAAGGGGTTTGTTCCCACGCTGCTGGCGATCTCGCTGATCCGCTTCGCCGGCCAGCCATCCGGCATCGCGATCCAATACCTGCTGCCTTTTGCAAAAACGGATAACCCGCAATTTTTGGCACAATCAATTCAGGTCATCACCGGACTCTGCGCCATTCTCGGCCACAACTATTCGCCATGGGTTGGATTCAAGGGAGGCAAGGGAATAGCCACCACTGCGGGCGTGGTGACGGCATTGATGCCCGCCGCCATCCTGATCCTTGTCCTGATCTGGTTGATCCTGTTCAAAATCACCCGCTACGTTTCCGTCGCCAGCATCGTCGCCGTGGCGCTGGTCCCCATCATCACCCATCTGGGCGCAAGGTTCCATCACGTCCACAACGACAAATCCCTGCCCACCCTCTGGGAATCAGGAACATGGAATAAACCCCTGTTCGCCTTTTCCGTGCTGGTCGCCCTGCTCGGCATCTGGAAACACCGCTCCAATATCCAACGCCTCATCGCCGGAACCGAAAACCGCTTTGAGAAAAAAACCGGGAAGTGACCGAACCGAAGATCCACCTCACTTTTAACAAATAACTTCTAACCTTTCACCCCCATGAATTCTCCTTTCACCTCCGCCGCCATCCTCGGAGCAGGCTCGCTCGGCACGGCGCTCGCGAAACTCCTGGCCCCAAAACTGGAATCCATCCTGCTCGTTTCGATCGAAGAGGATGTGGTGGCAGGCATCAACCGCGACCATCGCAATCCGAAATACCTCAAAGACGTCGTCCTCGCGGATAACATCCGAGCGACCACCGATCATCGCGAGATCCTTGAATACCCACTTGTGCTCGTGGCCGTGCCATCATCCGCAGTCCGCTCGGAAGCCGGAAAACTCGCCACCATCGGCCTACCCGCCAACACACCGCTCGTATCCTGCGGCAAAGGCATCGAACGCGATACCGGCGAGCGACTCAGCCAGATCCTCAGGGATGTGCTGCCCGACAATCCGATCGGCATCCTAACTGGTCCTAACCATGCTGAGGAAATCGCCATGGAGATGGTCACCTGCGCGGTAGTGGCATCGCACGACACCGATCTGGCGGATGCACTCCAGGATCTTTTCACCCTGCCATTTTTCCGGGTTTATACCACCGACGACGTCCCCGGCGTGGAACTCGGCGGAGCGGTCAAGAATGTGTATGCCATCGCCGCCGGCATGGCACACGGACTCGGCGTGGGAGACAATGCCGTGGCCGCCCTCGTCACCCGTGCCCTTGCAGAAATGACCCGCCTTGGAGTCGCCCTCGGTGGTCGCCCTGAGACTTTCTCGGGCCTTTCCGGTGTGGGCGATTTGATCGTAACCTGCTTCTCCGAACATTCCCGCAATCACCGCGTCGGCCACGCCATCGGCACCGGCAAAACACTCGAAGAGGCCGTAGCTTCGCTGGGCATGGTCGCAGAGGGTGTGCCTAACGCCCTTTCCATCCACGACGCCGCACGCAAACTCGGCGTCCGCACTCCCATCATCGATGGAATTCACGCGATTCTCTACGAAGGCAAACCCGCCGCAGTCGCCATGCGGGAGCTGCTAGACCGGGATCCACGCCCGGAAAATGGTTGAACTAACCCACTTACCCCATGAGCATCAGCATCCTCGATTGGTCCATCATCATCATCTATCTTGTGAGCGTTGTCGGACTCGGTTGTTGGGCCGGGATCAATGCTAAAAAGAAGGGCGAGAGCCACGGCGAATCCGTCGCGGGTGATTATTTCATGGCCGCCCACACGCTGAAATGGCCGGTCATCGGCCTCGCGCTTTTCGCCACCAACATCTCCTGCGTCCACCTCGTCAGCCTCGCCCAATCCGGTTATGACACGGGCCTGCTCAACGGCAACTTCGAGTGGATGGCCGCCTTCACCCTGATCCTCCTCGGCTTCTTCTTCGCCCCGTTCTACCTGAAATCCAAGGTCGCAACCCTCCCGGATTTCCTCGAAAAACGCTACTGCCGCGAGTGCCGCGACCTGCTCGCCGTGGTCTCGATCGTCGCCGCGATCATTTTCCACATCGCCTTCCCCCTCGCCACCGGCTGGCTGATTCTCCACGATATTTTCGGCATCGAGAAATGGACCTGCATCTTCCTGATGTGCGGACTCACCGGAGTTTACACCGTGGTCGGCGGGCTTGCCGCTGTGGCCATCACTGAGACGATCCAAACCGTCGTGCTCTTGCTGGGTGCCTTCGTCATCACCTGGTTCGCCTGGCAGAAAACCGGCGGTTGGGAAGGCATGACCGCCACGCTCAACACCGCCAACTCGGCCGCCCAAGGCATCACCGACGGCAAACTCATGAGCATGCTCCGCCCGCACGGCGACGAAAGCGGCATGCCTTGGTATTCCATTCTGCTAGGCTACCCGGTGCTCGGCATCTGGTATTGGTGCGCGGACCAAACCATCGTCCAGCGCGTGCTCGGAGCTAAGAGCGAGAACGACGCCCGGGTCGGCCCGATTTTCTGCGGCCTCATCAAGATCCTCCCCGTCTTCATCTTCATCGTTCCCGGACTGATGCTCTACACGGCCGTCAAACAAGGAAACATCGAAGGAGTCACCCAGGTCCGCCTCGCCCAGACCATTGCCCTTCCAGAAGGCGGCAAGGAAAAAATCATCACCGTCACCGGTGACTTCGGCGGCGCGAAAATCGATCCGATCCGCCTTAAGAATGAAGAAACCCTCGATCTCTCCCAACTCGCCATCAAGCCCACCCATAAGGACGCCTCCCTCATCATCGGCCCCGACGTGCCGGTGAAAACCGTCAAAACCGACGCTGGCGAAACCATCCCCACACCTGAAGGCATCCGCCCCTATAAATCAAAAGAAGTGTATGCGGTCATGATCAAAAAGCTCCTGCCCGTCGGAGTTCTCGGCCTCCTTGCCGCCGCGCTGATGGCCGCGCTGATGGGAAACCTATCAAGCGCATCTAACTCGATCGCCACCATGGTCAGTTACGACATCGTCAAACGTTTCAACCCCGCCACCAGCGACAAGCAGCTCGTCTTTATCGGTCGCGTCGCCACGCTCTCGTCCATCGCTTTCGGCATCGCGCTCGTGCCGCTGCTTGACCGCAAGGCCAGCATCTTCAACGCGCTTAACGAAATCATCGCTCACATGGCACCGCCCATCACCTGCGTCTTCCTGCTAGGCGTGTTCTGGCCAGCCGCCTCCGCCCGCGGCGCGAAGTGGACGATGTGGCTCGGCTCCATCCTCGGCGTGGGCATTTACGCACTCAAAGCCCTCCATGAAGGCTACCCCGTTACCTTCGCATGGGTCCCAGGTTTCTTCATCACCACACCCTTCATGATGATGGCCTTCTACATGTTCGTCGCCTGCCTTGTCCTTCAAGTCGTCTTCACCAAACTCCAGCCCAAGCTCGCCGGGGAAGACGTCCAAGCCCTCTACTGGCCGCATCCACTGGACGCCCTCAAGGCTCCAGGCTGGACCGGCATCCTCAACTACAAGGTGCTGGCTGCCATCGTCATCGTCGCCATGAGCATTCTTTACGTCATCTTCCGCTAACAATTTTTTACCGCACCCTGATGAAAATCAAACTCATCGCATTGCTCATCACCGCCATTGCCGCTTCCTGCGCCCCCACTCCGGTCACTCGTTACGCCTGGATCACCGGCCTCAAAATGGAAAAGGCCGATTACTATCGAAAACTCCACGCCAACCCGTGGCCCGCCGTCAACGCCAAGATCAAGGAGTGCAACATCCGGAACTTCTCCATCTACGAACGCGAAATCGAAGGCAAAACCTATCTCTTCGCATACCTCGAATACACCGGCAGGAACTTCGACGCCGATATGAAGAAAATGGCCGCCGACCCCGAAACGCGCCGCTGGTGGAAGGAAACAGACCCCTGTCAATCCCCTCTCCCCGACGCCAAAAAAGCAGGCAAAACCTGGGCCGACACCAAGGAGATCTATCACCTCGATTGAAGCACTTATCCTCAATCAAAACCCATGAAAACCACCATCTGGACATCCGCATTGGCGCTGACACTCGCCATCATCTCACAGGACATCAAGGCCGCCAAGCCCTCTGACTTCCCAGCTAGTGCCACTCCACCGACGGAAGCCGCCATCGCCAACTGGCGTGCCAAGCGCTACGGCATGTTCATCCACTGGGGGCCCGTCAGCCTGACCGAGAAGGAAATCGGTTGGTCGCGGGGCAATGAAACGCCGATCGAGAAATACGACAACCTCTACAAGGAATTCAATCCGACGAAATTCAATGCCGACGAGTGGGCCACCATCGCCAAGAAGGCAGGCATGCGCTACATCGTTCTAACCACCAAGCACCACGATGGTTTCTGCCTCTGGGACACCAAGCTCACCGACTACAACATCATGAACACGCCGTTCAAACGCGACGTAGTCAAGGAACTGGCCGTAGCTTGCAAAAAACAGGGCATCGCCTTCGGCGCCTATTACTCGACCTGCGATTGGCATCATCCAGACTTCCCGCTCACCAGCCCCGGAGGAAAAACCCACCGCGAAACATCCAACATCGAGTCCTACAACAAATACCTTCTCGGCCAGATTGAGGAACTCATCACCAAATACGGACCGCTCATCACCATCTGGAACGACGTCCCACAGGAGTTCAAGGGCCGCGGAATCAACACAATCAACCTCGTGCGCAAACTCCAACCGGACATCCTCATAAACAACCGCACCGGCGACGGCGGCGATTACGACACTCCCGAACAGAAAATCGGCGGTTTCAACATGGACCGCCCGTGGGAATCCTGCATGACGGTCTCCGCACACAATAACTGGGCATGGGGCGGTGAAAAGGACGGGGTGAAATCACTGGAAGCCTGCCTCCGCATGCTGATCCTCGGCAATGGCGGCGATGGCAACGTGCTGCTCAACGTGGGTCCCACACCCGAAGGCATCATCGCACCCGAACAAGCAAACCGCCTCAAGGACGTCGGCGACTGGCTCGCAAAATACGGCGAGAGCCTGATGGACACACGTGGCGGCCCATACAAACCCACCACCGATTTCGCCTGCACCCGCAAGGACAACACCATCTACCTTCACATCCTCAAGCGTGGCGATGGCGATTTCAAACTCCCCGCACTGCCAGCAGGCATCGTTTCCGCCAAACTTCTAACCGGCGGAAATGTGAGAGCCAGCCAGACTGCAACGGGACTCTCGCTCACGCTCTCCCCCAAAAACCCGAAGGAAATCGACGTGATCGTCAAACTCGAGTTAGACAAGGCCTCAATGGATATCGAGCCGATCAACGTCAAATAACCGTTCGCGCCAAGTGGCCCGGGCAAGCTTGCCCGGAGCCTCCTGAAAAATAGCCCAGCTCATGAATATCTATAGAGTTTATCACGGTTCTAATTTAAAGAGTTTGTTGAATTAAAATCATTTTCTGGGGTGGCGTTTCATACTGCTCTAGACATACCGGCTGCACCGGGGCCGAGAGAAGAACCTTTAGGCTCTCCCGGTATTTGGTGGGTCATGACCCCTATAAATCATGTGTCAATCGACATGGATGCATATTGTGGTCAAAACTTGTTGTATAACGAAAAAACCACATTACTCAGTGAGGATTATTCCCCCGGAAGGTCTATTTTCCACAAACGGCTAGTTGCGCCACTTGAAGAGTCAACAACGGATTTCTTTGGTATTGCGAATATGCTATGGCATCCTTCAATATACTGTAATGAATCAACTATGATAGAGCTCAAGAAAATGAAATTTATCAACTTGGTTCTGGAAACATCTAACTAATATATTTCGCGTTTCATACAGTGCTAAGGAAAGTGAAATACTCGACGGATCTAGAAAGTGATCAGTCATTTTAAAATCCAGAATGTATCGCACCACTGTGGGCTAGCAAGGCAGGGACCGTCTCTCCGAGCGGTCCGTGCAAATGGACAGAGAATGAAAAGCCATTACGATTCACTCATTCGCCTATCTTTCTCACGGACCGCTCGGAGAGACGGTCCCTGCCTTCCACTCCGTTGGAGTGAGCACCCAATCTCCCAATTTCAAATTCCCAATGTCCATTTTAGGTTGATTCCCGGCGAATCCACCCTAAGTCTCCTGCCATGCCCGATGCCGTCTATGTTCGCGACGCCTTTGCCCGGATCGCCGACCGCTATGTCCTCACCAACCACGTCCTGAGCTTCGGGGCGGATATCTGGTGGCGCAAGGTCGTGACCACACGGATCCGGAAGTGGAAACCCGCACGCCTTCTGGATGTGGCATCCGGTACGGGCGATCTGGCCCTGGAAATCCAGGACGCCTGCCCGGATTGCGAGGTGATCGCCTCGGACTTCTGTGCGGAAATGCTCGCCCATGCCTCGAGTCGCGGTTTGGAACAAACGGTGGTGGCGGATGCGCTGGCGCTGCCATTTCCCGATGGCGGATTCGACGTCGTCACGGTGGCCTTCGGCCTGCGCAACATGGCGGACTATCCAGCGGCACTGCGGGAAATGCTGCGCGTGCTCAAACCCGGCGGACGTCTGGTGATTCTGGATTTCTCACTACCCGATGGCATTCTGCGCACACCCTACCGCCTGTATCTGCACCACGTGCTCCCGCGCATGGCCGGTTGGCTCACCGGCCAAAAGGACGCCTACGAATATCTCGGCGGATCCATCGAGACGTTTCCATCCGGTACGGCGATGATAGATTTGTTAGAATCCTGCGGTTTTACGAAAGCAGACGCCACTCCCCTCACCTTCGGCGTGGTTTCGATCTACGAAGGAACACGGCCAGAGTCATGAACCACCCCACCCCGGAAATATCCGCGCGCGATGCGGCACGGGAACTCGCCCGTCGGCTGAAAACCGCCGGGCACGAGGCGTTGTTTGCCGGCGGCTGTGTGCGCGATCGGTTGTTAGGACACGAACCAAAAGATTATGACATCGCCACCAGCGCGGTTCCGTCCGAGGTGATGGCGCTTTTTCCCGGATCCAACGAGGTAGGCGCCCACTTCGGCGTGGTGATCGCCAAACACGGCGGCCACCATGTGGAAATCGCCACCTTCCGCACCGATGGCAGCTACCGCGATGGCAGGCGTCCCGAAACCGTGACCTTCTCCACGCCGGAGGAAGACGCGCAACGACGGGATTTCACCATCAACGGGTTATTCGAAAATCCGGAAACCGGCGAGGTGATCGATTTCGTAGGCGGCATGGCGGATCTCAAGGCAGGCATCATCCGCGCGATCGGCGATGCCACAGCGCGCTTCAACGAAGACGGCCTGCGATTGCTCCGCGCCGTGCGCTTTGCCTCAAGGCTGGAATTCCGGATCGAGACGGAAACGCTGACATCACTCAAAGACCGGGCGTTTTTGTTAGACAGGATTTCACCAGAACGGATCCGCGATGAGTTTTCAAAAATCCTCACCTGTCCGCTCCGCCGGTCCGGCATCGGTCTGCTGGTGGATACGGATCTCATCCGCCATTTCCTGCCGGAAGTGCTACCGATGATCGGCTGCGATCAACCGCCGGAATGGCACCCCGAGGGTGATGTTTACACTCACACTCTCATCATGCTCGAAATGCTCGCGGAGGATGCTCCGCTGGAGTTGTGCCTGGCCGTGCTCCTGCACGACATCGCCAAGCCCCCGTGCCGGACGATCGATGAGGACAGCGGACGAATCCGCTTCAATGGCCACGACACCATGGGCGCAGAAATGGCCGAGACCATCCTGCGCCGCCTACGTTATCCGAACCACACCATCGCCGCCGTGGTGCCGATAGTCGCCCGCCACATGCAGTTCATGAACGTTCAAAAAATGCGCGTGGCCAAGCTCAAACGCTTCATGGCCGAGCCGACGTTCGACATGGAAATGGAACTTCACCGCGTCGATTGCGGATCGTCCAACGGGTTCACCGACAACTACGAGTTTCTCCAAGCGAAGGAGTTAGAATTCGCGGCGGAACCGTTGATTCCCCCGCCCCTGGTGACCGGAAAAGATCTGATCCAGTTAGGTCTCCTGCCCGGCCCTCGTTTCAAGGAAATCCTCGAAAACCTTCAAACCGAACAACTCGAGGGAAGAATCTCCGACCGTGAATCGGCGCTGCGTTATCTCAGCCAGTTGGTTGCGGAGAGTTAAGTGGCGACAAACCACTCAAAGCCCTAACGAATCCAACACCGCCTTGCTGATCGGCGCGAGCAGGATGGAGGGGAATAAACCGAGAAGCACGAGCAATACCGCCGGGATCGCCACGGACAACGCGTGGAACACGGGCAGGCACGGAGCGGATGAGGAAACCGAATCCTCCGCCGCGTCTCTCACAAACGCCTGCTTCAAAACCGATAGATAATAATAGAGGGAAACCGCACTCATGATGGCGCCCAGTCCGACCAACCAGGCGAGTCCGGATTTCTCACCGGAGGCGGTGGCGGCCATGGCCGTGCTGAACATGGCGAACTTGCCGAAAAATCCAGCCAAGGGCGGAATGCCCGCCAGCGAAGTGAGGAATACCAGCAAAGACACCGCTTGGAAAGGCGAGCGCTTCACCAATCCGGCGAACGATGATATGGAATCATCACCACGATCACGCTCGACGGCTGCGGTCACCGCTAGTGCACCGAGAGTAGCGAGTCCATAGACGATGACATAGAACAACGCGGATCCAGCGGCATCCCTGCCATTGGCCGCCAGCGCAACTAACAGATATCCGGTATTAGCAACCGCAGAATAGGCCAGCAACCGCCGCATGCTGGTTTGCGCGAGTGCCAGAAGATTTCCGAAAAGGATCGATACAGCGGACAGGATCGCCAGCCAGATCGTCCACCCCGGCAGCATTCCACCCCATGCGGCAGAACCACCAGCAGAATGGAAACCAATCAGCAGCAGGCGAACCAAGACAACCAAGCCCACGGCTTTCGACGCGGCGGAAACCAAGGCAACGGTGGTGGCAGGAGCTCCCTGATAGACATCGGGGGCCCAATAGTGGAACGGCGCGGCGGCCATCTTAAACGCCAACCCGACAAGCACCATCAGCAAGCCGGCGATGGCCAGCACGGACGTCGGTCCGGCGGCGAGAGCAGCGGCAATCTCAGTAAGCTTCGCGGTATGGGCGAATCCATAAAGGAAACTCATACCGAACAACATGAAGGCCGCGGACACTCCACCGAAGAGGAAGTATTTCAACGAGGCTTCGGAAGTTTTGGCGGTGCGTGGAAATCCGGCCAGCAGATAGAGGGAAAGACTGGCGAGTTCGAGCGCGACGAAAAGGAACAACAGGTGGTTGGTCCCTGTAGCCAGCAACAGACCGGTCAGTGCAAACAACATCAGCGCGTAGTATTCGCCAATCTGCGGGATCTCGCGCCGCGCAGGTGGCAGACAGATGGCCAGCAGGCCCAAACCTAGCACCAAGCCCTTGAACAAGTGCGCCAGCCCATCGGTCGCGATCAGCGATGATGAATCGCCACTCAGCTTGAGCGGAGGGCACCACAAGGAAGTAATCGCAACAAGGATTCCCACTGTGGCGATTCCAATGGCGGAATTAACCGGGAACGGCTTGAGGGTTTTCGACTCGTAAGCCACGGCCATACCCAGCAAGACCAGCGCGGTTACTACCAGCACGGCTTCGGGCATCAATTGCATCAATAGGGCGTTGTAATTCACGGCAGGGAGAGAATCGATTGGAACAAGGGACTGCGGAGGCCGTCATCGATGAGGACCACCCAAGGTTTCGGATAGATACCGATCGCCAGAGAAACGACGAGCAACAAGGCAATGGCGGAGATTTCCGGACGAGTGAGCGGTGGCATCTTTTCTGCCGGGGCATCCGTGGATTTCCGCTCCGGAAAGAACGCGCGGATCATGGCACGCAGCGAAAACGCGCCGGTGATGATGATGCCGATGGCCACAGGAATCGTGAGCCATGGATAGACCTGCCAGAGTCCGATCACCACCGAGATTTCAGCGACGAATCCGCTGAAGCCGGGAAGTCCCATCGAGGCCGCAGTGGCGAGCGTGAAAGCAACCGCCGCGCCGGGCAGGGTTTTCCAGAGATCAAACGCCTGAAGCGCGGTCAGGTCACGGGTGTGAGTGCGTTCGTAAACCACCCGACCGGCAATACCGAAGAGCAGTCCCGCGATGATGCCGTGCGAAATCATCTGCAATGCCGCACCACGCAACCCCCATTGATTGGCGGCGGCAAGTCCTAACAGAATAAAACCCATGTGGCTCACCGAAGAATAGCCGATCACGAATTTCAGATCCTTCTGAGTCAGCGCTGTGAGCGCTCCATAAATGATTCCCACCACGGCCAATCCGGCGATCACCATGCGCCACTCCATGAAACCCTGCGGGAAGAGCGGCATCGCCACACACATCGCACCATAAGCCCCGAGTTTCATCACCACACCCGCCAGTAGCATCGATGCAGCGGTCGGTGCCGCCACGTGACCGGTGGGAGCCCAGGTGTGGAACGGCCACATACCCGCCAACACCGCGAAGCCGAGGAAAAGAATAGGGAACGCCCAAAATTGCAGCGACGGCGCATAGGTGGCGTGCGCCAGATAATCGAGATCGAAACTCTTGCCACCCGCCGCCGCGTAGGCGACCACGATACCGATCAGGATCAACGCACTGGCACCGATGGAATACATCGTGAGCTTCATCGCGCCGTATTCCTTGTTCGTCGATCCCCAGATGGCGATGAGCATGTATTTCGGCAGGATCACCACTTCGTAACAGACAAACAAAAGGAAAGCATCACGACTGAGAAACACGCCATAAACCCCGCCGATGATGGTGAGAAACCATGCGAAAAACGCCCGCGGACGGTGGCTCACATTCCACGAGAAAAGCACGCCTGCGATGGCGACGATGCCGGTGAGCAGAAGCAGCGTGAGGGAAAGCCCGTTGGCCGCCAGATGGAAATTGATACCGAGATCCGGCACCCATGGTAGATTGAGATCCCAAACCGGGGCGTCGGGATGGTTCAGGCGCTCCAGGCAGGCGACGGCGGCCACCAGCGCTCCGGCGATCGATGCCACCAGCGCGACGACCCGCGAGAACGCGGCAGATCGGGCGGGGAGCAGGAGCACCAACAATGCCCCGGCAAATGCGGTTAGAATGGTCCAGGCGGGAGTCATGGGATCGGGCTGAGGAGGTCGAGAATATTGAGGATTACGGGATTGGTGAAATGCAACAGCGCCTGCGGCCACAATCCGGGGATGACAATCAGGGCGATGGCCAGCGCGAACCATCCGCGCTCGGTGCCGCTAAGGTCCGCCCATTTGGCGAAGTTCGGTTTGAGAGGACCATGGAAAATCTTGCGGATCATGCGGAGCAGGAACACTGCGGTTAGAAGAAGGCCGATCAACGACACCGCAGCCGCCCATGGAGTCAGTGCGAAGACACCGTTGAACATGAGGAACTCACCGATGAAGCCGCTCAGACCCGGCAGGCCAAGCGAAGCGAAGACAGCAATACCGAACACTCCGCAAAACACCGGAGTCTGCGCACGCAGGCCGCCGAAGTCGTTCAAGCCGCGCGATCCGCCGCTGCGGGATTCGAGAATGCCGATTCCGAAGAACAAGGCGGAGGCGATGACCCCGTGGTTGATCGCTTGCAACACCGTGCCGGAAAGCGCGGCAGAAAGCGCGCCGCGATCAGCATGCACGGCTGCGGACGCAGCGATGGCCATCACACAGTAACCAAGGTGATTCACCGAGGAATAGGCGAGGATGCGTTTCAAATCCGTCTGTGCGAGCGCGGCCATCGCTCCTAACAAGATCGTCGCCACTGCGAGTCCGGTAAGCAGCGGCGCGAGCGATGGAAGGACTTCCGGGAAGATCGGCAGGAAAATCCGCAGCAATCCATAAACACCCATTTTCGAGAGCAGGCCGGTGAGCAGCATCGTCACGGGCGTGGGTGCCTCGGCATAAGCGGCGGGCAACCATGCGTGGAACGGCACCACCGGCACCTTCACCGCAAGACCGAGAAACACCGCC
>Ga0194063_10001923_pt1 | contig 13171 bp, 8 predicted proteins | sample SepL3720m_MetaG_FD_155459 | JGI IMG/M metagenome (GOLD analysis project Ga0194063, IMG submission 155459) | Anoxic zone freshwater microbial communities from boreal shield lake in IISD Experimental Lakes Area, Ontario, Canada - Sep2016-L373-20m | ecosystem: Environmental > Aquatic > Freshwater >... | reverse complement strand
GAGTTCGCCTGAAACAACAAACCGCCGCGGTCATCGGAAAAGCGTCTACACCGCGGCGGTCATTTTAAATGAGCAAAAATTGGGACTGAAGGGGGAGCAGGTACACTTGGAGCTGATGCCGCAGGGAGTTATTAAATATGTCTATCCATTAGCGGGGAATGAATCCGCTCTCAATCATAACATCTTTAACGATAATCGCCCCGAAGTGCAAAAAGATGTAAAACGGACAATGAAGTCGGATACCGTGGTAATTAGTGGCCCGTTAGAATTACTTCAGGGAGGTAGGGGCCTGGTGATGCGAAAGGCGATTTACTCAGATGGGGAATTCTGGGGGTTCGCCACCGTGGTGCTGGATGTCCCTTCATTGTTACGTGATGCGGGGTTATTAACAAATTATTCTGATGTTGATTACGTTCTGTACCGCAATGATGACCTGCGATTAATTTCTGGTGACGCGGCAGTACTGGCGCAACAGCCAGTAATTCATTCTATCCCGCTGGTTGACGGATCGTGGTCACTGGCGGGAATCCCGATAGATGGTTGGGAAGCACAGATTAGATCCCAGATGCTTCTGTTTCAGCTTGTAGGTGCACTATTCGGCATTCTACTGGGTTTGCTGGCATATTCCATCTACAATCGGCAGGAGACGCTGGAAAAAGCAGTTCAGCAACGAACAGAAGAGCTAACCTCGTTAACTGAAGTGCTACAAGATGATATCGTCAAACAAGAACGGATTGAAGCTGAATTGCTACGCCTTAACAGCTCAATGCAGGCAGTATCTGGTGTGAATCAGGCTATTACTATTACCCATGCACAGGATGAGATATCCCTGATGCAGGAGGTATGCCGTATTCTAATTGAGGTGCGCGGGCACTCGCTGGCCTGGATTGGCCTGGTGGAAAATGATAAGCACCATACGGTACGCCCGGTAGCGCAGAGTGGTTTTGATGAGGGATATCTGGAGTCTATCGAGATAACCTGGGGGAATGATGAGCATGGCAAAGGGCCAACGGGGAGAGCTATTCGTTCAAAATTGCCTGTTGTCTCCCATGATATTCTCAACGATCCCCTATATGTTCCCTGGCGTGAGGAAGCGATGAGGCACGGTTTTAAGTCCTCTGTAGCAATACCTTTAATGGATCGAGGTCATGTCTTTGGGGCTTTGAATATATATTCTGATAGTCTCGAAACTTTCGATGAAGATGAATTGATGGAGTTGCAGGATCTGGCGACAGATCTATCATATGGAGTACGCTCGTTGCGAATCAGGGAAGAGCAATGGAAAGTTGAGTCAGCATTACGAGAATCAGAGCGACGTTATCGTTCGCTCTTCATGGATAACCATGCTGTTATTTTATTATTTGATCCAGCGACCGGACAGGTAGCGGATGCTAATAATGCTGCCAGTGAATTCTATGGTTATACAATAGGGCAATTGCGGGGTCTCCATATCTGGGATATTAATCTAAAATCAAAACAGGAGTTGATGAAACGATTGGAGATCGCCAGCGTGAAGAAGATGCCGCACTTGATCGGTGAGCATCGCCTGGCAAATGGCGAAATCAGGATGGTGGAGGTTTACAGTGGGCCATTTACTATTGATGGGCGAGTACTGATTTATTCGCTAGTGCATGACATCTCTGAATTACGCCACGCAGAGATTGCACTGGCGGAAGAAAAAGAGCGGCTGGCGGTCACTTTACGGAGCATCGGTGATGGCGTGATAGCTACCGACACCAACGGGTTAGTGACTCTGATAAACGATACAGCAAGCAATTTGACAGGATGGGATACAGAGAAAGCAACGGGCAGGCCATTGCAGGAGATCTTCCATATCATAGATGAGGAAACGAGAAAGTCTTCTCCTAATCCAATTACACGTGTAATGCGCTCCGGGAAGAGTGTCATGCTGGAGAATCACACCATATTGGTCTCCCGTAGTGGACATGAATATCATATTGCCGATAGTGCCGCTCCAATACTGGCAAAGGACGGAAGTATTATTGGTGTCGTACTGGTTTTCCGCGATGTAACAGAGAAATTTGCCATAGCAGAAAAATTACGCCGGCAGCAGGAAGAATATGAAACCATTTTCAATTCAGTTCCCGCGATGATTTTCTACAAAGACTTGCATAATCATGAGTTAAGTGTGAATCGAGCATACTGTGAGAAGAAGGGATTGCCATTAGATTTTAAAGGAATGCATGACGTTGAAGCATCATTTCCCGAGGAAGATGCGGCAGAATATCTGCACGATGACCTGGAAGTAGCCCGTACCGGGATACCGTTGCGAAATAAGATTGAAAGATTTTATACCGCCTCTGGTGTCCGCTGGATATCAACTGACAAAGTGCCATATCATGATAGAGATGGGAAGATTATCGGAGTAATCGGGTTTGCCGTTGATATTACGGAGGAAAAACTGGCGCGCGAACAGTTGGAAACGGCGATATCGATGGCAGAAAATGCGAACAAAGCCAAAAGCCAGTTTCTGGCGGTAATCAGCCACGAGATAAGGACGCCGATGAACGGTATCATGGGTATGACGGATATTCTCCTGGATACTCCAGTCAGTAGTGAGCAGAAAGAATTCCTCACCATTATCAGGGATTCCTCTCATTCACTGATGGAAATCCTGAATGATATTTTGGATCATTCCAAGATCAATGCGGGCAAATTAGAACTGGATGTGCAGCCATTCTCCTTGCGCGAAAACGTCGGGGCATTTTTGCGTTCTATGGGATTCCGTGCAAATCAGAAAGGACTGGAGCTAGCTGGATATATAGCTCCGCAAATACCGGATATTCTTATGGGTGATGCAAATCGTCTACGTCAGATTCTGGTCAATATCGTAGGCAATGCCATCAAATTCACCGATAGTGGAGAGATAATTGTTCGGGTTGAGTTGGAGGGTAGCGAGGCTGACAGATCAGTTGTGCACTTTAGTGTAGCTGATACCGGGATTGGGATTCCAGCAGAAAAAATAAAGTCGATATTTGAAGAATTTACCCAGGTGGATGCCCAGGGAAGTCAGCATTATGAAGGTTCCGGGTTGGGACTATCAATTGCGGAGCGCATCGTGAAAATGATGCATGGCAGGATATGGGCGGAGAGTAAAATCGGCGAAGGAAGTACCTTCCACTTCACGGTTGAATTGCAGCATCAAGTGTTGGATAGTACGCAGGTGATTCCGGCAGAGAAAGATAATCTCGCTGGATATACTGCATTCATTATGGCAAATGGAAGCACAAACCGGGATTATCTCGGTGAAATATTAACGAGTTGTGGAATGCATGTAATAGTGGTTGCTAGTGGCAAAGAAGCATTAGCTGAAATTGAGGTAGTAAGAACAAAGGGTCAACAGATATCAGTATTTATTCTGGACGTAGATTCGCGCGACATTCCATTGTCTAAATTAACGGCAGAACTACTGCATGTAAATGCTGCTGCTGGCGCGTTCATATTGTTGATGAATACTATTGGAAATAGTGCAGATTGTACCATGAATATTGAACCGGAGGTGGTGGCATTTTTACGGAAACCAATAATTCAGTCAGAGCTTCTTGATGCGGTTACGCAGGCAGTTCAGCAAAAGATTTCGATGCCACAGTTAGAAATTATCGTTCCCAGTGCTATTGAAACACCTCATCTCAAAATATTGTTGGCAGAAGATAATGCGGTGAATCAATTAGTCGCCCGGAAAATGCTGGAGAAAATGGGGCACGATGTTATTTTGGCCGATGATGGAGGGGAGACGTTACGCATATGGCGAGAGCAGTCGCCAGATTTGATATTGATGGATATCCAGATGCCTAATACGGATGGATTTGAAACGACTCGTCTTATCCGTGCTGAAGAGTACGGGAAGGATAAGCATGTTCCGATTATCGCTATCACGGCTAACGCTATGAAGGAAGATAATGAGCGATGCCTGGCCGCGGGAATGGATGGCTACATCGCAAAACCTGTGAATATGGAACGGCTGCGAATGGAGATTCTCCGTGTCATCGCAGAATATCAGGAGTAGAAAATGGACTTTGACAATGCGTTGATACATATGGATAATGATAAGGAGTTATTCTTTGAGATGATCAAGCTGTTTCTCAAGGGATTACCTGTTCTATTGGCAGAACTGCACCAGAATATCAGTGATGGCGATGCGGTGGAAGCACGGAGATTGGCCCATTCACTGAAAGGATCTGCGGCTCATTTTTATGCAGAAAAGGCAATTCGAGCTGCCATGGAGTTAGAGGAGTATTTAAAAACTGGGGTATGCGACGATAGTGCACTGCTTCTGCGCGACGTGGACGAATCGTTCATGGAATTGCAGGTTGAATTAAAAAAGTTGGAGTTGGAAGGGAACGCAGAAAATGTCGGTTAGTAATCAAGAAAAAAATAATCCACCTTCTCTTCAGGTATTACTCATCGAAGATACTGAGATAGATGCTCATCTGATTCAAGCCTACATTAAGAAAATGTCCGGGTCGCCTTTTAGAGTGGTATGGAAAACTAGGCTCGCGGATGGTTTGAAGAGATTAGCAGAGAAGGACATTGATCTGGTATTGCTGGATCTGTATCTACCAGACAGCAAGGATCTGGAATCACTGCGGTTGGTACAGGAGCAGGTAACAGATGTGCCAGTCATAGTGATGACAGGGCTAAATAATGAAGAAACAGCCGTAGAAGCGGTGAAATGTGGCGCACAAGATTATCTGGTAAAGGGGCAGACCGATTCTGCATTACTGGGTCGGGCGATGCGTTATGCGATTGAGCGTAAGCATGCAGAAGTAAATATCCGCAGTTATCAGGAGCAATTGCGCTCATTAACCGCAGAAGTATCGCTGACAGAGGAGCGCGAACGCAGGCGAATTGCACAGGATTTACATGATCATATTGGCCAGTTGCTCGTACTGGCAAAGATGAAGCTTTCATCGTTCCATACCAAATTTGGCAAGGAGATTATGAATCAAGTAGTGGAGATAAATGATTTGCTCGACAATGCTATTCGCTACACACGCTCGTTAACGGCAGAATTAAGCCCACCTGTTTTGTATGAATTAGGCTTGGAAGCAGCTATTCTATGGTATGCTGAGCAGATGCAGATGCGACACAAAATCAAAGTAGTCGTGGAAGTAGATAAAACCCCAATACCACTGGCAGATGAGATGCGTGGCTTATTATTCCGTGCGGTACGGGAATTGTTACACAATATCGTGAAACATGCAAAAGCGAGAAATGTGAGTATTACTTTGACCGGGCAGACCGAAGGTATTACCATAGTAGTAACTGATGATGGGGTGGGGTTCAATATCAATCTGACGAATGAACAGCAGCATGGCTATGGACTATTTAGTATCCAGGAAAGATTGCGCTATATCGATGGGTCACTAACTATTGAATCTGAACCGGGCAAAGGAACGCGTGCGGTAATTGTGGCACCGCAATTTTGCTGATAGGATATGTATGGCGATATCGATATTACTGGTTGATGATCATAAAATCCTGCGTGAAGGTTTGCGTCTGATGCTGGAGGCTGATGCGCAGCTACATGTTATTGCGGAGGCAGAGGATGGTCGCACAGCAGTGCGCCTGGCGCAGGAGTTAGACCCCGATGTAATAATAATGGATATCGCAATGCCGGAGTTGAATGGCATTGAAGCAACCCGGCAGATAATCACCGCTGATCCAACGCGGAAAGTAATTGCGCTTTCCATGCACAATGATAAGCAATTCATCGTCGAAATGCTCAAAGCTGGAGCATCCGGCTACATGCTGAAGGATTCTGCCTTTACAGAATTATCTGTCGCTATTAAGACTGTTGCCGCAGGGAACGTCTATTTGAGTCCAGCAATTACTGATGTTGTAGTGCAGGATTACTTGCGTAAGTTACCCACGGCTGTAGAAAGCTCGTTTTCCGTCCTGACACCACGAGAACGTGAAGTACTGCAATTACTGGCTGAGGGTAATGCATCCAAACAGATCGCCTCCACCCTCGACCTCAGTGTGAAAACAGTGGAGTTATACCGTCAGCAGGTAATGGATAAGCTCAATATCCATAATGTGGCGGAATTGACGAAATATGCCATCCGTGAAGGATTAACCTCACTGTAAATCCCCGCAGAAAAAAATCGCAAAATTAGGTATATTCCCCAAGGATAGCAAGTAGTTTTCCCAGTGTCCTCAACCATACTAAGCGTTATCATAATACCTGATGGCAAGCTTCACGTCTGAAAAATGGCAGGAGTTGAAGGTAGAACATAATGAGTGTGGTAATGACCGCAGCGGCAATAGGGAAAAGGATGCATGACATACCGGTACTGATTGTTGATGCAAACTCCAGTAACAGGCTGCTCCTTAGCGAGATGATCTGCTCGTTATACATGAAACCGGTGACGGTTGCTGATGCCGCCCTGGCGCTCTCCATTTCCCGACATGTAGGTGAAATGGGCAACCCATTCCAACTGGTGATCATTGATGCAGATCATCCTGCAATTGTGGAGGAAGGATTTACCGAGAAGATTCATCAGCAAATAGGAATTGAAAACGTCAGGATTATTTTGATCTATGGTAAGAATTCTCTAATGTTAGAAAATCCGGAGATGCGAATTGTGAATGTAAGAAGACCTGTCGACATAGCTGTTTTGAAGGGGATTGTCAGCCAGGTCTTCCAACAATGGCCGATGAAACTTGATGAAACAAACACAGGGCAATAAATATATGAAAGCAGGGATGGTATGAAAATAAAGATTGAAACAGGTGAAATATCTATTTGGAGCAAAATATCCGAAAAATGTTCCTGGCAGGCAACGAATGTAATGGGGCCGTTGTTCGCGCATACGCTTATGATGGGTGAAGTATCGATCAATGCGTTGCCGGTAGACCATATTTCCCAGGTGATGCAGCAATTGGATGAAATGGAGATAGGGATCGAGATGGTGATTGATGGTGACTTGCAGGGGTATCTGCTGGTTGGCTATCGTGCACAGGATATCCCGTTGTTACTGCATGGATTGCCGATCTTTAACCGGGAAACACAGGAAAAACATATTATTAGCCGATACTTTACGGTGCGGGAGACGAGTAATCTGCTGGCGGCGTCATTCTTCAGTTCGTTGCGGGAATTATGTGGATATAAATGCTTCCCGGTATGGTTGCCAGATTCCCCAGGAGAAAATGAGAAAGCAGACTACACCTTTGGCCCGAAGCTGCCCTCCATGATTGGGGATAATGGGATTCTCCTGGTAGATGCAGAGATTATTCCGATAGGATCATGGATGCGTGGTGCGATAAATTGCCGCATGTTGTACTTCCCCAGTCTTTCCTCCTGGGCGAAGATTCGCAACGTACAATTACTTCATGAGATGGACTATGAAGTTCAGGAGATATCCGCTGGTACCTACGTCTGTTGATGGATAGCACAAAAAACAGGAGGGGCGCATATTTTGCTCCCCTCCTGCTTCTTTCGAATCGTTATTTGTAGTGGGCTATTCCTTCCGCCACAGGCTCTTCCACCAGGAACTGAAGCCGGTGCTGACATCATCGACGATCTCATAGAAAACCGGCACCATGAGCAGGGTCAGGAACATGGAGAGCAGCAGGCCGCCGATCACTGCAATAGCCAGTGGCTGGCGCATCTCCGATCCTTTGGATAATGCAATTGCTGTCGGCAACATACCGAAGATCATCGCCATGGTGGTCATCAGGATCGGACGTAAGCGTACCGGCCCCGCTTGCTTTATCGCTGATTCTCTATCCAGGCCTTGCTTGCGCAGTGTATTGGTATAGTCCACCATCAGGATAGCGTTCTTCGTCACCAGACCTACCAGCATGATCAGGCCGATCATTGTCATGATACTCAGTGATTTATGGGTGATAGTCATGGCGAAAATAGCACCGGCCATCGCCTGTGGTACCGATAACATAATGATAAGCGGTGCCAGCACAGATTCAAATAGGGCGGCCATTAACATGAATACCAGCAGTACCGACAGGATCAATGCGGAACCCAAGTCACTGAAAGATTCGCTCAATTGTTGTGCCTGTCCGGCCCAGTTTACGGTCACACCGGTGGTGTCGATATTTGCTGCAGCGATTTTACCCTTGATCTCTGCTTGGATGTTACCTATCTGGTAGCCATCTTCCAGGTATCCCTGCACAGTAACCGATCGTTGGCGATTCGTGCGCTCTACCTTTGTCGGTCCGGACGCCGGTTGCAGGTCACAGACTTCATACAGTCGCACCGGCTGGCCGGTGGCTGTTGTCCCCACTACCATATCAGGCACCTGTGTCAGCACCTCTCGTTGATTCGTTGGGAGTTGCACGCGGATATCATATTCCTTGCCGTTTTCGCGGTACTTCGTGGTGATATCGCCCTCCATTGAGGTGCGCAGGGCAGAAGCGATGGCGGCTACACTGATGCCATATTGGGCTGCGCGGTCGCGATCGATATGTGCCTGCAATTCTGGCCGTCCGGATTTCCATGACAGGTCTACCGAATAGGTTCCGGTAGTTGTTTTCACGATGTCCTTAATCTGATTTGCCACCACTAATGAGCGTGCTTCATCCTGTCCACTTACTTCGATGGAGATCGGGGCGCTACTGCCACCACCACCCATAGATGATACGGCGGCAGCGCTGATCTTCACCCCAGGACGGTCGCCGAATGTTGTATTCAGGGATTTCACCACATCGCTGGTACTGCGCAGTTTTGCTTTTTGCAGGTGCAGAGAGATCAGCAGTTTATTGATGATTGATTCGTCCAGGTCTTTCAGGTCCACATTGATCGAGCCGATATCTGCGCTACTGGATGCCCCGCCTGATAACCCGCCAGAGCTCCCCGATGAGCCAACCTGAGTGAGAACGGATTTCACCTCGGGGTATTTGCCAGCATCAAACAACTGCTCCTCAATCATCTTGGCAGTATCGTTGGTAACGCCTAATGAAGTACCAACTGATTGCTCAATATTGATGGTAAGTTGTCGCTGGTCGGAATTTGGGGAGAATTCAAAACCAAATTTTGTCGGTAGTAAGAGTACTACTGCGAAGAGGAACGCAGTGAAGGTCACCAGCGGACGTGTGACAGAGCTGCCGATCTGGAAGTCTTCTTTTCTGCTGAATTGCCTGTCTGATGAGGGGAATGAAAGCATCAAGCCAATAATCGCCAATGCCAGCATGGCGATACTCATCGGCACCAGACCAGCGCCGGGAGCTTTGGCGTCAAGTACCTTGCTGCTGAGTACGACAATTGCAGCAGTCAAAGGCAATGCCAACAAGATACAATAAAGCCAGCGCAGCCAGCCGCCCAGATATATCACTGCGTACCAGACAATGTATATCAGGAACAGAGCGATGATAATAATGGGAAGTGCACCAAAGAGTGTTGTGGCAAGCTGACCTAAACCGCTGATACTCCAGGGGTTTGGTTTTGATACAGCAGTGGCGATACTGGCGAGCAGTGTCATCATTCCGACGCTGATAACCACAGGCCTGTGCACAAGAGACCATTCGAGAATGCCGCAGTAGTAGTCACTCACTTTCTGATAGAAGCGCTCCCAGGCCTGGGTGAAACGGAAGAATAGCCCGGGGTTTTCGCGCTGTTTTTCTTCATCTGCTATCTCTTCATCATGTTTTTTCAGCCAGCGTGAGGCGAGCATAGGTGTCAGGGTGAAGGACATAAAGAGTGAGAATAGTGTAGCAGACGCGATGACAATACCAAACTGGCGGAAGAATTGCCCGACGATACCACCCATGAAGGCGATGGGGACGAACACGACGACGTCCACCATGGTTATCGCCAGTGCCGCCAGTCCGATCTCTGTTCGTCCATTGATAGCCGCCTCGCGCGGGGACTCACCCATCTGCAGATGCCGGTGAATATTCTCCAGCACCACGATAGAGTCGTCCACCAGGATGCCGACCGCCAGCGACAACCCGAGCATGGACATCATATTCATCGAATATTTTAACGCACCCATGACCATGAAGGTGGCTATCATTGAAGTTGGGATAGCCAGTGCCACAATGACAGTACCACGCAGACTGTGCAGGAAGAGGAATACGATCAACACCGCGAGAAATGCACCTTCAATTAACGCCTTATAGACGTCGTTCATGGTGTCTTTGATAAAGATAGACTGGTCACTAGCGACGAAAATTTCTGCTTTATCTTTGGGGATTACCAGCGCCCCGGTATCGATCTTCTTTTTACTTTTAATCGACTCTTCGGTATAAGGCTCTCCGGTCATGCGCTCAAGTTCTTTGCGCACATTATCTACCACCGCCACAGTATTAGAGTTCGATTGTTTTTGCACGGTAATAGCGACACTGCTGCCGTTATTCACTCTGGTATAGTTAGTTTTGTCTGCTACAGAGTCTTTGACTTCGGCCACGTCACGGATGAGTAAATTCGGATTGGACGCACTACTGATACGTACTAATTCAATTTGTTCTGGTTTGGTGAACTCACCCATCACGCGCACAGATGAGGTACGTAGCGCTTCCTCCACCGAGCCGGAGGGCAGATTCAAGTTTTCTGCTTTGAGAGCATTCACAACTTGAGTGATGCTTATTCCATAGGCACGCAGACGATTCTTATCGACATTCACCTGAATTTCGCGCAGTTCGCCACCCGTGATACTTACAGAAGCCACCCCGGTGAGTTGCCCCAGACGGTCCTTCACCACGTCTTCCGCCAGACGGCGAATTTCAATGGGAGATAGTCGCTTCGAAGTGAGTGATAGTTTGATTACCGGCTGCGCGCCGATGTCGATCTTCACCACCTGCGGTGCCTTGGAATCCTGCGGTAGAGTACTACGGAGCACATCAATTTTACTACGCACATCCGAGGTAACGGTCTCCAGATCGGTGCCGATCTCGAACTCCAGGCGCACGGAGGAGACTCCCTCTGAAGAGGTGGAGGAGAGCTTCTTCAAGCCACTGATCATGGAGACCGAATCTTCAATTGGTTTCGTGATAAGCGTCTCTACCTCCTCCGGTCCGGTCCCTGGGTATACCGTAGAGATAAAGATCAGCGGGAATTCGACGTTGGGTAACAGGTCTACCGGCAGTCTACTACGGGACTGCAGACCGAGTACCACCAGCGCCAATACCAGCATCAATATTGTAACAGGGCGAGTAATCGCCAGTTTGGTTAGCCACATAACAAAGTATCCACTTTCGCTTTCGCATCAATACTGCCGGTGACACCAGCAGCTTCATAATGAATAATCGTGAGTTACTTCTTCTCGATCACTTTTATCAGATCGCCATCCTGCAGTGATTGCTGCCCCGAGGTGATCAACTGATCGCCGCTTTTCAGACCGCTGGTAATCTCAACTTGGGTAGAACTGACAGCTCCAATCGAAACCGTTACCAGTTTTGCCTTCCCATCCACATTCACAAATACCTGATGTTTGCCGTCACGTTCAATGAGTGCATCTTTAGGTGCAGTCAATACGCCAGTGTGTCGCGCCAACTGAATGCTGCCACGGGCGAACATGCCGGGATAGACCTTGTCCGATTTGGGCACGGTAATGCGAACCATAAAGTTGCGCGTTTTGGCGTCAACCACCGGTACCACTCGCTCTACAGTCCCCAGGATAACATTGCTGCTTGCGGTGCTGTAAGGATTGGAGCGATCGCCCTGCAGGGCATCGACGTTAATGTTCACTAATTGCCCCGAGGCGACACGTGCCGCTTCCAATTCGGAGATATTCGCCTCAAAGTAGAGCGAGTTATTGGTGGTTAATTTCACAATGGCCATACTTGCGCCCAGACTCTGCCCGACTTCAGCTAACTGTTGAGCGACGACGCCATCGACTGGAGATTTAATGATTGTGTCATCAAGAATCTGCTGCGTTGTTGCTAATGAAGTCTCGGCAACGCTGACATTGGACCAGGCGACATCAATCTGACTTTTGTTAGCCTTTGCCGACGCTACCGCCGCTCTGGCGGAATCTATATCTTCCTGACGTGGTCCTTCATCTACCAGACTAAGGTTTTGTTTTGCAGAGGCTAATTGGGCATTCGCCTGGTCAAGCTGTGACTGTGCAATGTCTCGTTGTGATGCCGAGATAGCTCCGGCAGTAAATAGTCGGTTCAGACGATCAAGGTTGTTTGCGGCATTTGTCTGCGCTGCTTGTGCCGATTTTACCTGTTCTTCTGCCATCAATTTCTGTTGTGTGCGTGCTCCACTTTCAACTACAGCGAGTTGTTTCTCGGCCATAGTGATGGATGCGGCAATAGTTTTTTCCATGGCGAGCGCTTGTTGGCGCGCCTGATCGACACGTGCTTTGGCAGCAGCAACATCGTTCTTTTTGTCAGAATTCTCGATAACCGCCACTATCTGTCCTTTGTGGACGCTATCGCCTTCTTTGACTCTGATCTCACTTACGCGTCCGGCAAGTTTATTCCCTACCGTCACTTCTGAAGTTGGGGTGAGGGAACCGGTGACGTCGATACGTTCTTCCAGATCATTGAGGCCGACAGTAGTAACATTTACGTTCACGGTTACTCCGGCAGACTTGGTATCTATGGTGCTTTTAGGGCGAAATATTCCGCTTTTCTGTGCGAGAAATAACGCTAAAGCAACAAGCAGCAGGATGGGGATAATAATCTTCAGTGATGTGGGCATCGGTTACTCCTTTTCCGTTTCAGAATCATCAGGATTTGCGAGTAGCTCGGTCATGTGACGATTTGCCGCATCAGCCGTGCGTTTCATGTGTTCGATGAATTCTTGCATGTCGCCGAATTTGGATATGACCAGCATTCCAGGATGCATGGGATGGCGGAATACCAGAAGTTTATCTCCCGGATGGATATCGCAGTCTTTGCGCGCCTCCGCAGGAACCACGATTTGCCCGCGTTCCCCCAGGGTAGCAGAACCGTAGAAGCAAGCTTCCACGTCAGGTAATGGCCTTGACATGATTATATTCCCTCACAGTAGTATGAAAAGTATGATTCATCGTACTAGTATGGGGAAAGATTGTCAATAGTATAGTTTGCACATGTAGTTTGCACATTGGTCGTTAACCTTTTTCCTTCAGTGCTATTCCATTGATACCCGCTCTCGTGGTAATATTATGTACTTGAGTTACGAGGAGGAATAGATGAGCGCCACAGAAAATGAAAAAAAGACGTCACCAATTCCCAAGGCTGGCCTGGAGGATGTCAT
>Ga0194063_10001922_pt1 | contig 13172 bp, 7 predicted proteins | sample SepL3720m_MetaG_FD_155459 | JGI IMG/M metagenome (GOLD analysis project Ga0194063, IMG submission 155459) | Anoxic zone freshwater microbial communities from boreal shield lake in IISD Experimental Lakes Area, Ontario, Canada - Sep2016-L373-20m | ecosystem: Environmental > Aquatic > Freshwater >... | reverse complement strand
ACCCGAAACTCTTCATCAATGGCGTCGAAGTTCCGGCGACAATTGCCGGTGGAATTCTGAGTAAGAAATAAGATCACAGGAGGCTTCACCATGCGTAGAATTGTCATAATGTTACTGGCACTCGGAGCGATTATCGGGGCCAATGCCGCTGTCTTCCAGTACAGCACGACCGTGGGCGCGAATAATGCCCCGGTGCTGATGTGGGTTCCGGCGGAAGCCGACCAGCTCCGCGGGGTAGTGATCGGTGGTTCCACGGTGATGGAGATCGAGGTCGTGCGCGACCCGATGGTGCGCCAGGCCTGCCGTCAGGAGAAACTCGCGCTGGTGCTGATAAAATCTGGATTGGATGGCGTTGATGTTCCGGCACTGCTCGATAACCTGGCGAAGATTTCCGGCTACAAGGAGCTGTCCGTCATCCCGGTGCTGCCCATCGGGCACAGTGCTGGTGGCCCACAGGCAAAGGCGCTGGCCTACAAGATGGCTTCCCGCTGCTTCGGGCTGATCCAGTTCCGCGGTGGCTGGCCCACCGCCGAAGGTGCTGCTGCCCCGGACGGCCTGAACGGCATCCCTTGCCTGGCCGCGATCGGGCAGTTCGACGAATTCTGGGGGCTGATGCGCAATAAGGAAGGGCGCGACAACTGGGAGCGCTTCCGGGATAACGTCAAAGACTATCGTAAAGGTAACGAGAACCGCCTGGCCAGCCTCATTGTGGAGCCGGGTGCCGGGCACTTTGCGTGGTCAGAACGGCAGGCGATTTATGTATCGAAGTTCATCAGCAAGGCCGCACAGGCGCGCATCCCCGCCGTCATCCCCGCTGATGCCACCGAGCCGATAAAGCTTAACACCATTGATCCCCACACCGGCTGGCTGACTGATATGACCATCAAAACGCAGGGCGAGTTCGCTCCAGCGCCATATGACCAGTATAAGGGAGACAAAGCAACCGCCGCCTGGCATTTTGATGAAGAGATGGCCATGGCCACCGTGGCCTACACCGCCGGGCAATTGAACAAGCCCGACCAGTTCATCACCTGGAAGAATATCCAGTTCGTCGATGCTGGCGTGCGCAATTTTATTTCCCCTACCAAGCTGGATGACGGCGTGACGATGTCGCTGCAGCCGTATTATTCCGCCACCTACCCCACTAATACCGGCAAGCCAAATACCGGCCCCTATTGGGCTGAACCAGGCAAGGCCGTGGGCAACAGCGGCGCGCCAATCTTCATGAAGATCTTCAGCGGCCCGGCGGAAATGACCGGTATGAACACCTTCCGCATCAAGCTGGATGAAATGACCAGTATTGGTAATATTGGCGGCAACAAAATCTACTTCATGGCCTATAACCCGGGCAATGCCAACTTCCGCTACACCGAGAACGTCTCCATCCTGCGCAGCGCCCCGCTCAATGGTGGCAAAGCGCAGACGATAACCTTCGCGGATCTTGATCCGGTGAAGGCGAATGCCGGTGTTATCGAGTTGAAAGCAACAAGTGATAGCGGTCTGCCGGTAGAGTACTACGTCGCCAGTGGCCCTGCCGTGATCGAAGGCAACCGCCTCCGCCTGCTCGAGATCCCCGCAAAGGCAGTCTTCCCCATCGAGGTGAAGATCGTCGCCTATCAAATGGGCCGCTACACCGAGCCGCAGATAGCTACAGCACCACTAGCAACCAAGGTGCTGCGCATTGATGCCGTGAAATAGCCACGAAACGCGAGTGGAAATGTAAAAGCGCCCGTCCTGCCGATATGGTGGGTTGGGCGTTTTTTCGTTGGTTCTGGGTTAGCTTAATATCCCGAAGGGATCGAAGCTGTTAGCCGGGGGTGGCGCGAAGCGTAGCGTAGCAAAACCCCCGGTTTGGTGACCCAAAATAATTACCCAGCCCCGGCAGGGGCGACGGCTTAGCCGTCGCCCCTGCCGGGGCTGATATCATGGAAATGTCTGGTACCGGGGGTTCCGCTACGCTACACCCCCGGCTAGCAGCTTCGGCTCCTTCGGAGCAAGAGGCACGATTTATATTAGGAGCGGTCAAAGCTGATTTTTTTGCGAAAAATCGATAAAAAGCAGAACTATGACAAGGAATAAGAATCTAACAACTAGAACAGTCTCAAATGTATAAGGAGTCTATCATGTTGCGAACAATTTCAATCGTTTTGTTGCTGGTATGCGCCGGGGCTATTGCTTCCGCCGCCACCTTCCAGTATCGAGTCCCCTCGGGCAATGGGTATGCATACCTGTGGCTTCCGCCCAAGGCAGAGTCCGTGCGCGGGCTTTTCATCATGGGGCAGATCAGTATTGAGTGGGAACTCATCAACTCACCAGCCGTCCGCGCCGCATGCGAGGAGTCGGGTATCGGCATTGTGTACTTTAAGCCGCATATCGACGGGACATTCAAATACTGGACGAATGACCAGATTGGCAAAACCTGGCTGAAGGCGCTGGATGATCTGGCCAAAACAAGTGGGCACTCCGAGGTAGCCCGCGTCCCCTGGATCACCGCCGGGCACTCCACCGCCGGCATCTTCTGCCGCAACGTGGCCTACTGGCAGCCGCAGCGTACCGCCGCCGTCGTGCATATCAAGAGCGGCAACTTCTGGCAGGCGGACTGCAAGCCGCCCGCACCGGCGTCCATCGTCGGTATCCCGCTGGTGAGTATCAACGGCGGGATGGAGACCTACGGCCCGGTATCGGGCATTGACCCGCTCTACGGCCGCGAGACCCAGTGGACCTACGCCGAGCGCGACTTGCAACGCTTCCGCAATGAAGACCCGCAGTATCTGGTCGGCGAGGTGGTGGATCCGGGCAATGACCACTTCCATGGCGACCCGCAATTGAACAATTTCGTGGCGCTGTATCTGAAGAAAACGGCGCTGTACCGTCTGCCGCTGCTGCCCCTCCCCGCCGGTGACGCCCCGATAGCTCCCCGCGCGATGAAGGCAGAGGATGGCGTGCTCATCGACCCGGATTACAAGAAACCGACCATCATCACCGCTAAATATGACGCCTACACCGGGAAGAAAGCCGATGCCATGTGGTTCTATGATCTGGAAACCGCCGCCGCCGCACAGCGCTGGATGCGCAACCTGGGCAACCACCAGTGCGTGGCGGGCACGACCCTCACCTGGGTGGACGAGGGCGACGGCTGGGAATTCACCGCCAAGTCGGAATATCTGGAGAAGATGCCCCCCTCCTTCAATCAGGGGAAAACCGGTCCTTTCAGCGATATGAAGGTGGGTCATGCAGACGTGCCCATCGTTTATCAGGCGAAGGAGTGCGAGCCGGTAGTACAGGTCGCCCCGGATCGCTTCCGCTGGGTACATCCGGTGGTCGGGCGCAAGGGTGGATTTGACGGGGTCAACATCGCCTCCTACAGCGCTGGTGATGACAAGTTCCGCGCCACCATCCGCTTCGGCACGCTGGCATTCCCCGCGCTGAAGGGCACCAAGCAGACCATCACCTTCCCGGCAATTACGGATACGAAGGTCGATGCGCTACCGCTGGTGCTGGGTGCCACGGCATCAAGTGGCCTGCCCGTCTGTTACGAGGTGGAGTACGGCCCGCTGGCGGTCGTAGATGGCAAACTCGTCATCAGCGACCTGCCCACCAGCCCGGTCTTCCCGATCGAATGTAAGGTAAACGCCTTCCAGATAGGCCGCCGCATCGGCGCGATTGTGGAGCCAGCCGCCCCGGTGAGTGTCACCTTCCAACTGGTGAAGTAGTACGCTGCTTTAACGCAGTTGAAACCGACGCCTGCCTCACCGCTGCGATGGGGCAGGCGTTTTATTGCATAGTTGCAGGGATTTTATTAAATTTTTGGTACTTTTTTCGGGAAATCCTCGTACCCGTGCAAAAAACCCGTGCAAAAAAATGGTTGCATTTTCGGTATTTTGGGATATAATGAAGTATAGGGGAAAAAATATTTACAAACCCTGAAAAAAGGAGAAAGATCATGTCCATTATCCCTGGCGCCAGAGGGGAACGCAAAAGCGGTTTCACCCTCATCGAACTGCTGGTCGTCATAGCTATCATAGCGATCCTGGCTTCGATCCTCTTCCCGGTTTTCTCCAAAGCGCGCGAGAAAGCACGGCAGACCCAGTGCCAGAACAATCAACGACAACTGGCCATTGCAATCAGCATGTATGTGCAGGAGCACGATGAACAATTGCCAGATGCTGGCTCTATCTGGAGTTCAATAAAACTGACTTCTGCGCTGTCGTCCCCCCTGGCACAGGCCACAACAACCAGTACAGTCACACGCTGCCCGAATTTACCCGCCAAAGCTAATGGCTATGTCTTCAACAGCACCCTCTCCGGTGCTTCATTGGGAATTTCCAACAATTTCGACCCGACATCAATATGGCTGCTAGCCGACGGGCAACATGTAAATGCTGGCACATCAATGCCCAATGTAGCCTTCATCCTGAATGATGTTGATAAGGTTCGCCATGCCAGCAAGTTCATCTTCGCCGCACTGGATGGCCATATTGAGTTATTTACCCCCACGGCTGCAGTACCGGATGTTACTGCATGGAATAATCGGGTTCCTACCTATGCCGTATCCACCGCTGCTACTTTCACGGCAGGCCCTGCGGGTGGGACAACTAAAATTGCTCCCGCTGGAGGAGTAGTGAAATTTATGACCGACAGAAGTGCTGCTACCTACACATGTACAAATCCCGCGGTAACCATCGACCCAACGACACCTACTGTTTTGGCCAATATTACCTTCCCGGCAGCAGTCGCCGGCACAACCTTCCCGATTTCTGACGGAACAAACACCTACACTATTACTGTTGCCAATATAGTCCTCGCCGGACCGGCAACACCCGCGATAGGTGCTAATACCTTCACTATCACTGACACAGGCGTTCCCTACACCGGCGCAGTGACCTCGTGGAATATTTCCCCCAGTGCCGGGGTTACCACAACACTTACCAGTCCATATACAATAACCCTCCCCGCAGGGACATATACCGTTCAAGCGGTTCTGCCCATTGGTACTACTAATACAGTGCCCATTACGATTACAGCTCCCGTGCCTTCGGTCAACGTATCAGCGGCTGTAGCGTATTCCGGCAGTCCTGTCGTCGATATCTCGAAAATTCCCGCAGGAGCCCCCAATGCTGGAAGTAATGCAGTAGCATACCAGTTCTGGGGTAGTAGTGCCGTCGGGGCTAACAGTGCCATTGGGATCACCCCTATTTTTGGTGTTGGCATCATTGATACCGCAATATCGTTTTCTGGAGGTACCCCCTATGGTGCCTTTCCCAACAGTGCAGCCAACTTGACGTACCCAGGCGGCACAACGACAAATTCGAGTTTCTGGGGTAATGCTGGCAATAATACCACGTTTACATTTTATGTGGATGCATTTGCGACCAGTCGTACCCTCCGTATCTATGCCAGTGGGAATAATACCAATATAGTCACGGCAACATTAACTGGCGCTACCCCCCCTAGCTCTACCACAAACTACGAATCCAATATTTCAACAAAATCGGTTGATATCAAATTCAACGGCACTGGCAGAATGAAGGTCGAGCTTTCTGTGACCGGACCTTCTAATCCTCGTTGGGCAATACAGGGAGCTACACTCTTTAACACACCATAGTAGAAAATAACTTAGACTCAAACCTAGAACCATAGCGCAGTTGAAAACGACGCCTGCCTCACCGTTACGGTGGGGCAGGCGTTTTATTGCATAGTTGCAGGGATTTTATTAAATTTTTGGTACTTTTTTCGGGAAATCCTCGTACCCGTGCAAAAAAATGGTTGCATTTTTCGGTATTTTGGGATATAATGAAGAATAGGGGAAAAAATATTTACAAACCCTGAAAAAAGGAGAAAGATCATGTCCATTATCCCTGGCGCCAGAGGGGAACGCAAAAGCGGTTTCACCCTCATCGAACTGCTGGTCGTCATAGCTATCATAGCTATCCTGGCGGCCATCCTCTTCCCGGTTTTCTCCAAAGCGCGTGAGAAAGCACGGCAGACCCAGTGCACTAATAACCAGCGCCAGATCGCTATCGCGATTTTGGCCTATGTGCAGGAGCACGACGAGACTCTCCCCGACGCCACCACCATCTGGCGCGACCTGAAACTCACTGCCGGTACCAGTGCGCAAAACACCGCATTGGTGCAGAGCACCTCTTCTGTCCTCCGATGCCCCGACTCAGTTTCCCGTGCTAACGGTTACGGTTATAACTACAAGTTCTCGAACATCGGGCTGGGCAGCACAAAAATCATCGATCCTACCGCAGCATTCCTCACCGTAGACAGCTCAAGTACATCTAACATCGTATTTTCATTGAACGATATGGATGCACGCCATCTGCAGAACAGCATTTACAGCTTCCTGGATGGGCACAATGAAATCGTGCCCGCCACGACAAGATCAGCGCGCTTCGGCTCCGCTACTACTAACCCGAACTACGCACAATTGGCGCTGGGTGATAACACACCGACAGTCACAGATAACACGGATGCTGGGACCGGGGCAGGTGACTACGGGGTATTCTCCTCGACCGCAACTACCTGGACGGTTACCACTGATTTAGCGGGAACTATTCCGGCCCCTGCTACGGAAGTAACGATGAGTCCTTCCGGTGCCAGCTTCGATGGTACAGCTACATTCACCGCAGCATCACAGGGCAAGACCTATTACATCCAGGGTGGATCAGCGATACACAAAAAGGTCACTGTCTATAACCTCACTATCGCGTTGAAAGCCGGAGAAACACCGCCACTGTCAGGTGGAGCTGCACACTACTTCGTCGTGCAGAACAATGGGTCTGATATCACCAGTGGTGTCACATTCGAGACAAAACTCGCCACCGACCCGGATAGCGCATATGCGACCGCCGCTAGCAGCTACAGCGCTGGCTGGCCCGTCACCATTCCGCTACCCGCCACCAATAGCAACTACGTTGTTCGTGCTACCATTAACTCTATGAAGGTAGTATCGACTCCTATCGCCGTCCTGGCCGCAGTTGCCACCATCACTGGCGGTACAATCAGTAACATCCAATATACTAATGTACCGCTAACTACTTACACAGACTACATTACCTGGGCTGACGCCGTTTCACCAGATGCGCCCTCCAAGCCTGCCGGATCGAAGTTTGGCGCAATGACCCAAGTCGGTATCACCGGAAGCGTAGGAAATTCCGGCTGGTCCCATACATTTAACCTCCCCAGTGGCAACGGTAAGAGTTTTACACTTGGTTCTGTTGCTACTGCAGGCACCTACACGCAAGTAGTGGGTAATATCGGCAAACTTACCCCCCAGACATTGGAGATCTATACAAACGATTGGTTTGGAAGCCACCATATCGAAGTTACCACGGGAACTGCATCCTATAATTCAGGTGTAATAAGTGCTGGTAACTGTGTCAGGCATAGGATCAGTATGATTGTCACTGCGGCTGCTGTTGATGCACCAGTGCAGATTCGCGTAGTCGGGGATGGGGATTCTAGCCATTCTGTACTACTCAGCGCCATCGCCATCAAACCGTAACTAACCCGGTTTAAATAAAACGACGCCTGCCTCACCGCTGCGGTGGGGCAGGCGTTTTTTGTTGGTCGAAGTTACGGCTTATCACCCTGCCTTCGCACCGCAATCGGCGCAGAATTTCGCGCCGGGGGCCAGTTTTGCGCCGCACTCGGTGCAGTGGCTCTCGGCTTTCAGGTTGGTGCCGCAGCCAGGGCAGAATTTAGCGTTGGTGGCCAGCGGAGCCTCGCACTTCGGGCAGGAGGCACGGATGCCTTCGCGCCAGTCGGCTTCGGTGAGGTGCTTGTCCTGGCCACTCGCCTCCGTGCGTCACTATGCCGTCAACCAACCTGGCTCGGAGATATTCCCGTCGCGACGTACAGGTGCATAGACGCGTGTGCCGGGGGCCGGACGAGTTTCCTGGCGCAGGATGTGGATGAGATGGCCATGGCGTAAGATGATAGCGTCGCGTGGGTCATCTGGGAAGAGCGGTAGTGCCAGCTTCTCACCGCGTATGCCACGGTAGCCGTTCAGGATGCGCACGGGGAGCCATGACTCCAGATCGATCAAGCGGTTGCCCAGATAGTCGTACAGCCCGGCCCGGTGGGGTGTCTCCACGATCATCAGCAATTCGATGCCGTCGCCCGCCCAGTTAACCGGCTGCAGGCTATCCGACTGGTAGTCCACCTGGAAACGCGAAAGCCGTCGACCATCGCCGCGGTACACGCCGGTGAGGCCGTAGTTACCCCAGCGGTTAGACGAGATCACCTGCACGCCAGGTACTCCTGGAACCACACATGCGGCGTACCCGCTCTGCACATGGCCCTGCGGGTGGGCGGCGAGAACCTCGCCGGTTCGGGCATCGGCCACGACGTGTCCGCCGGAGCTGCACTGCATATGCACGGTAGGCGGCGCGTCTGGCCCCATGAAATAGCCCATTTCTGCCGCGTCGATATGCCACCCATTGGGGACAGCCAGTCGTTCGGCGACCTCAGCCTGCGACCAGATGATCTCGCCATCCGCTGAGATGAGCGAGCCACCGGCGAAGACCTCATCGCGACCGTCGCCGTTTACATCGCAACGGCAGAGCTGCTGGCCATGCCCAAGCCCGGATAGGCACTGCGCCATCCAGTGCGTGCTCAGGTCGTTGAGATTTAGTGCCCAGGCGTAGGGGTCATTGCTCTGGTCCATGAGGAAGCACGTGTCGGGCTGGTCGCCACCAGTCAGGTTGGCCATCGTTTCCAGCACAGCCTTGAAGGTGATGGGTTTGCCTGTGCCAGGTGAAATAGGCCGCAGGCAACGGGCCAGCAGGCTGCCAGTCCGTCCATCCACTTTCACGACCTCTTCGCGCGTCATGCCCAGGATGTCGCGGTGCCCATCTGCGGCCGGCGGGGTAAGTAGGCTTTTCTGCATACCGGGCACGCACGTGGCCCAGACCGTCTCGCCCTCCAGTGTCAACAGGTTGAGCGTAGGGCGGCCCTCGTCTACATCCATCAGCGACACCAAACACTGCATCGGACCGCCGGGGGCGCTGATATGCCCAAAGGCAGTGTTGACAACCTTGCCGCCCAGCGGTGACAGGTCCAACACCTGGGTGAGTACCGGCTTGGGCAGGGCGGCGGTATGCAGGGCGGTCTCCGCCAGCCGCTCCTCGCGCTCACGCACGTGGGCAGAAACCGCCGCTGACTCGGCGTATACCGCATAATCCATCGCGAAGCTCACACAGTTCGCCCGGATGCCCACCTTACCGCCTTCGTAATGGTAGTCATTCGCTTTCAGCACGCACTCGCCGTTCAGGTACCCTTCCATTCGGCTACCGCGCATGCGCAGTTCCAGTTCGTAGGGGGTGAAGATGCCGATCTTTTGTTGTGCGCGCGCGAGTACCACCCACTGGTCGTCCTCGCGCCGGTAAAGTGTGATGGCATTGGGGTATTCCAGGCAGAAGAAGTAATAACGCCGCACATCCTGCATGCGCGCGACGATACCCACCCACGGGTTGACGTGGACGTTGTTGTCCGAGCCATAACCGGTGGTGACCTCCTCGACGGCGAAAGTGCCACGAATGATGCAGTCCGCCGGCACGGCCTCGCGGCTGACCAGCGCACGGTCGTACCACAGGTGCCAGCCAGTACCCCACACCTCTTCCACCGAACGCTGCTCGGTGGCCATGTGCAGCGTTTTGCGTCCACCGAAGTAGGTATCCACGATGAGCTTGCTGGCCACGCTGGGCCGCCACGTCAGCGGTGCCTCCCACTCAGCAAACAGCGCATCATTGCCCGCATGAGGTGTCACCGGGCAATGCACCGTGCCGAATTCAGCCTCGGCGACAGGCAAAAGGAGAACGGGCTTCAGCTCCGGGTTGGTCTGTGTATTCATGTCTTTCATACCTCTGTAATGGGCGTCGGTATGCGTCGCCCAGTCCATAGTTCAAGGCGCTACCACATTAATGTGGGTTAGCGCCTGATAATCTATACTTATAGTATGCTAGACATCGAACTACATCGTCAAATGCAAGTAATTTCTTCGTCAGTGTTCACGTACGGCATGCACCGTCAGGTTCGCGTACTCTCCGATCAATGGGGCCATCTGGCGGAAGCCTATTTTGCCACCGCCGAGGACAGGGCAGAATGCCTCGCCGTCGTCCTTCCAATGTAAGATGGGTAGGTCGTTGATGGTGAATGCCACCGCGGGACCGGCCTTGATGAGTTGGATATGGTACGGTGGCATCGTGTCCACCACGTCGGGAATCGGGTCTGCCCCCTGCGCTACCAGGTGAAAACCGTAGCTCTTACGCAAGTTACAGGTATGAAACGCGCGTTCCGACGGATTCTTGCGCCGGAAGTACGACACGTGCAACGCGTTGATGTCACCGTGGTGATATTGGTTGTAGATGCCTGTGCGGGGGGCAAGGGATGGGTCGAACAGATCTTCACCTTGTTGCCCGCATGCCGCGAAGAACAGGATGCACAACCCCGGCTCGCGTACCGGCCAGAAGTCCCACGATATTGCGATGTTGTCCGGGAACGTCTCCGCGCACCAGTAGACCAGGTTGGCCGCCTGCCCCTCGTCGGCATTTCGCGCATTCTTGATGCGCATCCGCCCGTTAGGAAAAGTGATATGGGCATCGCCTTCCATGTGCCAGTCGGCGACATCAGCAGGACAGGAAAGTGGATTGGCGTGGAGTAGCTTTGCTACGGTAAATGGCTGCATGGATTATGTCCTCTTGAAGGCGCTACTATACTGTAATACATGGCCCCCGGAATTCATCCGGGGGCAAATCATTACCTAAGCAGCCTTCGCACCGCAATCGGCGCAGAATTTCGCGCCGGGGGCCAGTTTCGCGCCGCACTCGGTGCAGTGGCTCTCGGCTTTCAGGTTGGTGCCGCAGCCAGGGCAGAATTTGGCGTTGGTGGCCAGCGGAGCCTCGCACTTCGGGCAGGAGGCACGGATGCCTTCGCGCCAGTCGGCTTCGGTGAGGTGCTTGTCCTCTTCCGACATCTTCGCGTGTGCCCACACTTCCTCTACCGATTTGCTGGCCTGTGCCGCGGCCATCTCCACGCCCAGGTCGGGGGCGCATCTTTTGCAGAGGCCCTTTTTGTCGTTCCAGCAGGCCTTGCGGCACACCCAGGAGGAGCAGCGCGGACACTGGATGAAGTCCGGCTTCAACTCGGCCACCGCAGCGACGAATGCCTCATCCGAGGCCTTCTCCCAGCCAGCGCTGCGCACGTGCTCGCCCAGGTCAGCAGCCTTGCCCAGCACCCCACCAAAGAGGCTGCTCAGCGTGTTTAGCCCCTGCGTGACGGTAGCAGTGACATTGGGTTTGAAACGGGTGCGGTAGCCAGTGCCACAGCGGTCACACATGAACTCGAACTGGAACCCCTGGCTGGTACTCAGGTCGCTGTAATTGCGGGTAAACTCAATCTTCTCATTATCACTCATCTGTACCCCTCCAACTCAGAATATTCCACAGGATGGCATATCCTCTGGCAACCAATTGTATCATACATTTTTCCATTTTTCGCGACTTTAACGGACAATTTTTGCCGGCACCCAACCACGCACGGAATTCAGCAGATAAATCTCTGTATCTGGAGACAGCTCGTCTACACTGATGACCTCCTCCACGATGCGCCCGCTGGCAATTAAATGATCGCGGTAGGTACCCGCCAGCAGGCCGCAGTGCACCGGCGGGGTGAGCAGACGGCCCCCGCTGCGCACCACCACGTTGGCTATCGTCGACTCGGTCAGCTCCCCGACGGGATTCCACAGCAGCACGTCGTCGGCCTCGGGGCTGGCGGCCCGCGCTTGTTCATAGGGCACGCGCCAGGTGGTTTTGTGGTAGAGCAGGCGCTCGCCCGGGTCTATCGGCGCGGGGGCCAGCGCCAGCCGCCAGCGAAGCACTGGCGCGGGGGCGATGGGCTGCGCCTCCAGCGTGCAATTGCCATTGGCATCAATGAGGCAGCGCACCCGCTGGCGCTGCGCGGGGAAGGTGGCGGTGTATGCCTGCAGCTTCGCTTCAACCACACCACTCTCCAACGGGATACCGAAGTAACGGGCGGATTCGCCCAGGCGTTGCAGGTGGCGCTGCAGCAGGAAATAGCCAATCTCCGGCTTCCAGAGCAGCGTCTCCAGCAGTTGAAACGCCGGACGATGCGCGCTGAGCAGCAGCGCTTTGGTGCGGCACTCCTGGTATTCGCCCGTGCAAGTGGAGTCCCAGGTGACACCGCTGCCCACGCCGTACTCCACCCGGCCGGTGCGGCGGGCAAGGTGCGCGGTGCGGATGGCGACGTTGAACTGCGCATCGCCTCCGGGGGCGACGAAGCCGATGCAGCCGGTGTAGACGCCACGCGGGGTGGTCTCCAGCTCGGTGATAATCTGGCTGGTGCGGATTTTCGGCGCGCCGGTGATACTTGCACAGGGGAAGAGCGCGCGGAACAGCGCGGGCAGCGTGGCACTGCTGTGCGCGGTGACGGAGGAAGTCAACTGCCAGAGGGTGTCGTACTGCTCTGCGGTGAACAGCCGTGGCACGGCCACCTGCCCCGGCATGGCGATGCGCCCGAGGTCGTTGCGCACCATGTCCACGATCATCAGGTTCTCCGCGCGCTCCTTCTCCGACGCCAGCAGTAGCGCGGCGTTACGCTGGTCCTGCTGGTACCACAGCCCCCGCTCGATGGTGCCCTTCATCGGGCGGCAGGTGATTACCTCGCCGTGGCGGGTGAAGAACAGCTCCGGCGACGCCGAACAGAGCACGTGCGCGCCGATATCGAGATAGCCCCCGTAGCACGGGCGCTGCGCCTGATAGAGGGCATGGAATAGCCCCCACGGGTCGCCGGTGAAATCAGCATTTAATCGCCAGGTGTAGTTCACCTGGTAGGTATCGCCCCCCGCGATGTACTCTTTGATACGAGCAAATGCCGCCTGATACTCCGCACGAGTAACCGACGCCTGCCAGGGCGAGGTGTGGAACTCGGTGGCGGGCGGCAGTGTTATCGTCTCCACAGTGCGGTATATGCCAAACCAGAGCAGCGGCAGCGGCCCGGGCGCATGCGTCTGCAGTGCCACATCAAACGCCGCACTGGCCTCATAGCAGACAAATCCCGCCGCCGCATAGCCAGCCTGGGTATAGAACTCCACCCGCTCCAGCGCCCCTGGTACCTCCGCCAGCGTGGCCGCCTGCACGATATCAACC